>Ga0187833_10001862_pt1 | contig 23414 bp, 28 predicted proteins | sample ETNtaG_37_FD_167968 | JGI IMG/M metagenome (GOLD analysis project Ga0187833, IMG submission 167968) | Marine microbial and viral communities from oxygen minimum zone, Eastern Pacific Ocean - ETNP2014_SV_400_PacBio MetaG (Illumina Assembly) | ecosystem: Environmental > Aquatic > Marine > Hypoxic...
TCTGTTGATTTAGTTAACAGTAAAATTTATACTTATATTTAATAATTTTTTTCCTATACAAAAATAAAGAGGTTTAAGAAAGATGGCTGAGATTCTTGGTGCTGAGGTAGATGAAGAAGGTTTTCTGATAAATATATCTGACTGGAATGAGGATATTGCTATTGCAATGGCCAATGAAGATGATATCGAACTATCAACAGAGCACTGGGAAGTGATAAATTTTCTTCGTGAATATTTTGATGAATACAAGTTTGCTCCTGCTGTTCGTGTTCTTACAAAATCAATAGCAAAGAGATTGGGTAATGACAAAGGCAATTCAAGATATTTATACTCCCTTTTCCCATACGGCCCTGCTAAGCAGGGGTGTCGATTTGCAGGTTTGCCGAAACCAACAGGGTGCGTCTAACAGTCGAACTGTCTGGTTTTTTGACAACCATCTATTTAGCGTCTTTAGTTTTGGGTGAAAACATATGTCGTTAATTAGTATTCTATTTATCCTGTTATTTTATTTCTCTCTACTACTATTTGTTGTAGGGCTTGCAAGAAAAGTCGCCCAATATTGGCGAACTCCAGCTCCCTTTAAAATCCCCATTGCGCCCGCGCCTCAAACCCTACCGAAACTTTATTTACGGATGTTGCGAGAAATATTTCTTTTCGAGAGCTTATTTAAAGCAAATAAGTGGACGTGGTTCTTTGGTTGGGTTTTTCATTTTGGTTTAGTTTTACTTTTTTTTCGACATTTAGTTTATTTTTGGCCAGGAGAATTACCCGAAATTCTGCTTCATAGTAGTCCATTAAGATTCGCAGCCTTTCCTTTGATGTTAGGACTTTTGGGACTTCTTGGTAGGCGTGTAATCGTTGATCGTGTTAGATATATTTCGTCACCATCAGATTACCTAATGTTAATTCTCCTTATAGCTATAGCTTTTACTGGGGCATTGATGACATTTTTTCATAACCATCCAAATATGCTTTTGGTGAAAAATTTTGCGCAGGGCTTGATTACCCTGAACTGGTCTGAACTGCCAGAGGAAGGAATTTTTCTAGCTCATATCTTCTTGGTGCTTGTTTTAGTGGCTATTTTCCCAATTTCAAAATTACTGCATGCTCCAGGCGTATTCTTCTCACCAACACTAAACCAGCTTGACAACGCTCGTAAAAAACGTCATATTTCTTCTTGGGCTCTCGAGAAAGAGGAGAATGAAAACGGACAAGATTTAGAAAAAAATAATTGATATGAGTGATATTAAAGTTGAAAAACTAAAGACATATATAGAAACTCCATTGATTGAAATAGACTCAATGAAAGGTGTTGGGCCATTTAAGGCCAATAAAGAGACCCAAGAAGAACTCGGATTTCCTGGCGAAAAGATTGATAACTGGAAAGAGGTTGCGATAAATAAAATTGCAGATACCGTATCAAAATACCGCTCTGTCCAAGTTTTTTTGGACATTTGTGTTAAGTGTGGCGCATGCACGGATAAATGTCACTATTACCTAGGCACCTCCGATCCAAAAAACATGCCGGTTGCGAGGCAAGATTTATTTCGTAGTGTGTATCGAAGATATTTCACATTTTCTGGCAAATATTTCCCCAAATTGGTTGGAGCCAAGGATTTAGACGATGAAATGCTAGATGACTGGTATAACTACTTTCATCAATGCTCTCAATGCCGACGATGTTCGGTGTTCTGTCCTTATGGCATAGATACTGCAGAAATCTCAATGGCCGCTAGAGAGGTTATGAATAGTATTGGGGTTGGTCAAAAATACTCCAATCAGATACTAGGAAAAGTCAAGAAAATTGGAAATAACCTTGGCATGCCAGAGCCGGCTTTCAAAGATACCCTGCTTGACCTAGAGGAAGAGATAGAGCAAGAAACTGGAGTGGCTATTAGAATTCCTATTGACAAGAAAGACGTTGAAGTTTTATTAGTGGCTCCCTCAGCTGATTTTTTTGCCGAACCACATATTGACGGTTTTATTGGATATGCAAAGGTTTTTCATCAAAGTGGCGTGTCATGGACTCTAAGTTCTTATGCTTCTGAGGCCGCCAACTTCGGTATGTTTATCGGTAGCTATGAGGTGATGCGCCAAGGCGCCTTACGTATACGTAAGGCAGCTATTGATCTAGGCGTTAGCAGAGTAATCGTTGGTGAATGTGGCCATGCATGGCGCGTTGCCTATAGTTTCTGGAACACTCTTTCAGGTTTGGGTGGCGGGGCAGGCGATGAGTATGCTTTGCAACTTCAAAAACAACTCGATAAAAGATATCCTCAGCCACAACACATTATCGAGTTTACATATGATCTAATTCAACAAGGCAAGCTAGTTTTTGATAAATCAAGAAACGATCATCGGGTAGTTACATTTCACGATTCATGCAACATAGCTCGTGGTAGTAATATGGGTGATATTGAGAACGGTCAATTCATACTCCCAAGAGAGGTCATTAAAGCGGCTTGTAGTAATTTTGTAGATATGCCCATAGAAACTATAAAGATTTCAACTTTTTGCTGTGGTGGCGGTGGCGGACTATTGACTGACGACCTTATTGAATTGAGAGTTAAGGGCGCTTTACCCAGGATGCAGGCCTTAAAACAAGCCGAAGAAAGCGACGCCGTTAATACGATGGCCGCGCTATGCGCTATTTGTAAATCACAATTCAGTAAAGTTTTGCCTTATTATGAATTTGACCCATACATGGTTGTTAGTGTTCATCAACTTGTAGGAGAAGCTATTATTCTTGATAAAGAGCCAAAGAGTAAAAACTAACTCTTATAAATTTTCCTGATTTTCGTCGAAGTAATCAATCACTCCTTTGTAAATAGCATCCGCTATCTTTTGTTGCTCCTTGCTATTGCTTAAGCGCCTTTCTTGGGTTGGGTTTGAAATAAAGGCTGTTTCCACTAGGATTGATGGAATTGTAGGTGTCTTAAGAACTACAAAGTTGGCTTTCTGTGGTGACTCTTTATGAACTGGTCCGATTTTTGAAAGCTCTTTCAAAACATGTGTGGCAAGTTTTTGTGACTGAGCGTCTCTATCCTGTCTGGAAAAGTCAGTCAAAATACTTTTTAAATATTGGTCGCTATCAATCACTGTCTCTACACCACCAAACTGATCGACAGAGTTTTCTGATTGCTCTAATTGTTTAGCTAGCTTACTATTATTGCCCTTCTCACTTAATGTATAAATTGAAGCGCCTTTGGCGCTTTTACTTTCAACAGCATCAGCATGAATAGAGATAAACATCGTAGCTTGCTCATTTTGAGCGATTGTAATACGTTTAGTGAGCGGAATGTAATAATCACCATTTCGAGTTAATACGGCGTTCAAGTCTTTATTCTTATTTATGGTGTTAACTAGCCTCCTTGCAATTGCAAGATTAACATCTTTTTCTCGAGTTCTATTATTTCCAACAGCTCCAGAGTCTTCGCCGCCGTGACCGGCATCTACAAGTATAACTGTTTTGTCTATATGCGAAGTCTTCTCAATAGCCATTTTTGATTTAGGCATACTCGATTTTGAATCATAGAGATCGATCACTAGGCGGTGATATTTGTATTTTTGATTTGGCGGCAAGGTAAAGTATTTAACACTATACAAATCCTTCGTATAAAAAATAAGCTTCAATGTTTCATGGTCGCGTTTAATTTGAGCTCTTTCTATGCGTTTATCTTGAAAAAAAAGGTGAGAAAAGGTATCTGACAATACCTTCGCATTTTCAACACTCAAGATAATATAGTCTTTACTTGTGAAGATATCAAAGAAGGTGTTTTCCTGGGTATCGACCACAATCCGAGTGTGATCTGGCGCTGTCCAGTAGCGAAAATCATAGAGCATTGTTTTTTTATCAGCACTGGCCGAGCCGATTCCCAGCAAAAGAAATAAGGTTAAGAAGTAACGCATTGGGAAATCTTTTCGCCTATTTCAGTATGAGCGGCAATACTAATTTTTCTTTTATCGTCCTTACCTGAGAGGCTGATTGAAATATCTGGATCAGGAATCATTTCCCTGCCAAGATCAGGCCATTCAAATAGCTGAATGTGTCCATCTAGAAAGTATTCGCGCATTCCGATATATTCCAATTCCTCAGGATCTCTTAACCGGTAACAATCAAAATGATGAATATTGATTTCATCATTTTGATAACTTTCCACTAATGAATATGTTGGGCTTTTGACTTTCTCGAATCCATAGTACTTTATAAAATTTTGCGCCAAAGTTGTCTTGCCAGCACCAAGATCGCCAATTAAATAGATGACAAAAGAGCCTCTATGTTGCGAACAGCAATTTGCCAGTTTTCTAGACAGAGTTACTGTTTCATCCAGGCTGTTTGCAACTAATTCCAAAACAGTAAGTAGAGGTAGAAACACAAAATAAGAATAAACAAAATGCCCTCCAATCTACTAATAGCACTTTCTTTACTAAATTTGCGTGAAGCAACAAATAGAAAAATTAGAGTTGTTAGAACAATCATAAAAGGATAATCTCTAGTGATTAGTTTTTCTGGAACAACTAGAGGCGAAATTAAGCCTGGAATCGCCAACACTCCAACTGTGTTAAATAAGTTAGAACCGATAATATTGCCAACAACCATTTCGTGTTGTTTTTTTACAGCACTAGTAATTGAAACAGCTAATTCAGGAAGACTTGTTCCTAGTGCAACGACAGTAAGACCGATAATCAAATCGGATACACCAAATTGAACAGCGAGACTTGTTCCGCCAAAAACAATAAGTTTGGCGCTTACTAAAAGGACTATAAATGAAATGAGTAAAATTGTCCAAATTTTCCCCTTGTGGTTACCATCTACACTAGATGAAAGATTGTCAAACTCATGATGTTCTTTTTTAGACTCGCTGTATGTATATAAAAGAAATGCTGCTAATAATACCAATAAGATAGAGCCATCCATGACACCTAAGTGTCTATCCCATAGCAATAAACCAGCAACCAGCGTTGCAAACATTAAATAAAACCATTCTTTTTTTATAACTTTTAGTTCAATCTTTATTGGTATTATCATTGCAGTAACACCAAGCACCAAGGCAATATTTAAAATATTGGATCCAAAGGCATTACCAACACTGAGCTCCGGGTGGCCTTCAAATGCAGCCAAGCCTGAAACGAGCATTTCTGGTGCAGAGGTGCCAAAACCGAAAATAAGTATCCCAATTATGAGCGGTGAAATTTTAAAGATATTGGCAATTTTGGCGCCATTATTGGTAAATGCATCAGCGCTCCAAATTAGCAGTATAAAACCAGATACAAGGGATATAATCGATATAAGCATTTTTAGTAGTTAGAGTTATGTGACGCCTTATTGGGGCTTTATTATAAAGGCAGAAAAGTTTGAATAAGCAAAACAGGTTTATAAATTAATAAAATGTTTATAAAGTTTGGACAAGATTATCTCTTAGAGAACGCATCGAATGCTGAATTTTACCCTCCAATAAAGGGCTTTTTGTGGTCTTATTAACACGACCATTGGCGCAATCAAATAATCTCCAATCATTGCTGGAGGACGCTTCGTTAGAGTATGTTTTATTTCCAGCTATCGAAATTAATAAGATTAGTGCAAGAATACCGAAACAACTTTACGATGTTGTTATTTTTGTCAGCGTTAATGCGGTTATCTATGCTAAGGAGTACTTGGATTCTGCAATTAAAGACTCCACTCAAATCTTTGCAGTAGGGGCTGTTACCGCTAAATGCCTTTCTGCAAATGGTTTAAGGGTGGATGCATACCCCGAAAAAGAAGCGTCAAGTGAAAACTTACTTGCTATGCCAGAATTTTCACTAAGTGACAAAAAAATCCTTATTGTGAGAGGGAGAGGGGGCTCAGAAGTGCTGAGAAATGAACTTAAGAAGAAAAATTTAGTTGACTATCTTGAAGTATATGAGCGGAGCCCTTGTGAGGTAAGTCCTCTGCACATTGAATCTCTTGAGCGCTTTATGGATAATTCAGCTGGTATTGTGATGGTTAATAGTGTCGAGAGCTTGAGAAGCACCTATCAATTAATCAAAAATATTCGCCAATATCATTTAGAAGAAATTGTGAAAAAACCTGTTGTTGTGTTAAGCAATAGAATTAAAGAATATGCTCGGATGCTAGATTTTGATAATATTCAAGTAGCTAAAAGTCAAAGTGATGAAGGAGTTTTAAGCGCTTTACTTATAGTAAACAATGAACTTCTGACAAAAAAACTATGATAAATAATTGCCAAAAGTTTTTTTTGTCGGTAACATTGTAGTTCCTTGATGGGGGATGTAAGTGGTTAGATTCGGTATTTCATGGGTAGCTCGCCTCTTAGGAATAAGCGGCTTCACTATTCAGCAAAGAACGAGTAGCGGCTCGTTGCAGACGCTTAACGTTCCAAAAATTATGCCATTCAACCCCTCTAACTTTGCCTATAAGGCACGAAAAGATATTACGGTGGAGTCTGACTATCATCTTAATCGATTACAAACTCAGACAATGAGTAATCAAGATAGCGAGAAAGTTTCAAGTGATGATCAAGACTTGCTTTCTGTGATTGCTACCTTGAAATCGAAGTTATATCAAGAACAGTCAAAAAGTCGTCATTACACCGAAGTTTTTAATGAACTCAATGAGCGTTTAGTTGAACTAGAAAAAAGTACTGACCCAGATAACCAAAAAGATCTACAAAAACTTCAGGGTTGGATTCATTCAAATCGAGTTATTCACTAATTTAGAACTTTAAAGTCTTCAACAAGCAATGGTTTATCATCAATTTGGATAATATTTTTTACCAAAGATAAAACAGGTTCTATCCGATTCATGCTATAGAAATGAAAGTCCTTAACACCTCCTGACTTTAATTTTAGGCACATCTCGCTAACTACATCTTGGCCAAATTTCTGAAGACTGTCCATATCTTTTCTATAGTGTTTTAGTCTACTGAGAATCCAAGAAGGAATTTCAGCCTCACAATTTCGCGAGAAAAGAACTAGCTGGTCATAGTTTGTGATAGGCATGATTCCAGGTACTATAGGCACATCAACACCCAGTCGCTGTACTTCATCTACAAAACGAAAATAAGCATCAGTATTGTAAAAATACTGTGTAATAGCACCATTGGCACCAGCCTTTATTTTATTAACGAAACATTCAATATCATTAATAACATTCTTCGATTGCGGGTGCTTTTCAGGGTACGCGGCTACATGAATAGTCAAGCGGTCGTTGTATTGTTCTTTGATAAATTCAACCAACTCATTGGCGTAATGAAAGTCACCAATATCGCGAATCGCTGGTGGAATGTCACCTCTTAAAACAACCACACGAGTAACACCAAGATTAACATATGTATCCAGTAATTTTGTCATCTGGTGAATGTTTGAGCCTACACAAGTTAAGTGTGGTGCAACGGTAACACAGGTTGCAGAGCTGAGCTCAGAAATGGTATCAATAGTCGCATCTTGGGCTGAGCCAAGAGCGCCATAAGTTACCGAATAAAAATCCGGGTTTGTTGTATCCAGTTTTGAAAGTGTTGTGAGTAAATTATGTTTTCCTTGTTCTGTTCTGGCGGGGAAAAACTCGTAGCTAATATTCATGGTGTTGGATGCTTTGTTGTATTTATTAGGGACCGTTCTAGATAACTAAACATTTTTCTTTCTAGTGTTATTGATTAGGTAGTCATTATAATGAGAACATTTAATGAATAATAATGGTATTATTTCATTAAATCATTAATATTATTCATAGTTTATAGTTATGATTGAGCGTTCTCATCTCTCTATCTTGCGTGAAATTGAGCGCAATGGTACCCTGACAGCCGCTGCAAATAGCCTGCATCTGACCCAGCCCGCCTTAACACATGCTATCAAAAAACTTGAACAACGAACGACTGTCAAGTTGTGGGATAAAGAAGGGCGGGCCATACGCCTAACACAAGCGGGAAGTTATCTATTATCTGTGGCGAATCGCTTAGTGCCACAGCTAGAATATGCTGATCAAGTGATTGAACGTTTTGCCAGAGGGGAGAAGGGCGTAATCCGCATAGGCATGGAATGCCATCCTTGCTATCAATGGTTATTAAAAGTGGTGACGCCATATATTGAGCGTTACCCCGAGGTGGATATCGATGTTAAGCAGCAATTTCAATTTGGTGGCATGGAGGCATTGCTTAATTATGATATCGATGTTTTGGTCACGCCAGATCCGATTCATCAGTCTGGCGTGACATTTAAACCTGTATTAGATTATCAGCAGGTGTTAGTTGTTAGCAAACAGCATGCTTTGGCTAAAAAAACACAAGTTGAGCCAAAAGATCTCGCTGAGGAGGTGTTATACAGTTATCCTGTCGATATTGATCGGCTGGATATATATAGCCGATTCTTAAACCCTGCACACTGTGGGCCAAAAAAGCACAAAAGTATTGAGGCGACTGACATCATGCTGCAACTCGTTGCAGCTGGGCGTGGTGTAGCTGCACTGCCACACTGGCTGGTGAATGAATACGCCGACAAGATGGCGATTCAAGCAGTGCGCCTTGGAAAAGCGGGTATCAGTAAAAACATTTACCTAGGTCTTCGTGATGATGATCAGGGTATTGATTATATTCAGGCGTTTGTTAAGCAAGCTGAATGGCTGGATTAGCAACGTCCGACATTTGTTCTTTGCCTGAACTACATTTATATTGTGATTAAGTATTTAGGTATAATTCCATTTGGTTTTGATATTAGTATAATTCTACTTGGTTTATTAAATTACTGAAAAATATAATATGGCGAAGAGCGATTACATAGAGCTAGAAGGAGTTGTAAAAGAAAAATTACCCAATACAACATTTAAGGTTGAATTGGAAAACGGACATAACGTTCTAGCCCATATATCTGGCAAGATTCGTAAGCACTATATTCGCATATTACCTGGGGATAAGGTTACTGTCGAAATGACACCGTATGACCTAACCAAAGGTAGAATTACGTTCAGACATAAATAAGCCTAAGACTTGCCAGTGTGGTGGAATTGGTAGACACGCCGGATTCAAAATCCGGTTCCTTTGCGGGAGTGACGGTTCGAGCCCGTCCACTGGTACCAAACTTTTTGGAAATTGTTTATGGATAGTAAACTCTTAGTAGATGCAATTAACTTAACTCTTTTTGGGATGGGTTTCGTTTTTGTATTTCTGGCTCTAATGGTAGTTGTAACTACTTTGATGTCAGCATCCGTTCTCAGACTTCAACCCAATGCAAGCCTTGAAGGCTCAGGACCGGTAATTGATGATGGTATCGATGAAGAAGCTGAATTTATTATAAGAGAGGCAATCAAGATGCACAGAAGGAATTAAATATATGTCAAAGCAGGTCAATAATAAGCCAGTAGAAATTACAGAATTAGTTTTAAGGGATGGGCATCAGTCATTATTCGCAACCCGAATGAGGATTGATGACATGCTTCCAATTGCGGAAAAGTTGGATCAAATTGGCTATTGGTCGATGGAATCTTGGGGTGGTGCAACGTTTGATTCTTGTATTCGTTTTTTAGGTGAAGACCCTTGGGAGAGAATTCGTGAAATAAGTAATGTCATGCCCAATACACCACAACAGATGCTGCTCAGAGGGCAAAATCTATTAGGTTATCGTCATTACAGTGACGATGTAGTGAGAAAATTCGTTGACAGATGTGCCGAAAACGGAGTTGCCGTTTTTCGTATATTTGATGCCATGAATGATATGCGTAATCTTGAGGTTGCAATTGACCAAACCGTCAACATCGGGCAGCATGCGCAAGGAACAATTTCTTATACTGTGAGTCCAGTGCATACGACTGAATTATGGATTGAGCAGGCAAAGAAGATTGAAGATATAGGAGCACATTCGCTCTGCATTAAAGACATGGCTGGGTTGTTACAGCCATATGATGCCTATGATTTAGTAACAAAATTAAAAAAAGCGATTAATATACCTATTCAGCTACATGCGCATGCCACTACTGGACTTTCAACTGCCTGCATTATTAAAGCTGTTGAGGCTGGAATAGATCGGGTTGATACCTGTATAGGGTCAATGAGTATGACATATAGCCATTCAGCGACCAACTCAGTTGTTTCTATTTTAGAAGCAAGCCCTCGTAAAACTGGTCTTGACCTAATAAAACTCGAAGAGATTGATCAATACTTTAAACCTATCAGAGCTAAATATTCTAAATTTGAGGGTTCACTTAAGGGTGTTGATTCACGTATTCTGCTCTCGCAAGTTCCTGGAGGTATGTTAACCAACATGGAAGGCCAGTTGAAAGAACAGAATGCAGTTGATAAGATGGACGAAGTTTTATTAGAAATACCTAGAGTTCGTGAAGACTTAGGCTATATCCCTCTTGTAACTCCTACCTCTCAAATTGTTGGCACTCAATCGGTACTAAATGTTCTTACAGGAGAGAGATACAAAACCATAACTAAAGAGGTGGCTGGAATTCTTAAAGGAGAATATGGTGCTGCACCTGCGCCAGTAAATAAGGAACTGCAAGCTAGAGTTTTAGATGGTTCGGAAGCAATTGTATGCCGTCCTGCAGATAATATTGAACCTGAACTTGAAATTCTTGAGTCTGAATTTGACAAAATTGTTTCTGAGAAAAATATTAGAGTTGCTGATGAAAAAATCGATGATTTGTTAATCTATGCACTTTTCCCTCAGGTTGGCATTCAGTTTCTGGAAAATAGAAATAACCCTGATTTTTTTGAGCCAGTTCCAAAGTTAGAAGACAACATACCAGTTAAAGAAAAAAATAAGGGTGTTTACACGGTTTCTTTCAAAGGCCACTCATATACCGTTAGTGTTTCAGCTGGTGGTGATATAACATCAATGAAGTCTGTCTCTGATATCCAAGATGAGACGCCAAATACAGTGACATCTTCTTCGAACTCAAAACCATCAGGTAATACGGAAGAGGTTTGTGCCCCTCTATCTGGAACTATATGGAAGATTCTGGTAAGTCCTAATCAGAGCGTGAATGAGGGAGATACTTTGCTAATTCTAGAAGCAATGAAAATGGAAACTGAAATTAAGGCGGCTCATTCAGGCTTAGTGCTTAGTGTTAATGTCAAAGAGGGTGACTCAGTTGGTGTTGGTCAGGCACTATTAACTTTAGCGTAACTATGGAGCAGTTAAATTTACTCTGGATAAATACTGGGTTACATCAAATGGTGTGGGGCCAAGGACTGATGTTGTTGGTTGGTATTCTTCTTATTTATCTGGCAATTGTAAAAAAATTCGAACCACTATTACTTCTACCTATAGGATTTGGTGCAATTCTAAGTAATATTCCTGGAGCAGATTTGGCTGTTGGGGATGGTATTTTGCACCTTTTCTATCAAGTAGGTATTGAGTCCGGCGCTTTTCCGTTAATTATCTTTATGGGTGTTGGAGCTTTAACAGATTTTGGCCCACTTCTTGCAAATCCAAAAACATTATTGCTTGGAGCGGCAGCCCAATTTGGTATTTTTGCTACTTTTCTTGGGGCAATTGGTTTGACATCTTTAGGTATTTTTGATTTTAGTCTTAAGCAGGCTGCAGCTATAGGGATTATTGGTGGGGCTGATGGTCCTACCTCCATCTATGTTGCCTCGATTCTTGCGCCAGAGTTGCTGGGCGCTATTGCAGTTGCCTCATATTCTTATATGGCGCTAGTACCACTTATTCAGCCGCCTATTATGAGGGCATTTACGACATCAAGAGAGAGACAAATAAAGATGGTGCAGTTGCGAGATGTATCCAAGACGGAAAAGATTGTTTTTCCAATAATTTTATTACTGCTTGTTGCCCTCCTACTTCCAGATGCGGCTCCATTATTAGGTATGTTTGCTTTTGGTAATCTAATGAAGGAGTCCGGAGTTGTTGATCGCTTGAGTGATACTACTCAAAATGCATTGATAAACATTGTAACTATTTTCCTTGGTTTGGCGGTTGGCTCAAAGTTAATGGCGGAAAAATTCTTACAACTTGATACCTTGGGTATCCTGCTTTTGGGTCTGGTGGCTTTCGCGATAGGAACAATGTGTGGACTTTTAATGGCAAAACTGATGAATATATTTAGCAAAAATAAAGTCAACCCATTAATTGGTTCGGCTGGTGTTTCTGCAGTGCCCATGGCTGCCCGCGTTTCTAATAAAGTTGGCCTTGAGGCAGATCCACATAACTTCTTGTTAATGCACGCAATGGGGCCAAATGTTGCTGGCGTGATTGGCTCTGCAATCGCTGCTGGTATTATGATTCAGTTTTTAGGGTAAGAGAACTTGATAATTTCTTTTATAAGTTTCATGAAATTGAAAGTTTTTGGTTTTCTAGTGTAACTATTCTATCCATTTTATTAGCTATTGCACGGTCATGAGTCACCACTAAAAGCGATGAAATGTTGTCCTTGTTGAGCTCTAGGATTAGTTCTAGTACTTCATCTGAATTCGTTGTATCTAAATTACCTGTTGGTTCGTCAGCTAAAAGACATTCTGGTTTAGTTATAATGGATCTTGCTATAGCTACTCTTTGACGTTCTCCACCTGACAGTTCAGAAGGTTTGTGATTAATACGATGCTCAAGGCCAACCCTTGTGAGAAGTTCTTTGGCTTGTGATAGTGCGCTATATTTGTTGTCTCCCTGTATAAGTAAAGGTAGGCCGACATTGTATAGAGAGGAGAAATCATTCAATAAGTGATGAAACTGATATACAAAACCGAAGGTTTTAGCGCGTAACTGAGTACGTGACTCCTCGTTTATTTGAGAAATATTGGTGCCGTTAACCAGTATCTTTCCAGAGGAAGGTTGATCAAGCCCTCCAATAAGATTAAGAAGTGTTGATTTGCCGCATCCTGACTTTCCTAGTACAGCAACCGTTTCACCTGGTGACAAAACAAAGTCTAAATTATTCAGTACAGCAGTTTTTTTATCACCTTCAGCGTAAGAAAAGCCAAGGGAATGGCATTCAACAATATTATTCATATCTTAACACATCAGAGATGTTAACTTTGCCGGCACGTTTGGCTGGGTAAATTGAAGCAAGTATAACTAATACAAAGGAACCAATCATTACACTTATCACATCACTAAATTTAATTTCGGAAGGAAAACGATTGATATAAAAAACATCTTCTGGGAAAAACTTAAACCCAATAATAGTTTCAATAAATGAAATCACAGACTCTATATTAAGTGCCAGTAAAATTCCTAGAACTGTGCCAATAACGATACCAATTATGCCAATACCAAGCCCTTGATAGAAGAACACCTTGACGATTCTTTTTGGTGTCATGCCGATCGTTCTAAGGATTGCAATATCTGACCTTTTATCTGTCACAACCATTACCATCATAGAAACAATATTAAAAGCGGCGACCGCTATAATTAAAGAAAGAATAACAGCAATCATTTGTTTTTCTAGATTAAGCGCCGCTATAAAATTTCTTTTTTGTTCCATCCAGTCGACGCCATAGTAAGAGTCTTGCCCGATTGTCTCGATGACATTGTCAGTTATTGTGTCTGCTTTAAACAAGTCATCTACTTTGAGGCGTATGCCTGATATCTTAGTTTCCAAACTGAACAGTTCCTGAGCGTCATATAGGTGAATAAAAACTAGGTTATTATTGTATTCATTCAAACCAGCATTAAATACCCCAGTTACAGTGAAAGACTGTGATTTCGGTATTAGTAAGCCAATCGAATTTCTACTTGGTGCAATCAGCGTTATCGAGTCACCAACACCGGCACTCAACATTGTTGCGAGGCCAATCCCAATTAGTACTGTCGGTGATTCTTCTGAAAGATCCAACTTGCCGTATTTAATCTCATTTAGTAAAGTAGAAGTTTTAATTTCTTGTTCCGCAACAATGCCCCTGACGCTAACTCCTTGTGATAAACCGTTTAGAGTCATCAATGCAAAATCTTCAACATAAGGAGAAGTGTCGATTATATGTTCGTTAAGTTTTATCTTTTTATTGACCTCTTCCCAATCCTTTAGAGTGTTATCATTTTCAGTTATATAGGCGTGTGATATCGCATTCAAAACTCGGCTTCTTAACTCCTCATGAAAACCATTCATGACAGATAAAACTGTAATTAATGACATTACAGCCAAAACCAAGCTCACCATTGAAACCCCTGAAATAAAGGAAACGAAGCCTTTTTTACGGTTGGAACGCAAATATTGCTTAGAAATATGAAATTCAACACTCATGATGAGAATATTTTGTCATACTTATTGTTTTAAAGGTAATTAAAGCGTTCAAAATGTCGTCTCATTTAAGTACTTATAGAAAAAATAAAATGAACTTGATGAGTTATCTATTGATTCCCTTGTCAGGGATATTTTTATTATTAGTTCAATTCAGGTTTTGGTTATATAAGGTTGGTTTTTTCGATATATACAAAACTAAGATTCCGGTCATTGTTGTTGGAAATATTACCATTGGCGGCACAGGTAAAACACCACTCGTAATCGCAATAGTTAAGTATTTTGAATCACAAGGAAAGAGTGTTGGTGTTGTCTCTAGAGGCTATAAGGGAGATTATGTACAGGAGGTTTTAGAGGTCACTCGAGCAACAGAACCTCAAGAGTGCGGAGATGAGCCAGCATTAATAGTTCAGAGTACAAATGCTAAAGTTGCAGTTGCCAGGAAGCGATCAGAAGCGGTTAAACACTTAGCCATTAATGAAAAAGTAGATGTAATTATTAGTGATGACGGGTTACAGCACTACGCCATGGGCCGTGATGTCGAGATTGCAGTTATTGACGGAGTGAATCGCTTTGGTAACGGTTTTCTTCTTCCTGTAGGTCCTCTTAGGGAGCCAGTAAAGAGATTAAAATCTGTTGACATTATTATAAATAATGGTGCGAGTTTTGACGGCGAGCTCAGCTGCGAGATTAAAGCTGAAAGCTTTGTAAACATTGCTACTGAGGAATTTCAGCCACTTGATTACTTTAAAGATAAAGAGTGCTACGCTGTGGCTGGTATTGGGAATCCCTCAAAATTTTTCAAATTACTTGATGATCTAGGTGTTCGTTCAATTAACAAGCCGTTTGTGGATCATCACAATTTTGTTGCCGAGGACTTTGCCTTTGCAAAAGACTATCCTGTCATAATGACTTCAAAGGATTGTGTAAAATGTAAGCATTTTGCGACAGATCAGATGTGGTATTTATCAGTTCAAGCTGAATTGAGTTCAGACTTTTACCAACAGCTGGAGTCTAAGTTATGATTGATAAAGATTTATTAAAAATGCTAGTGTGTCCAAAATCAAAGGCTCCCTTAAAGCAGGTTGGGGAAGAATTGATTTGTGAAGAAAGCCAATTATCCTACCCGATAGAGGATGGAATACCAGTCCTTCTTGTCGAAGAGGCTCACAAGATTAAGCCAAAAAAATAATGGACTTTTCCGTTATTATTCCTGCCAGATACGCTTCGAGTCGCTTACCAGAAAAGCTACTTAGAGAGATTGAAGGGAAGACACTCATTGAACATACCTATTACAACGCTACTAAAAGCGGTGCTAAGCGGGTGATTATCGCTACCGATGACGAGAGAATTGAATCTGTTGCAAGTTCATTTGGTGCTGAAGTTTGCATGACTAGTGCCAATCATGCAAACGGCACTTCTCGATTATCAGAAACCGCCAATCTGCTTGGTTTTGAAGACAATGAGATCATTGTAAATGTTCAGGGCGATGAACCGTTGCTTAGTTCAAAAGTTATAAATCAAGTGGCAGATAATTTACAAAAGAGCGACATGCAGGTGGCTACATTATGCGAACAAATAACGACCGAGGAGCTCTATTTTGATCCAAATTGTGTCAAAGTTGTATATAATTCGCGCGGCAGAGCATTGTACTTCTCAAGATCGCCAATTCCGGCTTTTAGAGAAGGTTTAACACTGGATCTAACTCTTTGTTATCGACATGTAGGCATCTATGCATATCGAGTTGGCTTTCTAAGAATATATGCAGAATTAGCCGCATCGCCTCTTGAAATGGCGGAAAAATTAGAGCAACTTACAATACTAAACGAGGGTTTTGATATCCATATTGAGCCTGCTTGTGACACTACAGGTATCGGGGTTGATACAGAAGAGGATTTAATTAAAGTTAAAAAGGAATTAGGAAAATGAATATTATTGATGGCAAAAAAATAGCCAAACAGATTAGAGAAGATATTGCAAATGAGGTCAAGACTTTTGAGCGACCGCCCGGTCTAGCTGTATTACTTGTCGGTGAAGACCCTGCATCCGCTGTTTATGTTCGTAATAAAGAACTTGCATGCATTGAAGCAGGATTCTTTTCTGATAAGATTATGAAATCGGAAAATACAGCTCAAGAAGAGTTACTGGATGAAATTGAGAGACTGAACAATAATCCCCGTATTGACGGCATCTTAGTCCAACTCCCTTTGCCATCTCACATTGATGCTAACAAAGTTATTGAGCATATATCGCCAGACAAAGACATTGATGGTTTCCATAGCGAAAATATCGGCAAATTGGCGCAGAATAAGTCGAACCTGCGTCCCTGCACGCCAAAGGGCATCATGACAATGCTTGCTTCAATTGGCTGCGAAGTTAGGGGCAAAGACTGTGTTGTCGTTGGCGCTTCAAATATAGTTGGCAGACCTATGGCGTTGGAATTATTGAATGCAGGGGGAACGGTTACAATTTGCAATAGTAAGACAAAAGATCCAGCTGAAAAAACCAGGAATGCGGATATTGTCGTTGTCGGTGTCGGAATTCCAAAACTGGTCAAAGGGGATTGGATCAAGGATGGCGCGATAGTTATTGATGTAGGCATTAATCGCTTAGATGACGGTTCATTGGTTGGTGACGTTGATTTTGATGCAATAAAACAGAAGGCTGCAGGCATAACGCCTGTTCCAGGTGGTGTCGGCCCAATGACTATTGCAACGCTTCTTGAGAACACAGTAATCGCATACAAGGAAAGTCTATGAAATTAATCTTAAAAGCTTTACGTGAAGGATTGGGTCGACTTGTTATATTTGTAGATTGGATATTTAGTCCTCCTAGAATTGAAAGAAACGATGAAGATCAGGCCAAAATAGATCAACAAACAAAAGACATCAAGCTTTATCAGTTCTATGCTTGCCCTTTTTGCACCAAAACCCGGCGAACAATCAAACGTCTGAATCTTAAGATCGAAACTCGTAATGCTCAAGGGGGTGAATATAGAGAAGAGCTTATATTAAAAGGCGGTCAGGTAAAGGTACCCTGTTTAAAAGTAGTATATGCAGGAGAAGTTAATTGGCTGTACAATTCAAACGATATAATTGATTTTTTAAACGAACGATTTTCGTAATCATTTTGCACTTAATTACTGGTAATGCTATACATTCATGGCGGTAACTCGGAACAAAAGAAGTTAGCGCGACAATTGTTTCATTTCTGTAGTGAAGGTTTATTTCCAGACAGGGAAAATCTCACGATTGACCTTTCCATCCAAAAAGTAAGCAAAGCCCTTGCTTGGACTGACTACGAGGGCAATGGTAAATTTAATGTTGAAATTGAAAATTCATTGGAAAGGAGAGCCTTTATCGTCACTCTTTGCCATGAAATGATTCATGTCTGTCAATTTCTAAAGGGAGAAGATGTCAGTGAATCAGTTGCCTACGAGTTTGAGTTAAAGTTAGCTCATCAATTTTATGAAGAGGAGTTGGCAAATCGTTTTGAAGAGAGCTTGCTCGATATTAATGACAGCTAATACCTGTCAAGGCATAAAGTCTTCTAAGGCAGCTAGAGATTTCTCTAAATCATTAATTGTATCAGCGGTGAGGGTTATATGGCCTAACTTTCTGTCCTTGCGTTCATCTTTGCCGTATAGATGAAGATGGGCGTTTTTTACTTCAAGAACTTTATCAACAGCGCCGTGTTCGCCAATTATGTTAATCATTGCACAGAACTTATGGTTACAATCTGTATCCCCTAGGGGTGATTTTGTAATCGCTCTAATATGGTTTTCAAATTGTGAGGTATGTGCACCTTCTATGGTCCAATGGCCAGAATTATGAACTCTTGGTGCTATTTCGTTGACAACTAAATTGTTGGCAGTTTCAAATGCCTCAATAGTTAAAACACCAACATGATCCATCTCATCAAGTATAGAACGCATATATTGCTCAGCTTTTTTTTGCAGTTTTGAACTAATATTTTGTGCTGGCGCTATGGTAACCCTTAAGATGCCATTATGGTGGGTGTTCTCTACAAGAGGGTAATAGGCATGGCTGTTATCTGCCCCCCGAACTGCGATAAGTGAGAGCTCCCTTTTAAAGTCAACAAATCCCTCTAGAATTGTTTCGACTCCATCCATACTCTTCCATGCTTCTTTGAGTTGAGTTTTTGAGTTGATAACAAACTGGCCCTTGCCGTCATAACCTTCGGTTGCTGTTTTGAGAATTGCAGGCAAGCCAATTTTATCTACCGCCATATACAGTTCTTCAACAGAATTAACCATTTGATGTGGCGCACAAGGGATATTGAGTTTATTAAATAGAGCCTTCTCTCTGCCACGATGTTGACTAATATACAAAGATTTAATGCCAGGAAAGACAGTCGTTTTCTTATTAATATCTTCAACTATATTGACATTGGTATTTTCGCTTTCATAGGTAACTACATCTACGTTTTTTGCTAAATCATCGAAAGCATTACTGTTTTCACTGCTGATATATGAAACTCCTAAACAACTACAGGGTTCCTTATCTGAGTTAGCAAGAAAAGACATTTGATGGCCAAGCGGATATGCTGCTATGGCAAGCATTCTCCCTAATTGGCCAGACCCAAGAACACCAATTTTCATAAGTTATTCTTTAGGGTTGGGGTTATCTAGAACATCTTGTGTTTGTTCTGATCGGAATTTGGCGACCTTGTCTCTTATTTTTTTGTTGTGGTTGCCAACAATTTGTGCTGCTAGTATTCCTGCATTTTTTGCACCAGCCTCTCCGATTGCTAGAGTTCCGACCGGGATGCCGCCAGGCATTTGTACAATTGACAGTAGTGAGTCTTTGCCACTCAAGGCTCGAGACTGAACGGGGACTCCTAGCACGGGAACGATGGTTTTAGCTGCAACCATTCCTGGCAAATGAGCCGAACCTCCTGCGCCAGCAATAATAACCTCAAGTCCGCGCTCTTGAGCAGTCTCGGCATATTCAAACATTAAATCAGGCGTGCGATGAGCAGAAACCACTTTGACTTCGTATGGGACGCCAAATTCTTCCAACATATCTATGGCATTCTTCATTGTGGGCCAGTCGGACTTGGAGCCCATAATTACACCAACTAATGCACTCATTAATTGCTCAGGAAAAGAGAATAGTGAAATTATACCAAAACAACATCCCTGTCAGCTTTTAACTAGGTAGCTCAAACCTGTTTTGGTAATTCAAATTTATCATCAAGAAATGGCAGGTGGCCAGAACGTAGCGTATAAGTCTGCGTATTGTTATTTTTATACCAATTCTCAATGGTATCTGGAACAAGGGTGTCGAGAGTTCCCAATATAGCGCTTTTTGGAGTTCTAATTGATTTATATATCCCTCGTAAGTCTGAATTTAGCAAAATATCTAGGCCTATACTAAGTGCGCTATCTGATGGAGGGTATTCTTTGATAGCTTCGTATAGCCCCTTTACTTGGGTTTTATTGTTACTTTGTAAATTAACGAAACGTTTGAGGGTTTTGGTGCTGTCGCTTTTCAAATTACTAGCGAACTGATGAAATACATCACCCCTCATGCCCATCTTCCAATTATTGTTGTTTACTAAATTAGGTGTTGCGGCTACCAGAACTAAGTGTTCGATTGTTACTTTACTGGCAATATAAATGCTTAGTAAACCTCCCAGCGACCAACCTAAAAGGGTAGATTTGTCAGGAATAAGTTTAATAATTTCATCACACCAATCATCTATACCCCCTTCGACATCACTACTTCTTCCGTGGCCAGGTAAATCAATAACGGTAATGCGGTAGCTTTGTTTATATCTTTCCACAAGGCTTTGAAAGATTTCACTACTAAAGCCCCAGCCATGGAGTAGTACTAGATTTGGTCCCTTGCCTGTAGTTTTATGCCATAACATCTTTGACATTTTGCAGGAGTGATTCAATCTGTTGAAAGTTGTGGTTGGCTGACAATGTAAAGCGCAGACGAGCAGTATTCGGGGGAACAGTTGGGGGGCGAATTGCGCTTACAAAAAAGCCGGCTTGAAAAAGTCTAGAGCTATAATTTAGTGCTTTATCGCTTGAACCAACAACTAATGGCTGGATGCCGCTGTGTGAAGGCTCAAATTCAAGTTTCAATGAATCAGCACAACTCCTGAAATAGCTTATATTGCTAAAGAGCTTTTCTTTTTGTTCGCCTTTTTTAATCAATTCCAGGCTTTTAACTGCCGCTACGCAGATAGCTGGAGAGATAGCTGTGGTATAGATATATGGGCGCGATTTTTGAATCAAGAATTCAATAAAATCTTCCTCACCAGAAACAAAAGCGCCCATTAGACCTGCCGCCTTGCCTAAAGTTGCCATGTAGATGGATTGATGCGGAATGTTTGGTTCAAAAACACCAAAACCATGAGCGTCATCTTGCATTAATAGGGTGTTTGGTTTATCTATAATTGCATCTATCTGGTCTAAATCAGCTTGATCGCCGTCCATGCTGAAAACATGATCAGTAACGACTAGACCTTTGCCGTTTTGTTTCTTTAATTTTGTCTCAAGTGAGCCGATGTTGTTGTGCAAATATCGCTTTACAGGCAAGCCAATCAATCTGTTTCCATCGATCAAAGAGGCGTGATTCAGTTTATCCTGAAGAGTCCATTCAATATCATCTCTCAGAGCCGAGAAGACACCAAGATTCGCGCTATAGCCAGAAGAAAAGAGTAAAGCCCTTTGTTGTCCTAAATGTTCTGCCAACTGCTCTTCCAGTTGGTGATGAGCTTCGGAGTGACCACTTACCAGATGCGAGGCGCCTGAACCTGTGCCAAAGCGATTAATGCCATCAATCAGAGCCTCTTTTACTTGAGGATGATCAGCCAGTGATAGGTAGTCGTTAGAGCAAAAGTTAATGATTTTTTTACCGTCGATTAACATTTCAGTGTTTTGCGCACTCTGAGCGATTTTTCTTATGCGCAGTAAATCGTTTTGCTCTATGGCACTGATTTTTTCGGAGAAATTCATGGTTTTATTTTAAAGAACTTATGGTCGATGGTTGACCAACTAAATTAAATAAGGTTTTCCATCGGTGACGAGGCGCCTGCATATGCTTTTTTCATCATTCTGCCAGCTAAAAATGATTCTCTTCCTGCTTTGATTGCATGTTTCATGGCGGTCGCCATTAATAGAGGGTCGTCGGCATTTGCGATAGCTGAATTCATCAATACCCCGTCACAACCTAGCTCCATCGCTTTGGCGGCATCACTGGCACAACCAATACCCGCATCAACTAGGACAGGAACACTAGCTTGTTCCTTGATGAGTTTGATATTGTATGGGTTAGAGATTCCCTGGCCTGAACCAATAAGGGAGGCTAATGGCATCACTGCGCAGCAACCAATAGCTTCTAGCTCTTTTGCAATTATAGGGTCGTCTGAGGTATATACCATTACATCAAAGCCATCTTTGATGAGTATTTTTGCAGCATCTATTGTTTCAACTATATTTGGATACAACGTTTTTTCATCTCCCAAAACCTCCAGTTTGACTAGATTATGGCCGTCCAGCAATTCTCTTGCCAGTTGACAAGTTCTGACAGCATCTTTAGCATTGAAGCATCCTGCAGTGTTCGGGAGGATTGTGTATTTTTCCGGTGAAATTACATCAAGCAGGCTTTCTTCATTTTTGTCTTGGCCTATATTGGTTCGCCTAATTGCAACCGTAATAATCTCAGCGCCAGAGTTTTCTGTGGCTAATTTTGTCTCTTCGAGGTCTTTGTATTTCCCGGAACCTACCAATAATCGGGACTGAAAAGTACGTCCTGCAATAACAAATGGTGTGTCTTTTTTCATAGCTGTATAAAGATACCATGCATGCCAATATTATGTGACTTATTCGGACAGCAATCTTTTCAATCTTAAATGAATTAATTGAGAATATTGATCGCGATTTAAGGATTTGGTTACAAAGTTTTATCTGGAGATGCCGGTCATTATCTGGATTTTATTAATAGTATTCGTGATCACACGAGAAGCTGAAAAATCTGGAGTTGCTCCCGAATTAACTTGCGCTACAAAATCATCAATCATAAGTTTGTATTGGTCGCATCTGGGAAAACTAATTCTCTCGCCCCTCTCTAGTCCGCCTCTTAACCAGTATGCATGGGTAAGCTCAGGCGGGTTGACCGGTACATCAAGTTTTGCCCAACCATTGTCACCTAGGACGTGTAGGCTTTGGCAAAGCGCAGCATCGCCTGAGACAGTAAAGTTAAGAATCTCTCCATTTGGCCACCTCAGGATTGCATCTACCTGCTTCTCTACATCAGACTTGCCATCCATCTTTGCGATAGCTGAAACGACTTCAGGGGTGCCATCAAAAAGTAGGCAACCAGTAAGAATCGCATAGCAACCAATATCGTAAAGAGGACCTCCGCCAAAACTACTGCTATTACGATAATTTCCTTCTGGCTGATGTGGATAGCTAAAAATGAAATGGGCAGTCTGAATATTTCCGATATCTAGCTGTTGTAGCCAATGCCATTGCGGATGATGCCTAATCATATAGGCTTCTTGAAAATACAATTTACGTGTAGCGGCAACACTTTCTAGTTGAGCTAACTCGTCCAAATTTAGTGCAACAGGTTTTTCACAAAGTACATGCTTTCCAGCCTTAAGGGCAGCTATAGAATATGGCACGTGAAGATGGTTTGGGAGGGGGATGTATATTGCATCGATAGATGGCTCAGAAAGCAACTCATCGTAGTTAGTTTCTGATGCATTCATGTAGATCTCTGGCAATTTTTTTTGAGTGGGGTTTCTGCGGCCAATATGCGTTATTTCGTGTCCCGCTGCAAGTATTGCTGGTGCAAGATAATTACGAGCTATTTTAGCTTCACCTAAAATACCGAACTTCATCATGTTTCCCTTTCTTCTTAATAAAGTAAATATTGTATTAGTAATTTAATCAAACATTATGTCTTCTTGTGTCAAAGTAATACGAACTGAGACAGAAAACTAATTAATTTTATAACGAAAAAAACTTTTCATTAAAGCTCATAGCGACATTTTGTCTGATAGATGTTAAACTTGAAACTAGTCAACATAGAGCAGTATATTTATTAAGGATTAATCATGCCGGTAAATGATATCAATCACCCGTTAATCGCACATAAACTTGCCTTGCTAAGAAAGGAAGGGGTAAGTACTAAACAGTTTCGTGAGCTTGCAAATGAGGTTGCAAGTTTATTGACTTATGAGG
>Ga0187833_10001865_pt1 | contig 23378 bp, 25 predicted proteins | sample ETNtaG_37_FD_167968 | JGI IMG/M metagenome (GOLD analysis project Ga0187833, IMG submission 167968) | Marine microbial and viral communities from oxygen minimum zone, Eastern Pacific Ocean - ETNP2014_SV_400_PacBio MetaG (Illumina Assembly) | ecosystem: Environmental > Aquatic > Marine > Hypoxic...
TGAAGACTGGGTTTTCTGTACTTGGAGATCTCACTATCAATGTTTATTAAAAGGAGTGCCCGAAAAACAAATTAAAGATGAAATATTTGCCGGTAGATCAATTTCTTTATGTTTTCCCGAATACAAAATCTATTCATCTGCCCTAGTTGGTGGTTCAACACCCATAGCAGTTGGTGTTGCTATTTCTCTAAAAAGAAATAATTCTAGAAATTACGTTTATTGTTTCATGGGTGATATGGCATCTGAAACTGGTATAGCACATGAATGTATAAAATATAGTAGAAACTTTAAATTGCCGATTCGTTTTATCATTGAAGATAACGAGAAGTCTGTGTGCACCGATACTCGAAAAGCGTGGAATCAAAAAAAACTAACTTATGAAGGTTATTCAGATGATTATGTTACCTATTATCATTACAAATTAAAGTATCCTCATGCAGGAGCAGGAAAAAGAGTTCAATTTTAAAATTATGAAATACTTTGATGAACTAAAAAAATCTATGAATTATTTGGGTGAAAATAAAAAAACTGTCTTTATTGGTCAGGCTGTTGAACAACCTGGAACCACTATGTTTAATACATTAAATGATATAAACCCAAATAAACTTATAGAGTTACCAGTCGCTGAAGAAATGCAGATGGGCATAACGACAGGACTTGCACTAAACGGAAACATACCTATTAGTATCTTTCCAAGATGGAATTTTTTATTACTTGCTATAAATCAATTGGTTAACCACTTAGACAAAATTAATATTATGTCAAATAATGGCTATAAAACTAAGGCAATAATAAGAACTAGTATAGGTTCTCAGCGGCCACTACATCCACAACATCAACACATTGGCGACTTTACAGAGGAAGTAAAAAAAATGTGCACCACTATTGAGGTTATAAAATTAAATGAACCGAAGGATATTTTTCCTTCTTACGAAAAGGCAATAAATCGTAAAGATGGAAGGAGCACTATGTTAGTAGAATTTGCTGATTACTATAATGAAAAATAAAAGCTAAAATTTTTAGATTTATTAAAATCTTAAATTATGTCTTTAAAAATAAGCGAAATTTCCACTAAAGGTTATGAAAGAGTTGTACATGCAACAAATGAAACTACTAAATTAGATTGTATTATAGCAATACATAACACTAAACTTGGACCCGCACTAGGAGGTGTTCGATCATGGAGTTATAATAGTTTTGACGAACAAAAATCTGATGCTTTAAGACTTTCGGAAGCCATGACACTTAAAAATAGTGTGTGTGCAATAAATTTTGGAGGCGGAAAAGCGACACTTAATCTTAAGAATATAAAAAAGACACCGGAACTTTACCAAAGCTACGCTGAAGCAGTTGAATTTTTAAAAGGTGATTATCTTACAGCAGGTGATGTAAATACATTTAAAGAAGATCTAATTGAGTGTTCAAAAGTAACGAAGTATGTTTATGGAATTAATGTTGAAACTTCTGCTCCAACTTCGATAGGTATATTCAATGCTATTGGATCCACAAATAATTTTATTAATGGAAATAATGATGTAAAAAATATTCATGTTGCTATAAGTGGTGTTGGAAAAGTTGGTGGTAAGTTGGCAAAATTACTTGTTAAAGCTGGAGCTAAAATCACTGCAGCAAGCATTAACCCAAAATTAATTAACGAACTAAAAAAAGAAATTATTATAACGGAAGCGAAACCTGAAAATTTATATAAAACTAATTGTGATATAATTTCACCATGTGCTTTAGGAGGAGCAATTAACGCGTTAACCAGAAATCAACTTAAATGTAAAGCTATAGTGGGTGCCGCAAACAACCAGCTTGATAATTCTGAAACGGGTGACTGGTTATTAAAAAATAATATTGTATATTCACCTGATTATCTTGTTAATTCTGGCGGTGTTATTGCAATTGCTTCTGAAATTAATGGTACAGAAAACTTGTTAGAAAAACAGTTAAAGAAAATTGCTGATCGTCTCAAACTTGTTCTTACAGAAAGTAAGAAAAATAACCAATCAACTAATTCAGTTGCTAAGCGTATTGCTTGGGAACGTATAGATAATTCTAAAACAAACTGAGTCAAAAAAAAATAGTTAAATCAATCCTCTTGTGATAATAGAAACTTATGCATTTTTTCTTTAAAATTATAACCTTATTTTTTTCGTTTAAAATATTAATTTTTTATTCAGTTGTTGCTATAGCATCAGATACTGATTTCGAAACTTGGCTATCATCATATAAAAAAATTGCTTTAAAAAAAGGCATTTCGCAAAAAACTATAGATATAACCTTTAAGGACGTAAAATTTTTAGAGAAAGTTATTGAGTATGATCGTAAGCAACCGGAATTTTTTGAAGATACTGTTACTTATGTTAGTAAAAGAGCTACAGATTCTAGGGCTAAAAAAGCTGAACGATTATTTAAAATAAATGCACATTTATTTAGTGAGGTAGAAAGTGAGTTCATGGTAGAAAAGGAGATTCTGCTTGCTTTGTGGGGAATAGAAACGCAATTTGGAAAATATGTTGGTAAAATGGACATTATCTCTTCCCTAGCTACCTTAAGTTTTGATAAGCGTAGAAGGGAATTTTTTTCCTCACAATTACTTATTCTATTAAAATTGATTGATAAAAAATTAATTGATCCAAGTAAACTTTATGGCTCCTGGGCAGGAGCTTATGGTAATTTTCAATTTATGCCATCAACCATTAGTAGGTATGCTATTGATTATGATAGAAATAATAAAATTGAATTAAAGACATCACTCGAGGACTCTTTGGCTTCAGCAGCAAACTATATTAGTAAGATTGGTTGGAAAAAAGGAGAACCATGTTTTTATAGGGTCAAATTGACAAAAAAGATGAAAAAGAAATATATAAATTTATCAGCCAAAAACATCTCTAATAAATTAAAAATTTCTAAATGGAAACGTAAAGGTGTCATTAATGTTGATGGAACAGAATTACAAAGTAATCTTAAAGCTGCATTAATTTTACCGGATGGAAAACCCGAGACTCCAATGTTTCTTGTTTTTGACAATTATGAAAAGATTTTAAAATGGAATAGATCCCTAAGATTTGGAATTAGTGTATGCACTTTAGCAAAGATGATAAAAGTATGAATTTGGCAAAGAAAATTATATTATTGTGTTTTATTTTGTTATTAGGAGCCTGCGCCAATTATAAAACAGATAAACCAAAACAGATAAAGGAAAAAAGTTTTTATTCCTCGATTGGGTTTGCACTAATCTATAATAAAAATCTCTTTGAAGAAGGTGGTATTGATAAAAAATTAAATAATAACGAAATAATTGACAATAAATTAAACAATGAACAGATTATTGCTATGCATTCATCATTAAAAAAAAATACGCTAATTCAAATTATCAATCCCGAGACTTCAAAAATTATTGAGACAAGAATTTATAGAAGAGCTTACTATCCAAAGATATTTAATATAGTTCTGAGTAAAAAAATTGCTACTTTTTTGGAATTAGATATTGATAATCCTTACGTTGAAATTTTTGAAGTTAAAGAAAACAAAACTTTTATTGCTAAAGAAGGAAATATATATGAAGAAGAGAGAAAAGTTGCTGAAGTAGTTGTGGTTGACAAAGTCGAAATGGATGACTTGTCCGAAGAGCAGCTTTATAGCAAAAAAATATCTGATAAAAAAAAAGATTTCGTTTTAATTATAGCTGATTTTTATTATCGTGATTCTGCTGAAAATTTAAAAAAAGAATTGGTAAAAAAAACTAAAATAAACAAATTTTCTGTAAAAAAAATCAATGATAATAAATATAGACTTGCAGTCGGCCCTTTTAAAAATTTTAATGCTTTAAAATCAATTTATATTAGTTTAAATAATTTAGGTTTCGAGGGATTGAATATATATAGAAAATAAAAATGAAATATTTTAAAATTATTACAGTTATTTTTATCTTTTTACTTTTTCATCAAAAATCTTATCCAAACATTGAAATAGATGCACCTTATGTAATATTACAAGACCATCTTTCTGGAGAGATCCTTTATGAAAAAAATGCAGACGATAGGATTTATCCAGCATCTATGACTAAAATAATGACAACGATTGTTACCTTTGATTTGCTTAAAATGGGAGAAACTTCCTTAGATGAAATGATTACTGTCTCTGAAAAAGCTTGGAGAATGTCTCAAAGCGGTTATTCATCAATGTTTATAATGTTGAACGACCAAATATCAGTTGAAGATTTGCTTAAGGGAATAATTATATCTTCGGGTAATGATGCATGCGTTGCCTTAGCTGAGGGTTTATCAGGAACAGAAGATGATTTTGTTATTTTAATGAATGAGAAAGCCAAGGAAATCGGTATGGAGGATACACATTTTGCCAATTCCTCAGGAATAAATGATGTACATAATTATTCTACCGTAAGAGATATATTAACGATGTCTAGATACATGATTCAAAATTATCCCGAGTATTACACTTACTATAAGGAAACTTCTTTTACATGGGAACGTACTGGTGGCGATCCTATTACACAAGGAAATAGGAATCCTTTGCTATATAAAAATATTGGAGTGGATGGAATAAAAACTGGATTTTTAACTGTAGAAAAATATTCTTTGGCTTCATCGTTGAGGGTTGGCGAAAGGAGGATAAATGCTGTAGGAAGTGGATTTAAAACGAAAAATTCGAGATCAAAGGAGTCAGCTCAGATACTAACCTGGGGATTAAGAAATTTTGACAGTATTAAAATTGCCAAAAAAAACGAAATTATTGGCAAATTAAATGTCTGGTTAGGTAGAAAAAATAAAGTTGAAGTTGCTGTTGCGGAGGATATTTACCTTACAATTCCAAAAAGAAAGAAAAAAACAGTCAGCGTTGTCATTGAATACACTGGTCCAATACAAGCACCAATAGCAAAAGGTGATAAACTTGGATTAGTAAATATATATATAGCCGGAGAATTAAAAGAAAAATATGATATTTTTGCTCAAGAAGAAATAAGGAAAGCAAATATTTTCTCAAGATTACTTAAGTCATTTAATTTCTTGGTGTGGGGTGATGTATAATAAGAAATCTCTTTTTATAACTTTTGAGGGAATTGAAGGTTCAGGAAAGACTTACCAGAGTAAAAAGTTATTTAAAAAAATTAAAAGTATGAAACTTCCTGTAATTTATACTAGAGAACCTGGTGGTACAAGAACTGGAGAAAAAATAAGAAAAGTTATACTTGAGGATTATTTTTATTCAAATTTTAAAGAAAAATTTAACAAATATACAGACACTTTACTTTATCTGGCCGCGAGAAATGAACACATAGAAAAAAAATTAAAACCAGCAATTTATAAAAAAAAAATTATTATATGTGATAGATTTATCGATTCTACTTTAGCTTATCAAGTTTATGGAGATGGGGTGAATAAAACTTTGATTGATTCTGTTCATAAATATATTTTAGGTAGTATAAAACCTGATCTAACTTTTATACTAAAAGTTAATATATCAAAAGCTATGCAAAGATTAGCCAAAAGAAAAAAAAAAAATAGATATGATAAATTTTCCAAAAGCTTTTATAATAGAGTTCAAAATGCCTTTTTAAAAATAGCTAAGGCAAGTAAAAAAAAATATATAATTATAGATAATTCTTTTGATACAGCAGAAACAGAGAAAATAATACTTAAAAAATTTATTAAAGTTTTTAAAAAATGAAAACGACAAGTGAAGACGTAAAAATCGTACCGGCAAAAAACCAACTTCGCTTATTTGGTTTTAAAAATTACTTTAATTCCTTTATTAAACTTTATGAGAAAAAGAAGATGCCTAATAGTATACTATTGAGTGGATCAAAGGGTTTGGGAAAATCCACATTTGCATATCATATTATTAACTATCTTTTATCAAAAAATGAAGAAAGAAAGTATTCTATTGAAAATTTTGCTATAGACGAAACTAACTTAAGTTATAGACTTTTGAATACATATACGCATCCAAATTTTTTTCTTATTGAAAATAATTTATTAGAAAGGGATATTAAAATTGAGCAAGTAAGAAACTTGCTAAAATTTCTTAGTAAATCTACTTATACCAGAAATTTAAAAATTATTATGATTGATAATGCTGAAAATTTAAATTTAAACTCAGCAAATGCACTATTAAAAGCTTTAGAAGAAGTTCAAAATAATACTTTTTTTTTTATTATTCATAATAGTGCGTCTAAAATTCTGGATACAATTAGATCCCGTTGCACTGAATTTAAATTTTTTTTTACAATATCTGAAAAGAAAACTATTTTTGAAAGTATTATTAAACAATATAAAAATGAATTTAAACTAAATCAATTAGTAGAAAATTTATATTACGACACACCAGGAAATTTAATAAAATATTTTTTAACTTTAGATGATGCTAATATAAATTTAACAGGAGATAAATTACCATGTATTTTATACTTTATTGAAAAATATAAGAATGAAAAAAATCTTGAAACTTTGACTTTTCTTTGCTTCTTTATATGCAAGTTTTATAATGATTTATGTTTATGTAATAATAACAAGGTGAGTAGTTACCTTTATAATCTATCAAAGATCTTAAAGCAAATTGACGATATGAAGAAATTTAATTTAAATGAAAAGAATATTTTGATTTGGATTAAAGATATATTATCACATGAAGCAAAATAATTTTTATATTACTACTCCAATTTATTACCCTTCAGGTGAACCTCATATGGGACATGCTTATTCAAGCATTATTGCTGACGTTTTCGCTAGATTTAAACGTAATGATAAATATAAGGTTTATTTTTTGACTGGAACAGATGAACATGGTCTTAAAATTCAAAAAGCTGCTGAAAAAGACGGCTCAAATCCTTTAAATTACTGTGATAAAATTTCTAAAATATTTAAGGATTTAACCAAAAAACTAAATTTATCCAATGATGATTTCATAAGAACAACTGAAAAAAGACATTACAAATCAGTTACAGATATATGGAATAGATTAGTAAAATCTGGTGATATTTATTTATCAAAGTACAAAGGATGGTATTCTGTTTCTGATGAAGCTTATTATAATTCTGATGAAATTATTGAAAAAAATGGAAAAAAATATTCAACTTTTTCGGGTTCGATAGTTGAATGGGTTGAAGAAGAATCTTTTTTTTTTAAGTTGTCATCTTGGCAAGAAAGATTGTTAGAATTTTATGATAAAAATGATAAATTTATACTTCCTATTTCTAGAAGAAATGAAGTTGTAAATTTTGTAAAAAGTGGACTTAAAGATTTATCGGTAAGTAGGACATCTTTTACTTGGGGCATTAAGGTACCAAACAACGATAAACATGTCATTTACGTTTGGTTGGATGCTTTAACAAATTATATAAGCGCTTTAAATTTTCCTAATACTAACGATAAATTATATAAAAATTTTTGGCCTGCAACTTTGCATGTGATAGGCAAAGATATTTTAAGATTTCATGCAATTTATTGGCCAGCATTTTTATTAGCAGCAAAAATAAAACCACCAAGTAGAGTTTTTAGTCATGGCTGGATATTGTCAGGAGAAGAAAAAATGTCAAAATCCAAAGGTAATATTCTAAATCCTTTGGAAATTATCAAGAAATACGGAGTTGACGAATTAAGATATTATTTGATGAAGGAAGTGCCTCACGGAAGCGATGGAACCATTTCATTAAAAAATCTAGAAAATTGTATTAATAGCGATTTAGCAAACAATTATGGCAATTTATGCCAGCGTGTTTTTTCATTTGTAAAAAATAATTGTAAAAACAAAGTAACTAAAACAAAAAAAGCATCTGATACCGATAAAAAATTAATTGCACAGACAAAAGTTATAACAAGTGATTTAAGAAATCTAATGGACAATCAAAATCTAAATAATTACATAAAATCAGTTATTAATATTAGTTTTTTAACAAACAAGTATATTAACGATGAAGAACCATGGAAGTTAAAAAAAAATAATATAGAAAAAATGAATAATATTTTACATTTGGCATTAGAACAAATTGCTAAAATTTCTATTTTATTGAACCCAATCATTCCCGAAAAGTCATTAAAAGTTTTAGATGCATTAAATATAAAAACAGAATTGAGAAATTTGTCATTTTTGGATGGGCAAAATGTAATAAATGATGAAATCAAGATACAGGAATTAGATATATTATTCAAAAAAATAACCCAATGATTATTGATTCACATTGTCATTTAGACTATTCGAATCTTTTTAATCAATTAGATGATGTTGTCAAGAGAGCTGAAGATAAGCAGGTTAAATATTTTCTTACAATTTGCACAACATTAGAAAGTTTTGAGAAAATTAAATTTATAATCAACAAATATAGAAATATTTATGGGACATTTGGCATTCATCCTCATGAAACAAAAAATTTCACAAATATAAATTCAAAATTTATCCTTAAATTAAAAAATAGACATAAAAAAGTTATTGGGATTGGTGAAACTGGCCTTGATTATTACTATAATTATAGTGATAAAGAAATTCAAAAAAAAAGTTTTATTGAACACATAAATGCTGCTTCTGAACTAAATATTCCTGTAATTGTACATTCACGAAATGCTGAAATTGATACTTATGAAATATTAGAAAGTGAAAAAAAAAATTCTAATTTAAAAGTCTTAATGCATTGTTTTACTGGTTCTAAAGATTTTGCAAAAAAACTCATAGATATAAACTGTTATATTTCAGCAAGTGGTATTATAACTTTTAAAAATTCAACAGAACTAGCAGATACAGTATCTTCTATTCCTATTGAAAGGCTATTAGTTGAAACTGATGCACCTTATTTATCACCTTTACCATATAGAGGAAAATCCAACGAACCATCTTATATAGTACATACTGTAGAAAAATTATCTCAAATTAAAAATCTTTCAGTAAAAGATGTCATGAAAAAAACTTCAGATAATTTTTTTCAATTATTTAATCTAAATTAATATGAAGACAAAATTTATAATATTAGGTTGCGGAAACTCTCTGGGCACACCTAGAATTGATGGATTTTGGGGAAACTGTAACAAAAAAAATAAAAAAAATATAAGAACTAGATGTTCTGCAATCATTCTGAGAGGTTCAAATTCTATTTTAATTGATACCTCTCCTGACATACGAAATCAGTTAATCGATAATAAGATTAAAAATATATCTTCAGTAATTTATAGCCATGAGCACTCCGATCAAACAAATGGATTATTTGAATTAAGACCATTCACTTTTACAAAAGAAAAAAACTTTAATTTTTGGAATAATAAAAAAATAATTAATGTTTACGGAACCTCAAAAACTATAAATATGTTAAAAAGAAGATTTGATTACTGTTTTAAAAAAATTGGCCCATATCCTGCAATAGTAAAAGAAAATATAATTAATAAAAAATTTTCTATAGGTCAATCAAATGAAAAAATTATTTTTAATTCATTTAACGTAAGGCATGGTGAAGTCAAAACCACAGCATATATTTTTAATAAAACAGCTTATTTAAGTGACTGCAATGATATGAGCATAGTTAAGAGGAAAGAACTAAAAAATTTAAATTACCTAATAATAGATTGTTTGAAAATAGATAAAAACAAAGCCCACTTCAATCTTGAAGAGTCTCTTTATGTTCATAGAAGTTTAAAACCTAAAAAAACTTTTTTGACAAATCTTCATCATGACCTTGATTATGACTTTTTACTGAGAAATCTTCCTAAAGATATTTTACCTGCTTATGATGGGTTAAAATTAAATTTATAATTTTTGGCTTTTTATCAAATCATCCAAAAATTTTATAAACTTCTTTGAAGAGGGATTTGTTATAGAAGAAAATGTTTTAGATACTTTACCGGATTTATCAATTATAATTTTATGAAAATTCCATTTTGGAATTGCTGATTTTCCATGGTTTTCTCGAGCCCAAATATAAAAAGGGTGGGCGTCTGAACCTTTTACTGATACTTTTTCAGTCATTGGAAAGGAAATGCCGAATTTGGCTTCGCAAAATTTTTTGATATCTTCATTACTTCCAGGCTCTTGTTTACCAAAATCATTAGAAGGAACACCTAACATTACAATATCTCTTGTTTGATATTTTTCCCACACTTTTTGCATATCTTCATATTGATTCGTAAAACCACATTGGCTTGCCACATTTATTACAACAATAACTTTGCCTTTGTATACTGATAAATTTAAAGCACTACCATCAAGATCTTTAAATCTAAAGTCGTAAGCTAGCTTATCGTAGTCAGCACTCACTTTATTTCCCAAAAAAGATATCATAATTAATAATAAAAATAGTTTTAATTTTATTAACATTAAGGAATGTATTATTTCTTCTGAGTAACAATTAATAATAATAAGTATCCTGCTACTGCAGATAGTGATGAACCAATTAAAACACCAATTTTTACACCATCTAAATCGTTAGAATAATCAAGAAAAGCTAAGTTACCGATAAATAGGCTCATGGTAAATCCTATTCCTGCTAAAATACCAACTCCATAAAATTTAATCCAATTAGAATTTGCTGGCATTTCAGCTAGTTTTAATTTAACAGATAAAAATGAAAACAAAAATACACCGATCTGCTTGCCAAAAAATAAACCACAAATAATTCCCAAAGGTATAGGTGATAGTATTGTGTTAATAGATATATCATTTAAAACAACACCTGCGTTTGCAAAAGCAAATAGTGGCATTATTCCAAAAGCAACGTAGGGTGATAATATATGTTCTAATTTTATCAACAAAGAATAATCTTTTTTATGTTTTCTATGGGGTATTGTTGTTGCTAATAAAACTCCTGATATAGTTGAGTGGATGCCCGATTCATGAGTAAAGTACCATAAAAAAAGTCCAATTAAAAAATATGGAGCAAATTTTTTTACATCAAGTTTGTTTAGCAAAATTAAAGCAAGAAAAGATACCAGCATAAGTAATATATATGTGTATTGAAGTTCTGTTGAATAAAAAAAAGCAATAATTATTATTGCTCCTAGATCATCAATAATTGCAAGAGCCACTAAAAAAACTTTTAATGATATAGGAATTCTAGATCCTAAAAGTGATAAGACGCCAATTGTAAAAGCTATATCAGTAGCAGAGGGAATAGCCCAACCTCTAATTGTATATCCAGTTTCAAAGTTTATAATTACATAGATTAAAGCTGGCAAAGCCATACCGCCAACAGCTCCTATTATTGGCAAAAGGGCTTGTTTAGGTTTCGAAAGCTCGCCTTGAACAAACTCTCTTTTAATTTCCAAGGTGACTACAAAGAAAAATATTGCCATCAAAGCATCATTGATCCAGTGAATTATGCTTAAATCTAATCCAAAATTTTTAGTACCAATTAATATATGGATATTTAATATATCAAAATAGTAATCGCTAAGATTTGTATTGCTTAGTATTAAAGCAATCACAGCGGCAATAAGGAGAACTACACCACTAGCAGATTCTAATTTAAAAAACCATCTAAAGGAGGTTGTAATATAACTAATCATGAGATTAAATAATTAATAACATAATATTAAGTAATTGTTAGTAATTATATATATTAATAATATAATAATGGAAATACCTATTGTAGAAAAATTGTATTATTCACCAGTTAAATCTTTATCATTTACCAATACCATGAATTTTATTGTTAAAAGGAATATTGGAATAAAAAATGATAGAATTTTTGCATTTACTAGATTAATTGAAAAAGACGAATCTGTTATTTATGAAAGATACCCAGAAAAAAGAGATTTAAATTTTTTTTTGACATTGAGAAATTCTTCTTTCTTAAATAAGTACAATTTCGAATTTAAACACAACGAATTATCTTTATTTTTAAATAAAAAGCTAATTAACAAAGTAGTACTGGATAATAAAGAGAATTTGAAAATTTTTTCAAATGAGTTAATGAGTCGTGAAAAATTAATAACAGAAACTCCTTATCTTATTCATAATGAGCATTATCCTTTTTTTGATACTATGCCTTATAATTCAATTTCTCTTATTAACATAAACAGTATTAAAGATTTTGAAAAAAAAATTAATCGTAAGATTGAATTTGAGCGTTTTAGGGCAAATATTTATATAAAAGGCATTGATCCTTGGATTGAATTTAGTTGGATTAATAAAAAAATTTTAGTAGATGATTGTTTGTTCAAAGTTGTAAAAAAAATACCTCGCTGTTCAGCAACAAATTTAATTCCAAATTCTGATATTTCAGATATGAATTTGCCTAGACAATTAAGAGAATGTTATGGTTATAGTGATATGGGTGTATATTTGTTACCCCTAAACAATGGCGAGATTAAAACTGGTGGTATAGTAAAATTATGAGCTTATGGGGTAGCCTTATTGGTGGATTTGTTGGTTTCTCATTTGCTGGTCCTATCGGAGCTCTCATAGGTTCAATGTTGGGAGGTAAAATTTCGTCATCTCGAAGAAGGGGGTTTCAACGAAGCTTTGCTCCTCCTCAACAGGTTTTTGCTATTTCTTTAATTATATTAACTGCCAAATTGGCTAAAGCAGACGGACATGTTTCCAAAGAAGAATTAATTGCTATTAAACAAAAATTAAAAATTCCTGATCATGAAATCGATCAAGTTGGAAAGATATTTAATAAGGCTAAAAAAGATTCACTTGGATATGATCTTTATGCTCGGCAAATTTCACAAATTTACCAGAATAATCCTGCAGTTTTGGATGAGGTGATAAATATTTTATTCTATATTGCTGAAGCGGACGGTAAGATTTCTAATTCCGAACTAGCAATGATAAGAAATATTGCTAAAATTTTTGGTCTTAGCGATAGTCAATTTGAAGGAATCAAAGAATCAAGAAAAGGTTCTGATAAATTAAATCCTTATGTTGTTCTAGGTTGTACTTCCAATGATGATTTTGCAACAATTCGAAAGAAATATCTTAAGCTTTCAAAAGAACATCACCCTGATGTTTTGGTAAGTAAAGGTGTACCAAATGAAGTGATAGAAGAAAGCAAGAAAAAAATGAGAGCAATCAATTCTGCTTTTGACAAAATAGAAAAGTTGAAATCATAAATGAGGTGTTTTTGTTGCCTAATCCCAGGTATGTTCTAGGTATGCAAACTGTTCTACTTATATCTCTTCATTCCTTTTTTTTCATATTATCTTTCATAATTTTTTGTTATATACGTTAAGAAATAAGACATCGGGGCGTAGCGCAGCCTGGTAGCGCATCTGGTTTGGGACCAGAGGGTCGCAGGTTCAAATCCTGCCGCCCCGACCATTTATAAAAATGAAAAGAGCTAAAATATATAAACCAACGAAAACGGCCATGCAATCTGGCAAGAGAAATACTAAAAGTTGGCTGTTAAAATTTGATACGTTAGATACTGGGATTAATCCCTTGATGGGTTGGGAAACTTCCAAAGATACAATGTCTGAAGTAAAATTAAAATTTTCTAGTAAAGTACAAGCGATAAATTACGCTAAAAAAAACAATGTTGACTACTACGTTATAGAGCCTCAAAAAACAAAATTGATTAAAAAATCTTATGCTGATAATTTTTTGAAAAAATAATTAAATGCTGAGAAGTTTTTTTTTAAATAGAAAATGGAGACTTTGGTCGTGGGGAGGTCTACTTCTCTTATTTGCCTCACTTTTTCTTCAAGTGCAAATGACAGTGGCAATCAATTCATGGTACGGAAAATTTTATGATCTTTTGCAAAAAGCTACTGACTATGTTGATAAACCACAAGAAGGGATAAATTTATTTTTCAATCATCTTGTTTCTGTAGATTACATCTTAAAAGGCTTTGAGGGAGATCCTTCTTTTGTTGTAATTGCATTTCCTTATATAGCGTTAGCAATTTTTACAGGTTGGTTTACTCGTATTTATGGATTGAGATGGAGGGAAGCAATTACCTTTAGTTATATTCCTCAGTGGCAAGCTGTTGAATATGAAATAGAAGGCGCCAGTCAGAGAATTCAGGAAGATTGTAACAGATGGGCGCGTATAGTCGAATCGTTGGGGCTTCAAGTAATAAGAGCATTGATGACATTAATAGCTTTTATTCCAATCTTATGGAGCTTGAGTGATAAAGTAGATATACCTATTTTGCGAGACATAAATGGTTCACTAGTTTGGTTTTCTCTAATAGTTTCACTTGGTGGAATAATCATATCTTGGTTTGTTGGTATTAAATTACCTGGTCTTGAGTATAAAAATCAGAGAGTAGAAGCAGCATTTAGAAAAGATTTGGTTCTTGGAGAAGATGATAAAATTAATTATGGACAAACAGAAACTTTATTTGAATTGTTTACCGGAATAAGATTCAATTATCACAGACTTTATCTTCATTATGGTTATTTCGATGGTTGGATGACCACTTATGATCAATTTATGATTATTGCTCCTTATTTGATAATGGGCCCTGGTTTATTTACAGGAATGATCACGCTTGGAGTTATGGTGCAGGTTTCGAATGCATTTTCTAGAGTGCACGGAGGGTTTGCATTATTCTTGCATAATTGGACTACTATTACGGAACTTCGCAGTATTTGGAGACGACTTCGAGAATTTGAAAATAATTTAAACAGATATAACAAACAAATGGCTTGAAATTAAATGTCCGAAACTACTTTACTAATTGGAATTATAATTTTTATAATATTATTAATTATTTGTATTCATATTTACGATAGACACTTAGTTAAAGAAATAACTATTTATGAGAAACGTTTGGAAAAAAAAGGAATTTTTAAAAGACACTTTATCACAAGCAGAACTAATAAAAAAAAATTGATAATAAAATGCAAGAGTTGTTCAAAAAAATTTTATGTTAAGGATATCGACATACCTACCAAAGGAAGAATAGTTAAGTGTAGTTTCTGCTCTGCTACCTGGCGCCAAATGCCTACTACAATTTAATAAAATATGAAGCTCAATTTAATCCACTTCTAGTTATGCACCTTTATATAAAGCTTTTTGAAGTGCTATTTCCTGTGTTTTTGGTTATAGGAATTGGTTATTGGTATGGAAAAAAGGACCCCAAATTCGACACTAAATTTATAACTACATTTGCAGGAAATATAGGTCTTCCCTGCATCATTTTTTATTCTCTAACAACTTCTAACGTTGATTTTTCAGTATTTTTAAGATTTCTATATTATATTTTTCTATATGTTGGGCTATTTGCTATTTTAGGAATTTTAGTTCTAAAAATTTTAAACAAAGATATTTATAGATTGCTTCCACCTTTAATACTCCCGAATACTGGCAACATGGGTATTCCTATTTGTCTTTTTGCATATGGCAAAATGGGTTTAGCTATAGCCGCTGCTATTACATCAGTGATAATGGTTTTTCACTTTAGTTTAAATATTCTTTTAGCTAGTAGAAAACTTTCCTTTAGGCCGCTTATTAATTGCGTCTCAATTTATGCATTAATTATCTCACTTTTTTTTGTCTATTTTGAAATCCCGGCACCGAATTTTATAGAAAATGCTACATTTTTAATTTCTTATTCTACTATTTTTTTAGTTTTAATGTCATTGGGTATAGCATTATCTAATTTAAAAATTTTTTCTTTTAAAGAAAGTTTAATCTACACATTTACAAGAATAATTATAGGTCCTTTAATTGGTTTTGGTTTCGTTAAGTTTTTCAATTTGTCTGGAGTGGAGGCTGGAGTTATTCTTATTCAAACCTCTATGCCATCTGCGGTCTTAACTTATTTGATTGGAAAAATGTATTCACCAAAAAGTATTACGAATGACATTGCTGGCACTGTTGTACTCTCTACATTCTTATCTTTTATTACTGTTCCCATAGTTGTGCTTTTTTCACTCAAATATTTTGGATAAATAAAAATTGAAAGCTATTCTTTATAACTTATTAGCATGGGCCATATTACCTTTTATGGATACTATTGCTAAATATTTAAGTTCTGATTTATCTTTTTTTCAAATTACGTGGGCAAGATACTTTTTTACTGTTTTTTTTACTTTACCTTTTATGTTTTTTTTCTTTAGAAAAAATTTGATCTGGACTACCAAACCCAAGTTACAAATTTTCAGAGGCTTAACTTTGTTTTTAGCTAATGTATTATTTTTTTACTCTATTTCTGTGATTTCAATGGCAAAAGCTTTGACTCTTGCATTTGTAGCGCCTTTAATTACTACAGCTTTATCTCCTATTTTTTTAGGCGAGAAAGTAGGTTTAAGAAGATGGTCTGCTGTAATAATCGGTTTTATAGGAAGTTTAATTGTAATTCGACCTGGGTTTATAGAATTTAACTTGGCGAGTATTGCTGCATTAGGAACAGGTTTTTTTTACGGCATTTATCTTATTATAACTCGTAAATTACACAGTTCAGATAGTCCTTTATTAACATTATTATTAACGGGTGTAGTAGGGGCTGTAGTTGCATCATTTTTGGTTCCTGTTGTTTGGATTAATCCTACTTTTAATCAATGGTCATTATTGGCTTTAATGGGTGTTTTTGCATGTCTTGGTCATTTATTTTTAATATTGTCCCTCAAATATGCTGACGCATCTAAATTAGCACCTTTAGCTTATTTTGAAATTGTCACAAACATCATTTTAGGATATTATTTTTTTAGCGATTTTCCTCATTATTGGACGTGGTTTGGTTTGGCAATAATTGTATGTTCTGGTGTTTATATTTCTTTTAGGGAGCGGGTTGGTATAGTAGTGAAATAGATTTATACTTAATGTATTACTTTAAGTATAACAAAATATACAATAAACACAATAGGTTAGAGAATACAATTAAAGTATATTACAATATAACAATTTTGTATTACATAATGCTAAATAAACTAATAAAATAGCCATTTATTTGGCCAATATTTTCTATAGATATAACTGGTAAATATATGTGAAATATATAAGTAAAATAATGCTTAAAAATAAGGATTAATTTAAGCAAGAATTGTTAAAAAAGCGGCGTAAAAAATATAGTTTCGTAAGGGTTGCAGTCCAAGAATATAGCAATTAAACGGCCATAGAGGTGGTAATTTTTAGAAATCCGCGCATAATGATACAACTTAAGAATGAAATAATAAGATTGCAAAAATAAGGATCAAAAGAGCAAAAAAGTGGCTTAAATTAAGGGTTTTTTGAGTATTTAGAGTGTAATTTTGCCTCTCTTTTAGGACCCACAAACAATAAGTTCCATGCGCACTTACCATTAGGTATCTTGATGCTGTGTCTATAGTCATACCTTCTAAAGCCGATATATCCCGGTTTTCTTCAAAAAGTACCCTTTTCTGTTCTATCCCAATAACCTCCTTTAAGGATTGTGGTGATATATGTCCAATAGTGGTCGTGTAAGTCTCCTAAATCGCTCTTTAGAAGCTTATGTATGAAGATATTGAATGGGAAACCACCTAGGTCTATGTCTGAAAAGGAGGTAATATCGTATTACAAACGGTTTTGCAGCTTGATAATCAGGCCAACTTGGTCCTCTGTCTAATATAACTCGTTTTCTATTAGCAAACATATTTAGAGTTACTATAATTCATTACTTGACATCGTCAAATCTTTGAATTATATAGTTCCGATAATTAATGGTTATCGGAAATAATATAAATGAATGAGCTAATTACAGATATAAAATCAATAGAGATAGAAACACTTAATAATCTAAAACTTTCAAAAGCAAGCAATACAATTCGTGCCTATAAATCTGACTTTAAAGATTTTGCAATGTTTTGTACCAATAATGGCTTTAAATCTCTTCCAACTGAACCAAAAATTGTTTCTCTCTATCTAACCTACCTGTCTTCTGTGAGTAAAATTAGTACTTTAAAGCGTAGAATAGCCTCTATAAGCGTCTTACATCGTTTAAAAGGTCATTACATCGATACTAAACATCCAATTATAATAGAAAATTTGATGGGTATAAGAAGAAAAAAAGGAAGTTATCAGAAATCAAAAAAACCTATATTACTCAACGAATTAAAGGAAATTGTTAAAGCAATTGATAAAATAAATGCCAACAAATTATATAACTCTTCAATATCTAATAAAGCTGTTAGAGACAAAGCAATAATACTGACCGGTTTTGCTGGAGGATTCAGAAGATCAGAGTTGGTATCCATATCTCATGATGATTTAGAATTTGTTTCTGAGGGTGTAAAAATTTTTATCAAAAGATCAAAAACTGATCAATCGGGTGAAGGCATGATTAAAGCCCTTCCCTATTTAGACAATAAGGAATTTTGTGCTGTAACTTTTTTGAAGCAATGGATTGCATTATCGGAAATTAAATCGGGATTAATTTTTAATATTTCTGATAAAAGCGTGGCATTACTAATTAAAAAATATGTTTCAGCAGCAGGATTTGACGCAAATAAATATTCGGGTCATAGCTTAAGATCAGGTTTTGCTACAGTTTCTGCAGAATTTGGCGCGGATGAAAGAAGTATTATGAATATTACAGGACACAAAACAACACAGATGGTAAGACGTTATATTAAAGAAGCCAATTTATTTAAAAATAATGCGTTAAGTAAAATAAAAATCTAGCAACCCAACAAGATTTGCTCATTTGTTTCATTAATGATTTTGAATTTTTTAGATAATAAGAATTCCAAAGATTGAGTTGTTTTAAGATTCTTGTCATCTAACAATATAAGAGAGTTTTTGTGCAATTTATCAATAGCAGATTTGATCTCATTTAATTGATGAATCGAAGCATTAGCAGGTTTATGGCCATCCAAAGAGTCTAAATATAAAAAATCAATTTTATGTTTAAAGTTTTTTAAGAAAAGGATACTGTCACTTTCGATAAAATCTACATAGTTAATAAATTTTTTAGTAAATCGCTTTGCAAATTTAATATTTTGAGAATTTATATCGCAAGAGAAGAGCCTTCCATTTATATGTTTCGCATAATCACAAAATATAAGTGTGCTCATACCATCTTTCCAATTGTATTTAGAAAAAAATAAAAATTTCTTTTTTCCTCGAGAAGTTCCAGTTTCAACAATGATTTTTAAATTTCTAGATTCAGCGGTTTCAAGAGCTTTTTTAAAAGAACCAAATCTTTTATTTTTTGGATGTGAATACTTATTCAAAAAATCCATTTTTTTAATGACTATTTATAAAAGATAAAAAGTAATTTTTTTAGTTTATCAATTATGTTGCTTGTATTTTTAGTGTCCTTATAAAAATAGTTTACACTTTTACCCTTTTTTAATATTGCAACATTTTGGTAGAAATGAATATATTTGACCTTACCATCGAATTTTTTTGACTTAATAAAAGGTTTATCATTGTGTTCATAATTTATTGAATCAGCTATAGATTTCAAATAATTCATTGAAGTTGTTTTTTTCCTTAAATTAAGTCTACTACCTCCAAATCTAGGAAAATATGAAGTTTGTAAGTCCTCTATAATATATAATCCGTCATCTTTCAAATAATCAAAAAGAAAATTTAACGAAATAATTATTTGTTTACTATAATGTCCTCCATCGTCAATAATGATATCAAATCCATTATACTTATCACATATTTCTTTTAAAGTTTTTTCATCCGTTTGGTTAGCCCTAATTAGATCCACCCCTTCAATTTGGAATTTTATGTCAATTATATCTATTCCGCATATTTTTGCACTTGTAAAATATTTTCTCCAAATTTTTAAGCTTTCACCTTTATCTATTCCGATTTCTAATATATTTATTTCTTTATCTTTGTAATCTTTAAAATAGTTTGAATAAATTTCTAAGAAACCAGTCCAATCTTTTGTAGATTTATATTGCTTACCCAATTCAAGTAAATCATTCATTTTTTCTTTATTTTAATATAATAATGAACCTATATAAAGATTAGTTAAAAAAAATCAAAAAAATTTTTAGATCATCTTTAAAAAAATTAACTTAAAAAAGTTTATGTTTATAAAATTACAATTTATTAAAATTGGTCCAAAAATTGGGCATTATATACCCCTCTCCAGTGAAAATTTCATTTTCCTTATAGTCCTTTTTACATTTTTATTGCTATTGTAAAATCATAGTTTTCATCTTTTGGTTTAAATTCATAAAAAAAATTTATTTATTTTACTGACCACTCTACGTGCTTCATTTAATTTCATTTTCGAATGCATGGGTAAACTTAAACATTCATTTGACCATTTTTCAGAATTTTTAAGGTTGTTGTTTCTTTTAATTATTTTTCTAAATGGTTTTAATTTATTGAGACTATATGGGTAATGTATTTGACATGATATTTTATTTTTTAGTAGATATTTCATTAAGGAGTCCCTTCGTTTAGTTCTTATAATGTACAAATGTCTTGATGAACCTGGGTTAGTTTTTGTCAATTTAATTTCTTTAATTATCTTTAAATTTTCATCATAATATCTAGCTATTCTCCTTCTATCTTCATTTAATCTTAAAATTGATTTTAATTTTTTTCTTAGGACAATGGCTTGAATTGTATCTAATCTACTGTTTTTACCAAGAATAATGTGCTTGTTTTTTTTTATCGCACCAAGATTTCTTATAGCTAGTAATCTTTTATAAAATTTTTTATTAGTTGTTGCGATTAGACCAGCATCACCATATGCACCCAGATTTTTTGCAGGATAAAAACTATAGCAAGATATATCTGCAAATTTTTCATTTTTCTTTTTTTTGCAGCACTTATTCAATAAAATATTAGGACAATCGTAGCAGCTGAAAGCAAAATGAGATTGTGCACTGTCTTCGATGATATAAATATTTTTTCCAACGATTTTTCTAAGTTCTTTTAAGTTAACCTTTTGTCCATACAAATTGACGGGAATTATTACTTTGGTATTTTTAGTTATTTTTGAGGTAATTCTTTCAAGAGATATTAAACCAGTTTTATTGTCAATATCGGCAATAACAAGTTTGTTGTTATTTAAAATGACAGAAAGAGCAGTAGATATATAACTCATTCCGGGCACGACAACTTCATCTGTACTTTTCAAATTTAAACTCATCAAGGCTAAAATTAGAGCATCAGTACCCGAACCACACCCCACAGAGTATTTAATACCCGAAAGTTTAGAAAATTCATTTTCAAATTTATTTACCGGATCTCCTAAAATGAAATTTTTTTTTTTAATTGTTGTATAAATTTCGTTTTTAATAGCCAAGTTTTCTGTATTTGATATAGGGTTTACTTCAGAAAAGTTTATTGTCTTAATCATTTATCTTGTTTATTTTTTCTAATAAATAAGTTACTTTTTCATTGAACTTGCCACTAAATAGATAATTATTGTTATTTTTAATCGCATAGAAAATGTAATTAACCATTTTTGCAAGTGGTTCGTTAAGATCAATTTCAGGTATTTCTAAATTATATTTGCCCCAATCTTTTTTTAATTTATTCCTGAAAACTTTTACTTTGTACAAAGACTCATTTTCATCAGAATATAAAATAGCATTTTTAAATTTAATTTTAATTAATCTAATCTTTGTCGGTGATACCCAGGAATTTTTTATTAATACATTTAAATTATTTTTATACTTTAAATTTATGTACGCGGTATCGCATAGAGAATTTTTAAAGTTTTTTTTCTTAATTGTTTGAATTTTATAAGGTTGTTTTTTTAATAAGTAAGTTAAGATTGATATATCATGTGCGCCTAAATCCCATATAACATTGGTATCTTTTCTTATAGGAGCCTGCTCCCTATAAGATTCAATCTCCAATATTTCCCCATATTTTTTCTTATCTATTGTTTTTTTTAAAAAATTTATAGTTCCAGAAAACAAAAAGGGATAATCTACAAAGATCATTCTTTTTTTTATCCTGGCTATTTTATTCAGATTTTTAACTTGATTGAGTGATAATGATAAAGGTTTCTCTACCAATATATGTTTTGAATTTTCAAGAGCGTATTTTGCAATCTTGAAATGAGTTGAGGTCGGAGAAGAAATTATAACAAGATTTATTGAATCGTTCTTAATGGCCTTCTTGTAATCTTTGAAATATTTAATTATTGGATAAGTTTTTTTAGCCGAAGCTAAGTTTTTTTGTTTATTGTCAGCGATTGCTATGATATTGAAAAATTGAGAATTCTGAAAATTTCTAGCAAGTTTACTTCCCCAATATCCATGCCCGATCAAACACACTTTATACATTTTATAATCGCCTTATAAGTCTAGCGGGATTACCAGCATACACGCCCTTGATTCTTAGATTTTTTGTAACTACTGATCCCGCTCCCACAACTATATCATTCGAAATAATTACTGGCAAAATTGTTGCATTCGATCCGATTATCACTCTATTTCCAATCGTTGTTTTTTTGAATAATTTTGTATTTTTTGCAATTTTTCCAGATTTAGTTAAGTCATTTATAAACATTACACCGTGTGATATGAAACATTCCTTACCAATGGTTACTTTTTCACATATAAACGAATGGCTTTGAACTTTCGTATTATCTCCGATTATTGAATTTTTTTGAATTTCAACAAATGGACCAACAAATACAGAGTTACCTATTTTACAGTCATAAATGTTAACAGGCTCAATTATCATACAATTTTTACCAAATATTACTTTTGTAATTGTTGATTTTGTTTTTTTTAAATTATTCAAATTTTTACATCCAAATTAAAGGTTTTCTGATGTCCTCGTCAAACGATTTTGAAATTATGTAATTGCCAACTATTGTTGAGTTAAAGTATTTAAAATATTTCTCCTTACCTTTTTTTGCATACTTTTTTCGCAACTTATCATTTTTTTTATAAAAATTTAGTTTTTCAGATAAATCATTGAGATTTTCATAAAAAATTGCTTCATTAGGTTTTAAAAAATCGTTTAGTTGAGTTTTTCTATCTATGAAAGTTAATAAACCATTTCCAATTAATGATGCAATTCTGTTACTAGTAGCATATTTGACAGGATTTCCTCTAGTGAGATTTAAACCCATTTTAGATAAACTTATAGAATGATAGAAATCTTCTGACCATATTGGTTCACGTTTTTTATATCCGTATATATCAAATATAATGTTTGGATTATTTTTGATGAGTTTATCAATAAAAATTGTTCTTTCATCATCTTTATTAATTTTTAATGTACCTCTATTAACACCATGGCTCATGGAAAAAAATAAATCGTTAATAGCACGATTATTCTCAAAAATATTTAACCTTTCTATGTTTTTGTCAACTGGTATGGGCAAATAAAAAAAATTTTTATTATCCTTTAAAAATTTTAAGACTGACGGATGTGTTGTTATAAAATTAGATTTTATGTAATCTTTGTACTTAAATAATTTCTGTCTATTGGATAAAAAATCTGGACCAGTATCTGCTAAATGATCTTCAAACCACTGAGAAATTACTATATTTTTATTGAATGATTTAATTGATTCAAAAGTTTC
>Ga0187833_10001866_pt1 | contig 23370 bp, 17 predicted proteins | sample ETNtaG_37_FD_167968 | JGI IMG/M metagenome (GOLD analysis project Ga0187833, IMG submission 167968) | Marine microbial and viral communities from oxygen minimum zone, Eastern Pacific Ocean - ETNP2014_SV_400_PacBio MetaG (Illumina Assembly) | ecosystem: Environmental > Aquatic > Marine > Hypoxic...
CATCAGGATCATTAATAATATCATCCTTTAAATCATCAAGGTCATTTATACCTCCACTTCCGTCATCGTTTAGCCCGTCACCATCAAGGTCCTTTTCTACATCGTAATCTCCGTCCCAGTCTTTTTCATAGACCAGGTTTCTTTGAAGGACAATTGGTGTTATAAACGTTGCGCCGCTGATAAAACTGCTGTAATGACTGGTATATAAATCCAGAGTAGCAAACATTCTTTGGGAGACTCTCCCTTTATAGCCAATTTCCCATGATTTTACAATTTCGGGTTTGATTGGATCCAGGTCTTTTAAATGATGATCACCAAAAAAACCTTTGATACGGGGATCAACGGACGGGTAAAATACCATAAGCGTTGAATCTATCGGAGCATAAGAGTATAATTCTACTAATCCGTCACCATCATTATCTTCTTCGGTGGTCTTAGGATAGGTACTATAATATAATGCTTCCCCCTGTGCATTCCTTGTGTAATTATATCCATCTTCACCGGAACCGCGAGCATATACCTTAAAGATGCTGACCCGTGCGACAAATATATCAAGGAATAGAGCCTGGTTGGATGGTGTATTAAAGGCAGTGGCCCAAGTCAAGCGAAAGTTTTGGTTCTCTTTGGGGCGCCAAATTAATCCAACTTTTGGTGAAACCTGGAGGCCATCTTTTTTATCAAAATTAAATTTCCAGTTAAAGGGGCTGTAGCCGGAGCCTACCTCTTGATTATTAAATTCTACAAAATCAGTCAGCCTGTCATGCGCATCCAGCCTTGTAGCCTGGATGAGTTCCCAGTGCTCATTCAATTTCCAATTGAACTGATAGTAGGCACCAAGCTCATTAACCTTATAGCGGTTATCCTCTTCGTTCTCATCAATACCTTCATCTATTAATCCGTCACCATCATTGTCAAATCCATCAGCTATACCGCCTAAAATGTTATCAATAGGAGTGGCAGTTGAATCAATGATATGACCGCCGTTTTCATCAAACCACCCACCCAAACTAATAAAATGTATTGTATCGCCATGTGTTTCCTCATTGTATTCTATTGTTGGATAGACATTTGAGTATTCAACAAACTTTTCACCGGGTTCGTAATAGCCGTTTTCAAAATACTCAGTCCAATTAATTGGTGAACCGGCCTCACCATTACCATTATTGTCACGACGGTCCGTCAATTTTTTGTCGGATAGGATGGTTCCCCTGGTGTCAGGCAAGGTAAGGAAATAATCTAAGCCCCAGACAAACCGAAAATCCTCCTGAAAAAATTCCATGACATGCTGAATCTGAGCTGAGAATTTTTTGGACCGGTCGTAAATGAGCCCTCCAGTGGCAAGATTACGCGTCGGGTGGGAAGGATCTCCTGAAAAACTGGTGTTCAAATAGGTTTGTAAAAAGAAATTTTTGTATCGCATTCGTGCTTGGTAATAACGATAAATCCAGCCATCCGCCAAGTAGCGGGCAATCCCGGTGATGTTGATATTCCGTGCCCAGGCATAGCCATGGGATAAGCTCAAAGTAAAATCAGGATTCGGTTCCCAGTCACCCCGAATATCATAGCGGTAATTACGCACATCAAAATCCGGAAAGTCATTGATACCGTCACCATTGGCATCTTTTTCCATATTGGGAAGATTTCCATAATTGATTTTGAAATCACCATCACCATCAAAAATCCCATCCTTGTTTGTATCAAAAACTATGTGCCCATTTTGGCCGTATTTATATTCGCCAAATCCTCCATTAGGTTGATCCCAGTCCGATGCGTAATTCCCAAATCGATTGAGCCATCGTGAGCCTGTTTCATCCGGTTCGTCAATTCCTTCATTCATTTCATCGATAATGCCGTCACTGTCATTATCGATTCCATCACTCATAAGTATAGCATTATCTCCATCATTATCAATACCATCATACCAGTGCTCATTGATATCATCAATTCCATCATCAATTCCATCATCAATAGCACCATTGAAATCATTGTCAATTCCATCAGCATATTCGAAGCCAAGCATATCTGCTGTTACATTCCAGAGAATAATGTCGGTTCCAGGGACATAATATCGATGAAAAATTGGGTCATTTGAAGCTGCATCAATCATTGCTTCCGTAATAACGGGAGATCCTGGTTCCGCAACTCCGTGACCAGTTTTTATCCCATCCTTGTATGCATGGCCCACAAATGAGGGATCTGAATTTTCCCATACGTGCAGCATTAAATCCGTAAAAATCGGGTTGCCTTGTGCCGAAATTCCACCGTTATCAATTCCATTGTGAAGATTTCCAATTCTTCCAATAAACGCAGCATCATGACCTTCCCATTCACCTTCGTTAAAATGTCTCCAATCCTGTCCCCTGAGAGCAACTCCTGAGACTTTGATTCCAACATTACCAAATTTGTGTGCAGTTCGAAAGGTGAATTTCTGTAGAGGATCAGTATCTGCTTGGTTGAGTAGTCCCCCTTGAATATTGATTGTAGTGCCTGTGCTTCGGAGGGGGGAACTGGTGATAATGTTCAAAACACCGCTGTGAGCATTAGGCCCATACAGTGCGGATGAGGGACCCAGGACAATTTCAATCTGTTCCACATCTTCAAATGAGACGGGGATGACATTGTAGGCAGTGAGGCGGAGAGAAGGCACATTAGCCATTCTTCCATCTGTGAGTGAAAGGAGCCGTGAACTGAATGAAGAATTAAACCCTCTTGCTGTCATATTATAACTGTCAATGCCGGATTGCGTAAAGTCTATTCCCTTGGTCGTCTTCATATAATCGCCAAGATTTGTATTGCTTTCCCGGCGGATATCCTGTTTGGTGATCACGGAGATTGCAGCCGGTGCATCCTCTACCCGCTCCCTGCGCCTTGAGGCTGTGACAACATAGGTTTCCATCTGTATGATGGCTGTCAGTAACTGGAAGTCCACAACGAGCTTTTGCCCCGGATCAAGCGCTACCTCTTTTTTTACCTGTTCATACCCCATATAATTCACTTTGAGGGTATACTGGCCGGAGGGAAGGTTCGGGACCGTGTAACGCCCTTCAGCATCCGTAGCGCTACCCGTCATTGATTTTAACGCATCACCGGAGATCATCACGTTTGCTGCTACAAGTGGCTTGCCGTTATCTTTATCAGTGATCTTTCCTGATATGGTCCCGCCCTGGGCAAAGAGAAACCCGGAAAGGAAGATACTCATGCAATAAAAATATCTGCCTGTCAATAGTTACTCCTTTAAATATATAAAGAGTCAGCTCCGAATTAATCGGAGCTGACTGTTTATTTAAGGTTAAATGTTATGAAGATTATTACTTCATAAGCAACATCTTCTTTGTAGCCTGGTATGGGCCTGCATCTATGCGATAAATGTACGCTCCGCTGGCCAACTGGCTTCCATCAAAGCTGTAGCTGTGAATCCCTGCATTCAACTCACCGTTGTGGACGGTTGCAACTTGCTGACCTGTAAGATTCCAGACGGTGATATTTACTGTCTGTGTTTCCGGCAGTTCAAAAGCAATCTGCGTTGTGGGGTTGAACGGGTTGGGATAGTTTTGCTTCAGAGAAAATGAACCTGGGACAGTCCCCTCTTTCCTGAGGGTAACTGAATTTACAGTTCCATCCAGTTCGATTACTCCTGAGCCTTCAAGTAAATGTTCCTCACCATTAATGGTCAAAGTCCATTTTTCCTGATTAACTACATAATAATCAATGGAGAGGGATTCTGTATTGTTCATGATCTCAATCGTTCCCATATCTTCAGTGTATCTCATATCATCAGAGAAACGGGTATCAAATGCTCCTGCAGGCGGTAATGGAGGCAGGCCGTACCTGATCTGCTCATTCTCTGGTACAGTTGCACCAAAGTGGAGAGGCATGCCTTTGAGATCATCACCATTGGTAATGGTGAGATAGTTGGCATTTTTCAGGTAATCTACTGGTTCAACTTTTTTCCCTGCTTCTCCGGCACCAATTGCAATTGTTATAGCGCCGTCTGCATTAGCGCGCACCCAGTAACCTTGACCAGGTTCAGCAGTTTCGGCTGGATAATAAGTCCCACTGAATCCATACGCTGAACCATCAACAAGGATGTCACCGGGATCATCTATATCATCCGGTCCCGCAGACACAGAAATTCCGGAAATCATATTCCAGCCTTCGCTTAGTTCAATGGTCCGGGTAAGGATATCATAACCCATGAGAGGATGGCCAGGTACGCCATAAATTGCAGGGTCACAGCAGGGTGTATCAAATCTCAGCCAATACCCTTGGCCGGGCTCCATTGCTTCTTCAGGGTTATAACTTCCGTCAAAAGAATACAGCGTTCCTGCAGTGGCTGCTGGAGTATCAGGCACACCATCACCATTTAGGTCAATTCCAAACATGTAATAATACGGATATCCGCCAGCAAAAATTGGCAGTCCAACCATATTCCATCCAGCAGCAGTATTCATAAATACAGGGTTAGCCATAGTATGGGCGTTGGCTGTATTCTTGAACGAGGCATGGATTCTCTGGGTTGACATTCTTGGTAAACAAAGATTATCTACTTCCATGAGCAATCGGCCATTACAATCAGAGGGATCGCCGTCTGCCAGGCATGCAAGATCAACATCATGGTCACTGTCATCGGGGAACTCCCAGGCCCCGCCTGTCATGTATTCAGCAACACCGATAGCATAGACAAGTGCATTCATGACACAATCTTCAGGCGAACCGCCTCCCTGGATGCAGGGAAGCAGATTGTCATTATAAACTGTAGCAAGAATTGCTTGTGCTGTAGGGGCGTCCAGACCGAATGATGTTAGAAGAGCAATACCAGCATCATCAATACATTCCTCAAGTGATATGAATGAACAATTTGCCGCGCATTCCTCTACACTTCCTCCGGCTATAACGCATTCGTATAGGCAGCCATTACCCAGGCCACCATTTCCCGTTGGATCGTCACCCATCACATATGCTCCACCACAGGCTTCAAAAGTTCCCTGGCCAATTCCAACTGCATTCATAAAATGTGCGGTAAAGAAGTATCCAGTAAATTGCAGAGGCTCGTCACCGCTGAATGGTGCGCCATCGCCGCCAACAGGATCAAAGAGGTAACCAAAGTTAGCGCTTAACAATCCATCTACTTCTCCATCACCATCAATATCCTGGCCCGTACCACCTAAAGCAACAGGATTATCAGGAACATGGATGACAATACCATATGTAGCGGCTAAAGCGGCAATTGCCGGGATTGTAGTATTATCGCTTGGCGCTTCGCCTATACCCATAATGCCATTAAGCATTCCTTCTTCTTCTTCAGAGTAATAGTCATCTGTTGGATCTACGATTCCGAGATTTGACTCAACACCATCGTTAGCCGTCCAGTGAATCTTCAGACCCTCTATTTGGGTGAAATCATTATTATACTTGACGTCTGTTCTTCCCCAATTGATACCATCATATTGGGAGTGCACTGCATATAATCCACCACCATTTGTACCATCACTCAAGTCCGGGGCGTTAAACCATGCAAAGGTACCTGAATAGGTAATTCCCCAACCCCGTGAGCTTTTATTTCTAAAATCATCAGTGTAGGTTCCAAATCCACCATCAGTCCAGGTGCCACTCTCAGTAACAGGCGGGACCGTTGATGATGTTACACAGTCTACCATTTCAGTTGTGGGATAAGTGCTTCCTTCATTAATTGTAAAGGTTCCATCATCATTAAAATCGCAATTTAAAGCAACTGGCCCGAAGGGAAAGTAGTCCAAGCCAAGCTGGGATGTGAGTGGAACTTGTACATATGCTGCAGTGTCGCCGACAGCAAAGTTTTTCAAACCCCAAGCGAATGCCGGGGTGGCAGCGCTGGGCCAGACGCCATTAAGGACGTAACCGCCAGTTTCAAAGTCCTCGGTGCTTTCTTGCGCTCTTGCTACCCAGTGGTATTCAACTAGAACACTAGTTAACTGATAGTTTGCTTCCAAGGACTGTGGAAAGATTGTCCCCATGAAAACAAATGCAGTTAGGATTATTTTTGACATTATTTTCATTTGATTCCTCCTTGTTATGTCGTTTTTAGATAGGTATCACTAATAATATATTCAAATTTCATAATCATCCACTCGCCTATTTTGTAGTCTTTGTCCCTACAAAACCAGATTTAGAGGCAATCCGAAGGTAAATAGACGTATAGTAGAATACAACAAATTTTTTACACCGTGTGTTCTGCATCACATTTTTTTCATTTAAGGGGATAAATTTTTCATCCTGTTTTATTTGATCAATAGATAAAACTGAGATTGTAAAGGGGAGAGGCCCTGTTTTTTATCAGGAATAGCCAGGTCATTTATCCCATTTTCTTCTTTCCAGCCACCGTTTCACAGCCCAAAGCAATACAAATATACCGATGATAAAAAGGGCATTTCCTAAAATGATCACAATAAGACGGCTCAAATATTAACCTCATTTTTTTCAATGATCGGTGAAAACTTAGTGCTCCTAAAAAAATATTTCAAGATAACAAATGTGTTAATTTTAGTATGATAATTTAGTTAAGATCAGGTTGTTTTGAGATAATTATTCAGGCAGTTTATGAATTACCTATGCTTTGTTTCAAGAACACTTGGAAATAATTTTAATCAGTAAATTGACTTAAGGATAATCAAAATGAAAATTGGTGTATTGATAAAGCAGGTTCCGGGCGAGGAATCTCCATTGCGAGTTGCTCCTGATCAGGGCTGGATTGATGAAACTTCCGTAAATTTTGAGACTAACGAAAGTGACTCCTATGCCTTAGAAGAAGGCCTCCAGATTCGTGAAAAAAATGGGGATGGGGAAGTGGTTGTAATCAGCATGGGTCCGGAAGGACGAACTCAAAAAGTCATTCGTGAAGCTCTTGCCAAGGGGGCTGATAGGAGCATCCACATTACGGAAGAAGGCCCTCCGGAAACAGATCCTCTCCGGACCGCAGGTGTATTTGCGAAAGCATTACAGGAGGAGCAGTTTGACCTTATTCTGTCTGGTCTTCAGTCCCTGGATCTGGGAACGGGGCAAACCGGTGTGATACTGGGTGAATTATTAGGAATGTCGTCTGCCACATTGGTTATGGAAACAGAGGTCGGTGAAAATTCTATTCGGGTCAAACGGGAACTGGAATCGGGATGGTTTCAATGGGTGACTCTTCCTCTGCCTGCATGTTTGTCCATTCAGTCCGGGATAAACCAGCCCCGCTATCCTTCCTTGAAAGGGATTATGGGTGCGAAAAAGAAAGAAATAAAACCCCTGCCAAAAGCGGAAATAATTGAAAGTAATGTGAATCAATCTATCACCCGTGTTTACAGCATGCAAAAGGCGAAGCAGACGGAAATGATCACTGGAGATATAGATCAGCAAATTAACCGGCTGGTAGAAGCAATGCGAACAGAAATCAAGGTATTATAAGAGGGGACTACTGGTGGACATACTTGTAGCGCTAGAAAATAATTCAGGATCGATTCACCGCATGAGCTTAGAGGCTCTTGCTGCAGGACAGAAACTTGCGTCCGAAATGAATCTGTCTCTTTCAATGTTAGCGATGGGTAAAAACGGGGGAGACCTGGCAGAGAATGCAGGCAAGTTCAATGCTGAAGAAGTGTTGTTATTGGAGAATCCTCTCCTGGATAATTATTCATCCGATGGATATTCCCAGGCTATTACATCCGTTTTGGAACAGGAAAAACCCCGCTTTGTTTTTATGGGGCATACGTACATGGTCAGGGATTTTTTACCCCGGGTCAGCGCCCGGCTTCAAATTCCGTTTGTCAGTGACGTGATTCAATTTCGGATTGATGATGGAGCCCCTGTATTTACAAAGCAGGTCTTTAATGCAAAATTAGGTGCGGATATTGTATCTCAATCCAAAGGTGCTACACTGGTCAGCTTTCAATCTGCTGCGTATCAATCTGACCAGGCGGAAGCTGGAGCAGCAGCGATACGATCGATCTCAATTGAGATGGACAGCTCAGCTGTAAAGACGCAATCAGAAGAACCCTTTAAAGAGGAGGCAGGAGGAGTTGACCTGACGAATGCAGAAATAATTGTTTCTATTGGCAGGGGAATCGGGAAGGAGGAAAACATACCAATTGTAAACGCTCTTGTAGATGCATTAGGAGCTGAATTGGGTTCTTCCCGTCCAATCGTTGATTCCGGTTGGCTTGAACCTTCCCGGCAAATTGGAAGCTCCGGGCAGAATGTAGCCCCGAAACTTTATCTTGCTTTGGGGATTTCCGGGGCAATTCAGCATGTGGTTGGGATGAAAGGATCAAAAAATATAGTAGCGATTAATAAGGATTCGGAGGCACCAATTTTTGAGATTGCAGACTATGGAATTGTTGGCGATATCCTTGAAATTATTCCGAAACTTTCGGAAGCTGTTCAAGCTGCAAAAAATTAATGTCTGAAAGGGAAGTCCTTGAACTGGATGTCCTGTTTGTAGGTGCAGGTCCTGCCAGTTTAGCTGGTGCGATCCATCTTCAAAGCCTGCTGAAAGAATCGGGACAGGAAGCCAGCATTGCAATTTTAGAAAAAGCTGGAGAGATTGGGGCACACTCGCTATCTGGCGCGATTGTTGATCCTCGTACACTAAAGGAACTCTTTCCTGATTTCGACCAACAGAACATTCCGTTTGAATCTGAAGTAACTGAAGAACATCTCTATTATTTAACCAGAGCAAAAAAGTTTTCATTCCCGTTTGTTCCTCCACCCATGAGTCATCACGGCTGTTATATAACTTCCCTCGGCAAATTGACACGCTGGCTGGGAGAAAAATGTGAGAATGAGGGCATTGATATTTTCTGTGGTTTTCCTGGAACGGAGCTTCTTTATGAAGGAGATCAGGTAATCGGTGTCCGGACAGGGGACAGGGGGATTGACAAAAACGGTGAGCAAAAATCCCAATATGAAGCCGGAGCAGAAATTCATGCAAAAGTCGTTATCCTTGGGGAAGGCACCAGGGGAAGTTTGACAAAAAAACTCATTCAGCGTCATGATCTCATGAATGGCAAAAATCCCCAGGTATGGGCGGTTGGAGTCAAAGAGCTTTGGAAAATGCCCACGGGGTCCGTCCAGCCGGGATATGTGGCACACACTATGGGTTTTCCACTTGGGCATACTATTTTTGGCGGGGCATTTTTATATGGTATGCAGGATGATATCTGGGATTTAGGATTGGTCGTTGGTTTGGATTATTCAAATCCAGCAGTGGATCCGCACCATGAACTTCAACTGCTTAAGACCCACCCTTGGATGAAATCGGTCCTGGATGGAGGTGAGTTGATTTCCTATGGTGCAAAATCCCTGCCGGAAGGAGGATGGTTTTCCATTCCAAAATTGACTGTCAATGGCGCTATGCTCATTGGTGATTCCGCCGGTTTTATGAATGGACAAAGATTAAAAGGAATTCATCTTGCAATGAAATCGGGGATGCTGGCTGCAGAAACAATTGTGGGTGCGTTAAGTGAAAATAATTTTTCTGATGAAACACTTTCAGATTTCGAGAAGAAGATAAACTCAAGCTGGCTGAGAGACGAATTATGGAAGGTTCGCAATTTTCACCAGGCATTTGACCACGGATTATTTGGAGGGCTCATAAATGCCGGAATGGGACTGGTTACAGGAGGAAGAGGCTGGGGACTTAAAAACCGAATGTCCAGTGAATCGGGACATTTAAGGATGGAGAAAGGCAAAATTGAAAACCGGTATAACGAATTAAGTTTTGATGGAAAATATCTGTTTGATAAAGTAACTGACGTCTACCATTCTGCTACAGCCCATGAGGAAGATCAAATTCCACATTTGCATGTTCGTGATTCGGATGTCTGTATAACAAAATGTCCAGAGGAATTTGGGAATCCATGTGAAAATTTTTGCCCTGCTGATGTCTATGAAATGGTTGGAGAAGGAGAAACCAGGAAACTTCAAATCAATTTTTCGAACTGTGTTCATTGCAAAACCTGTGATATTATAGATCCGTACCAGATCATTGACTGGGTCCCGCCCGAAGGAGGAGATGGACCCGCCTGGGTCAATTTATGATCACTTTCCATGAAAAAATTCAATTATTCTGATATTTTTGGCCACTTTGGGTCTATAATTCCCATATAATAAAGGAGGAGTTCAAAATTCTAAAAGTAACCTCCCAATATCTCAATAATCGTGCAGATCCTGATGAAGGAGTTGTGTTTACCCCAAATGAGCATGCACTATTCATGGTCAGGGAAGCAATTTTCTGGCGCTTGGTTCAGGATTTTCCAAACGTATCGCATGATCAATATCATACGTTCATAACCGGATTAGCAGAGAGAAGAACCGGCGAAAATTTTCTCAACATCCTTTGTGAGTATCAATTTCAAGATCCCTCAGCAGGAGATGGGATTTTTCTTGAAACACTTTGCCGGGAGATATATGGCCTTTGTAAAAAATATGATTATCAAATAAAAAGAGGATGGGAAGCAGAGCATGTTCACGGATGGGAAATTAACAGTAAAATTCTGGAAGCCTGTAAACGAAATATGAGCTTTTCTCCTCATTTGATTCACAGTGATTATCTCAATAGCAAACCAAAAAAACCTGTGGATGTGATTATTGCTAATCCGCCCTATGTACGGCAGGAATATTTATCTTCAGATTATAAGCAAAAGCTCATTGAACAATTTCAACCTGAGTTTCCCGGTATAAAATTATCTGTACGCTGTGATTTGTACATTTATTTTCTACTGAAAGTATTAAAGAATTTGAATAAAAATGGAGTGTTCACATTTATCATTCCAAACAGCTGGATGGACAATTCATACGGAGAAATATTAAGGACACTGTTCAGAGATGAATTTCAACTTTTATCAATAACTGATTCGGGTTCGCGGCACTTCAAGCAGGAAGTCAACACAGTGATTATCTCAGGCATTCGTAAAAATCCTGCGAAAAATAATCAAATAATTGTAAACTTGGATCAAAAGAGCAAATCAATTTCCCAGGAAAGGTTACGGTTATTAGACCTTGGCTGGCATGGATCTCTATTCAGGTGTCCTTCATGGCTTCTCAAACAAATAACAGAGAACAAAGCGTTAGGAGCAATCGGTGACGAATTCTCTGTTTGTTCCGGGATCATCACCGGGAATAATCGTGCCTACTACCATCAGCAAAAAACAGACAACTCCCTTCCCGCCATCCGGAGCCCAAAGGAGACAACTTCCATAAGATTTACCCAATCAGATGTTCAATCCTGGATTCAAAAAAATGGGGCAGGTTTTTCAATAAGAAAAGCGCCTCTCTTGTGGATTGACCTCCGAGGTGGTCGCCATGTAGTTATATGGAATCAGGATAATCTTCCCTTTGAACATACGTTTTACGGCTTGCATCCGAAGGATGGAAAAAATGTGGAAGCATGGGCTTACGTAATGAACTCTTCCTGGGTGTGGCTCATGGTTGAGCTTTTTGGAAGGAGAGGGCTGGGAGGAGGCGCCGTCCGTTTGGTAAAAAATGATCTCGTTAAATTACCGATTCCGCTTTTCGCTAATATAAAATTCCCTTCCAATCTCTCAGGATTTTTAGAACGACCGATTTATAATTGGCGAACAGAATTGGAACAGGAAGACAGAAAACGGGTAGACGATCGTATTTTTAAAGCCATTGGGATGGGTGAAAAACAAAAAGAGTGCATGATTCTCCTTCGTTCACTCATGGAAAAAAGGGAATCAAAAGCCCGAAGCGTTCATGACTGAACACACAAACCATTATTACTATTCTTTTGAGCAAGAAGGGCACTTCAGTTATGCAGCGGAGGATATTGATCAACTGTCTGAATATGAAAAATATCAATTGTCCTTTCATCCTGAGCGTCCAAAATATCTTGATTATCTTTCATTATTTGATTCTGTTGAAGAATGCTTTTCCAGCGATGAATTTGGCGTCTGGCTGATTCAAACTCATAGAGCAGAGATTGCCATTGAAGACACTTCAATTCCTCTTATGTTAATCGGTCAGCAGACCGGTCCCACTTCCCGCTATAAGGAACTGCTGGAAATGATGAAGGACGGCGAAAAAGTAAAACACTGGAACCATGGAATGCCTACTCCGGCTTCCTATGAGAGGGCAATCCGCGCTGTTGATGCGGCGAATGAAGAAAACCGGCTGATCATTACTTTTGTGGATACACCGGGGGCTGATCCAACGGAAGAATCAGAAGCGGGAGGCATTGCCTGGCGGATAGGGGAGACAATTCAAAAATTAATTGAATCAGATACTCCGACTTTGTCTCTGATTATTAACCGCGGGTGCAGCGGGGGAGCCATCGCGTTAACAGGATGCGACTGTGTGTTGGCTATGGAATATTCAACCTATCTTGTTATTACCCCGGAGGCATGTTCGTCAATACTTTTCCATACCCGTCACCGAGCTAATGAAGCAGCGGAAGTTTCCCAGATCACTTCCCGGGAAGGATTTGCATTGGGCATTGTAGATGAAATGGTACCTGAAGAGCCGGGGCCGGCACACCGCAATCCGGCTGAAGCAATCCAGGCCGCAGGGACAGCTCTAAAAAATTGGATTGGAAAATTGAATAAAATTCCTGCCGAAAAACTTTTTCAAGATCGAATCAAACGTTGGAAAAAGATTGGTCATTGGGATGAGGTAACGGTAAACGGGCCTCGATTAATTCAGGAAAAAGTATCCCGACTTCCTATAATAAATAAGGAGGGGTTCGTACAGCGTCACAAGGATTGCTACTCAAAGTCAGGGAAGCATGTTTATGATCCTGTGAATGGTTCTCTCCTTAAAAAAAACAATTACGTTTGCAATATATGTGGCCACAGGTATGTCAGACCAAGCGCCTGGGATTATATGGATTTGATCCTGGATCAAGGCTCCTTCAATGAGCATGAAGAAACCCGCTATGTTATGGATAAAGATATTTTAGGATTTCCCGGGTATAGTGAGAAATTGGAGGAAACCCGCCTGAAAACTGGAATGACTTCCGCTCTAATCACCGGGATGGGAAAAATTCTTAATAATGAAGTTATTTACTGTGGGACAGAATTCGGATTTTTAGGCGGGTCTTACTGTATGAGTTCCGGAGAAAAGATCTGGCGTGCAGCAGAAATTGCTTTCACAAAAGGATTGCCCATGGTTCTTCAAGCCTGCGGAGGAGGCGCCCGCATGCATGAAGGTTGTTCCTCCATGGTTGGCATTCCCAAGGCACATGTAGCTCTCACCCGTGCAGAGCGAAAAGGGATACCTGTGATTACCCTGATCACCGATCCAACGCTGGGAGGAGTTGCAATTGGCTATGGCTCCCGGGGAATCAGGTTGTTTGAGCTCAACAGCGGAAATATTGGTTTTTCCGGCCGGCGGGTGATTGAACAATATGTGGGACACAAATTAGGACGGGATTTTCAGACAACCCAGTGGCTCCATCAGCACGGGCATGCCGATACAATTGTCACACCAGAAAATATCAGACAGAAGATTGTTGAAATAATAGAAGACAGCTCACCCCAAAATACAGTCGACGGATGAAACGCCCAAGCATGTACAATCGGCATGAGGCCAGCTTGAAGGCATTTGTTGAAAAATTTAATAATGTCAAGGACGACCTCCGTCTGGTAATGCAAATTTATAACACTGAAAATTTCAGGGATGACGGCGTGATTGTGGATACAAAGACGGGGAAACGAATAACCTTTGACTGGGAAATTCGTGACCGGTATTTTACATCAGGAAAATTTGCCTTTAAAGAATTGGGGCAATTTGAACGGAAATTGAAAAAAGGGGAAATAGGGTTATCACTTCAGTGTGACCAGGATGAAACGGCGGTGGTGGCTGCCTAGCATGAAGATTGGCTGAAAGAAAAACCCCGAAAGAAAAAATTAAGAACTGACCAAAAAAGTGATGAATTTGGAACGGTGCGCTACACCAGGCATTTCAGGATTTACTCCTATAAAAAAATCGGTGAGTTTCGAAAAATGATTTCTAAAGCATTAATAACAGGTTCATTTAATCATACGGTTTTTCATGAAAGAAATTCCTAATACAAATTTTCCAGGATGTCTCTATACCGTTCCGTCACCACTTTTCTCCGGACTTTCAATGTAGGAGTTAACTCATCTTTGTCCTGATCAAAATCTTCTTCCAATATAAAGAATTTCTTTATTGTTTCGTATGAAGCCAGCTTTTCATTCTTATTGTGGACTTCCTGGCGATAGAGTTCGTGGACTTCCTTTTTTTTGGAAAGATCAGCCAAATCCTGGTATAAAAGTTTGTGGTCCCGGGCAAATTTGGCGATCTCGTCTTCATCCATGGTTATGAGTGCAATCAAATACGGTTTTTTATCGCCAAATACCATGGCCTGGCTTACGTAAGGACTGGTCTTTAAAAGATTTTCTATATTTTGGGGTGCCACATTTTTTCCGCCAGCTGTGATGATTAAATCCTTTTTTCGATCTGTAATAAATAAATAACCATCTTCATCAATATGACCCACATCTCCGGTATGAAGCCAGAAGCTGCCGTTGCTGCCAGGTTTCATTAGTTCATTAGTTGCCTCTTCGTTTTTATAATATTTTTTTATATTTTGTGGAGCACGGGCACAAATTTCACCATCATCAGCAATCTTCACTTCAGTCTCAGGAAGTAGTTGTCCCACGGAACCAATTTTAACAAACCCAGGTTTATTACAGGATATAACCCCAGTTGTCTCCGTCATACCATAGGCTTCATAAATAGTGATGCCCATCCATTTAAAATAGTGTATTATTTCCGGTGAAATAGGTGCTGCACCTGAGATCATAAATCGTATCCGACCGCCAAAAATATCCTTGATCTTATTGTAAATGAGAAACTTGGCCATAGCTGATTTGAATTTTAATGTAATGGGAATCGATTTCTTTTTAGATAACAATTTGGATCGTTTTCTACCTGTTTCAACTGACCAGTTATACACTTTTTTTTGCACCCATGTTGCATCTCCAATCCCTGTGGAAATCCGTGCATAATACTTTTCATAAACACGGGGAGTACCAAACATGATGGTTGGTCCAACCTGGCGCGTATTATCCGGCATATCTTCAATACTTTCAGCAAAGGCGGTCTCATTACCAGAAACAAGTTTCAAAAAATGCCCCAGGAGTCGCTCTGCAATATGAGCCAATGGTAAATATGCTACCGAGATATCCTCTTTTCGAATATCGAGCAGATCCGGTAAATGTTTGATCATGGAGATGACATTGTCACTATTGATGACGCCAGCTTTTGGGTGTCCTGTTGTTCCGGATGTATAAATAAAGCTTATCACTTCTTCCGGTTTACTGGATTCGATCCTTTGTTCAAAAGAACCATCATCTATGCCCGTTTCAATAAAATCAGCAAACGAAATCACATTGGGAAGATCTTTGGGATGGTACGCATCAAATACGACAGCTTTTTCAACTTTTGGTAATCTATCCCAAATTCCTAAAATTTTATCAAGTTGTTCCTGATCCTCAATAAACATGAGTCGTGCATCGCTATGCTCTGCTATATAATGAACTTGTTCTTTTGTATTGGAATGATAGACTGGTGCTGTGACACACCCAATGCACATAATAGCCATATCACACATGACCCACTCCAACCGCGTCTGCGATAGAATAGAAACTTTATCTCCGGGATTCATGCCAGAAGCCAGCAAGGCTTGGCCGATCTTTTTGGCATTTGCTCCGTATTCACCCCAGGTTTGGGGTTCCCAAACTCCTTTTACCTTAGACCAGTTTGAAATATCATGTTTCTGTTCAGTCACATGATGCAAGAATGCTTTAGGAACCGTATTGCAAATATTAAAGTCAAGTTTACTCATGATCGCCACAAACGTGCTCTGCGGACATATTTCCCTTCACCCAAATACATTTCCCGCACTTTTTCTTCTTCATATAATTCGTCATAGGTTCCGCTTAAAAAAATCTTACCTGATGTAAGAACATACCCATAGTCTGCAATTTTAAGAGCTTGATTCACATTTTGTTCAACCAAAAGTATTGTCACTCCAGCTTGATGTAAATCTTGAATAATTGTGAAAATTTCCTGGACGAGTTTTGGTGACAAACCTAAAGATGGTTCATCCAATAATAACAATTGTGGTTCCAGCATTAATGCTCTGGCAATAGCCAGCATCTGCTGTTCCCCTCCGCTTAATGTTCCAGCCTGCTGACTGCTGCGTTTTGAAAGTACTGGGAAATGGGCTGTGACTTTTTCAAAACGTTCTGCAAACAGATCTTTATCTTTTATCAGGAAGCCACCCATCAACAAATTTTCATTAACAGTTAATTCCGGGAAAATGCGTCTATTTTCAGGTACATGGGATATGCCCATTTTGATGATTTCTTCAGGATCTTTATGATCGATTTGTTCATCATTAAAATGGATGGTGCCGTATTCCGGTTCAGTAATGCCGCAGATCGTTTTTAAAATGGTTGTTTTTCCTGCGCCATTGGCTCCAAGAATGCAAACAAGCTGTCCTTTTTCAACGCCCAGTGAAACTCCATGGAGAGCTTTGATCTTTCCGTAAAACGTCTCTACTCCAACCATCTTAAGCATGGACTTCGTCCCCAAGAAATACCTTGATTACTTTAGGATGATTTTTTACTTCTTCCGGTTCTCCCATTGCCAGAATCCTGCCGGAATCCAAAACACAGATACGGTCCGAAATATTCATGACCAAATTCATATCATGTTCTACCACTAACACAGTTATGTTCAGGATATCTCTTATTTCAGAAATAATTTTTCCAATTTCCAATGTCTCCTGGTCATTCATTCCCGCGGCAGGTTCATCCATCAGGATCAATTTTGGTTTACAAATCAGCGCACGTGCAATTTCAACCAATTTTTGAATACCATATGGCTGCCCGCTCAAATACTTCTTTTCAAAGTTGGCAATCCCTAAAAAATCCATAACTTCTAAGGCTAACGCTTCTTCTCTTCCACGCTCTTTTCGTGAAATCCATCTAGTGAATGTATCCCTCATAGTTAACCTGTGATGGGCACCTAATAAAATATTATCGAGGAGAGTCATAAAAGGAACATTCTGGAGATTTTGGAAGGTACGGGAAATGCCATGTTTAACAATCTCATGAGGTCTTCTGGCCAGAAGGTCAACATTGTTATATTTTATAGAACCCCGTTGAGGAGAACAAAACCCATTGATGCAATTGAATAATGTGGATTTCCCGGAACCATTTGGTCCTATCAATGAAAATATTTCTCCTTCTTTTATATCGAAGGATACTTCATCCAGGGCAACGACACCTGAAAAATGAATATGCAGGTTTTGAATCGAAAGATTACTCATAAAAAAATGTCACTGCATTGTCCCCCCATATAGGGGAGATGCGCAGTGACATTAAATTCAGTTTACGTTACGTTTATTTATTCCAGCCAACCGGTAATGGCGACCTGTTTCCCGCCCTGTATCTGAAGCAGCATTATTTTTTCCACACCGGCATGATCATTTTTGTTAAAAGTAATTGGCGGATAGGTTCCGCTCTCCCAGTTATTCAAAGTTTCAAGGCCATTAATCAAACCTTCACGTGTTGGATACTCCTCGGCACGCCTTAATCCTTCTACTAAAATATGAGCTGTGGCAAAACCATAATAATGATAGATACCGCGCATCTTTTCCGGCACATTATTCTTTTCACAGAGTTCTCTATACAAAGCAGGACCAGATTTATCAGAATCCGGAAGATAAGCAAAATAGCAGGATGTAAAACCTTCACCCGCATCTCCAGCTAACAGGCCCACACGGGCATCAACGGTGGGGGCGTGGCCGAAAAAGTGCGGTGAATATTTCATCGCTTGGGATGTTTTCATGATGGTTACAGGCTCACGTACGATACCGCCGATAATAACATCCGTTATGCCGCCTTTCATCAAATTCCCGGTTTGACCTACAAAATCGGTGGCACCACGCTGATAGGCTTCCCGTTGGATCGTGATCCCGTGGCGTTCTTCCGCTTCAGCAATGCCTTTTAGTACGTTGGCACCGTAATCATCATCCTGGTAAACCACACCAATTTTCGCGTTTGCATTTTGTTCCAGGATATAATCCACCAGCACGTTCGACTGTACATCATAACCAGCATCGGTATGAAATATTAAATGGCCGGCTTTCCTGGACAAATCAGACATTGTCCCGGACATGGTTGCCGGTGCCACCAGGGGTACACCGGATTCTTCTAAAATTGGCCGTATCGCTTCTGTAGTTGAAGTCCCAATAACATTATAGAGGGCAAAAACCTGATCTTTTTCAATGAGTTTCTTGGCTGCAACAACCGCTTTTTGGGGATTATAGCCATGATCCTCTATAAGCATTTTTATTTGCCGACCATGAACACCACCCTGAGCATTGATATAATCTAGGTACATGTTCGTTCCGGAAGGAATCAAAAACCCCAACTCCTTAATTGGACCACTTAAATCCTGGATATTACCGATAAGAATTTCTGTGTCTGTGACACCGGGTGAGGTTACTCTATTTTCACAGCGTATCCATGCGAGAGCTGCCATTATGATGATTGAAACGTAACGCTTCATAATTACCTCCTTGGTTTAGGTGGACCGCCTGCGCGGATTAAATGGAAACAATTTCCAGTAAATTCTTATTTTGAGCCACATACCATACAGTCCCAACGGTTGGAATATAATAAATAACAGCATTATAAAACCGAAAATGAATGCTTGAAAATCACCAGCTTCCAAATGGATATATTTTGCCAATCCATCTTTAAATAAAGGAATAAACAGATTTTCCATTAACACAATAAACAAGGTTCCCAGCACAGCGCCATAGATTGATCCAGCTCCACCAATAAGCACCATTACGATAAAATATATTGAAAGTAAAATATCGAAATGATCAGTAGAAATGAAATGGCTCGTGTGAGCAAATAACACGCCTGCGAAGCCGGCAAATAGTCCGGAAATAAAAAAAGACAGCATTTTGTATTTTGCCAGATTAATGCCTGATGCTTGTGCCGCCTGTTCAGAATCCCGAATAGCCATAAAAGCCCTGCCCAGTTTTGATATCACTATTCTCCTGGCAATGATCACAGAAATAATCACAAAAGAATAGATCATAAAATAATTGTCCCAATCATTATTAATTGTGAACCCAAAGATGGTTGCTTTAGACACAGGCATCCCAGCGGAACCTCCTGTCCATTCTCTTAGTGCAATAATGAGACGTTTTACAATAAAACCAAATCCCATCGTTGTTAAACCGAGATACATTCCTTCAATCCGCAAGGCGGGAAAGCCAATAACCAAGCCGAATAAACCTGCAATGACAGGAGAAATAAATATTGATAATTCAAAGGGAATTCCCACCTGATCAACAAGAATTGCCGAAGAGTAGGCACCAATGGCAAGAAATGCAGCATGACCGAGTGACATCAATCCTGTAAAACCGCTGAGCAGATCCAGCCCAATGGTGAGAATCATGTAAATACCGGCGATGTTTAACACATAAAGATAATATTTGTAGCTGGACGTGGCACCTTTAAGAATAAATGGAAATAGAAAAATTGCCAGGATCAGTACAGGTATCCACTTCAGGTTTTCATCGTCGTAACGGCCTTTCATTATACCCTTTTCACTTTTGCGATTCCAAATAACCCATTGGGCCTGATCATCAGCACTACAATGAGCACGATCCAGACTATGATATCGTTGATCTCTTTTACCCATTCAAAATGGAAAGAAAGCGTTCCCATACTTATGGTTTCAATAATACCCAAAATGATTCCGCCTACTACTGCTCCGGGAATTGAACCGAATCCACCCAATATCGCCGCAGGAAATGCTTTTAAACCCAAATAGCTTATGTTGGTATCTAATAACGCCATTCGGGGTGCTAATAATACACCGCCGATTACACCGACCAGTGCAGCAAAAATCCAAACAAATCGATAGACCTGTTTGATAGGGATACCCATGAGCTGGGCTGCTTCAGGATCAGTTGAGGTTGCTTTCATAGCAATACCCCAACGTGTCTTATTGAAAAAGAAATAGAAAATAGCCATCAAGACAATTGTCCAGATAATGATTGAAATATCAAGAATTGAAATAACAACCGAACCAATATTAAACGTATTATCACCAAATGGAGATGCGGGAACAAGACTGATAGGACCGGCAATTATAGCGGTAAGCGAACGCAAAATAATGGCTAAACTGATGGTGGCCATAATGACCGAAAAAACAGGTTCATCTTTTAATGGCCTGTTGATGATATAATCCAGCAAGATCCCGAAAAGAATGGCAAAAATGATTGAACCGGCGAATGCGAAAAGGTAGACCCAAAAATTTACACCACCTAATACTCCAGAGAATTGCGTTACAAAAAAGAAATTTACATAAGCCCCTACCATCATGAGTTCACCCTGGGCAAAGTTCACCACTTCCGTGGCTCTATATATCAGGGTAAACCCAAATGCAATAAGAGCATAAATGCAGCCCAATGCAATACCACTTACAGATTCCTGTAGAAGACCGGTGAGCACGTCATTCATAACTCAGTAGGTGTCCCTTTTGTTATCAATTGGAATCTGCTATTTCCAATTCCTGGTCTCTCCAAAGAAGTACTATCGCGATTTTATACTTCCAGATGAACCAGCTCAATGCCCAGTTCTTTTGCGTGGGTAATGATGCGTTCTTCCCGATAAAATTCACCATAGTAAATTATTTTAATTCCTGCATTGGCGATCATCTTAAAACAATCATAGCAGGGTGAAGCGGTGATAAAGATTTCCGTATTATCAATCTGAACACCGTTACGGGCCGCCTGCACGATAGCATTCGCTTCCGCGTGAATCGTTCGTATGCAGTGGTCGTTTTCCATCTCATGGCCAACTTCATCACAATGGGGCAGACCGCGGATACTCCCGTTATATCCTGTGGAAAGGATGGTTTTATCCCGAACGATTACAGCGCCTACATGCTTTCGGTCACAGGTAGAACGAGTGGCCACTTCGTTGGCGATATTCATAAAATATTTTCTCCAGGAAATTCGGGTATCAGTCATACGTAATTGTCAGGCAAAGTAATTAAGGGTTGATTTCATACAACCGCATAATTTATCAATTTCTTCCTTTGTATTGTAAATATAAAAGGAGATTCGCGCGGTGCCGCTGATTCCCAGCTTTTTCATGATGGGCTGGGTGCAGTGATGTCCCGTACGTATAGCAATGTTATCCTGGTCAAGAAATTGCGCTAAATCGTGGGGATGAACTCCATCTACATTGAAGCTGATTATCCCACCGTGAATATTCTTTTTATTGTAAATACGCACTCCATTGATTTCACTGAGGTTTTTCATTCCGTATTCAGTCAGTTCTCCTATATGTTCCTCAACTTTTTTCATACTGATATTTTGTAAAAAATCAATGGCTTTTCCCAACCCAACCGCCTGGGCAATATTGGGCGTTCCAGCTTCGAACTTCCAGGGGATGTCGTTCCAGGTGGAATGTGTCATGGTGACCTTCTCAATCATTTCGCCTCCACTCTGAAACGGTTCCATGGATTCCAGAAGTTCCGGTTTCCCGAACAAAACTCCCACACCGGTTGGCCCCAGCATTTTGTGACCGGAAAATGCGAAAAAGTCACACCCTAATTGTTGTACATCTACGGTTGTGTGGGGGACGCTCTGGGCACCGTCCACCACCGTAATTGCGCCTACGGTTTTCGCATGGCGAATGAGTTGTTGCACCGGGTTGAGTTTCCCCAGGGCATTTGATTTATGGATGAGTGCAAATACTTTTGTCTTCGGAGTAAAATATTTTTCAGGTTTTTCCAGATCTAATTCCAAATCATCATTGAGGGGAATGTATTTTAATATCGCTCCGGTCCGTTCAGCTGTAATCTGCCAGGGAACCAGGTTGGAATGGTGTTCCATTTCCGTGACCAGGATTTCATCTCCTGGTTTCAACTGCTGCTGAGCCCAGGCGTAGGCAACTAGATTAATGCTTTCTGTTGTTCCCCTGGTAAAAATTATGGAACGGTCATCTTTTGCGTTGATAAAACCCGCAATTTTTTTTCGTGCGTTTTCATAAGCGTCTGTTGCCTGCTGGCTTAAACGGTACACTCCACGGTGAACATTGGCGTTGGATTTACGGTAGAATTGGTCAAGTTTATTCAGGACTTGAATTGGTTTTTGTGTTGTGGAAGCGTTGTCAAAATAGACTAAGGGATTTTCACCGTTTTCCGCTTCAAGGAATGGAAAATCCTTACGGATTGAGTCTATGTCCAGCATAGCTTTACATCATGCCTAGCTGAAGCCAGGCTTCCTCAGACATCATTTCCATATTCCACGGTGGTTCCCAAACCAGTGCAACATTGGCTTCAGCTACACCGGGGATGGATTCAACTTTACTTTTTACTTCTGACGCAATGCTGGGACCCATTCCACATCCGGGAGCTGTGAGGGTCATTTTTATTTCAATTCTCCATTGACCGTCTTCCAGTTCGAAGGGTCGGCAGTCGTAAATCAAACCTAACTCTGCAATGTTTACAGGAATTTCAGGATCGTAACATGTTTTTAATTGTTCCCAGATCAGATCCTCATGAAAGTCGCCCTGGATGGCTTCAGTTTTTTTTGGAGTCGTTTTTTCTTTGCCTAATGCATCCGCATTTTCACTGTTGATTTGGGCCATGTTTCCACGGATTATCACCGTGTAACTTCCACCAAGAGCTTGAGTGATTTGGACCGATTCTCCTTTTTTTATAGTAATTTTATCGCCGGAGGGTACAAGATGTGCATCCACATCCCGTTTCACTATTAGTTCTTCATTTCCTAACATTACTTTAATATCTCCATCTTGATTTTATGTAAAGCGCTCGCAAAGCCATGAGTTCTTTGGCTGGTAATTGAATATCCCAGTCCCAGAGATTCCAGAAGAGATTCAGCTTCCATGATCTTAATTTCTTCCGGCATACGGTTGTTCAGTACCATTTCCAAAAGCCGGAGCAAACCTTTTACAATCAGTGCATCTGAATCAGTTTGAAAAACAAAAGTCAGATCCGGTTGTTTTTTCCCTACGACCCATGCCTGGGACATACATCCATAAATTTTATTTTGTTCTGTTTTTAATTTGGAAGGAAGTCCGGAACTTTGTTTTCCTAAATCCAGGAGTTGGACAAATTTATCTTTTGGATCCGGTAAAATTTCAAAATCAGCACTGATTTCCTCCAAAGCCTGCTGAATAGTTTTCATGAGAGCCAATCAGTGAACTGGTTATGGATATAATCCTGGATAGAAATTGGTTTCACCTTTTCGATGATTTCATTTGCGAACCCATGAATTAATAGTGATTTGGCAGTTTCAGA
>Ga0187833_10001870_pt1 | contig 23365 bp, 22 predicted proteins | sample ETNtaG_37_FD_167968 | JGI IMG/M metagenome (GOLD analysis project Ga0187833, IMG submission 167968) | Marine microbial and viral communities from oxygen minimum zone, Eastern Pacific Ocean - ETNP2014_SV_400_PacBio MetaG (Illumina Assembly) | ecosystem: Environmental > Aquatic > Marine > Hypoxic...
CGACCCGCTCCATGTCAAAAAGCATAAAACCAGTTCCCGACATCTGACTTACATAGACTTCATCCAGATAGACTGCTACCGGACTCTCTACATTCGTGGTGAAGTCACTGTTGGCAACACCACGAATAGCGATTGAATAATTCGCTTCACCATTGGGTTGTACTGTGCTTACCCCTAGCGCCATTGCCGTGACCTGCTGGGCAGTGTCAAAACCAAGTGCTTCCATCTGGTCTCCGCTGAGAGCGGTTACCGCAATACCAACATCCTGAAGGCCCTGTTCACGTTTCTGGGCAGTAACAACGATTTCCTCAAGAACATCGGCATGCAGGGTAAGGGGAAGAAATATGAATAGTGTAGCAATCGCTGTAAGGATGGACTTGCACATCTTGTATCTCCGCTAAATTATTTAGTTTCAAAATGCTCAATGCAAAGTTTAATATTTTCAGTGCTAATGGGTAGGTTACACAAGAAAATACACTCACATCAAGTGATTTAGATCAACCGTATTTTACTAACGTATTTATTTCTGAAGCTACCACTTGAACTGCTACAATCTCTTACATATTATTATTCTTGAGTACTGATCTGACAACGAAACAATGGCACAATCCAACTTGAGTCGAGAAAACCAGGGCAGAAAGAGCGACCAGCGTATCCAGGAGATACTGGATGCGGCTATCATGACGCTTGTTGAAGCCGGCTATCATAATTTCTCACTTCGCAAGGTGGCCTTACGAGCCGGCATTAGTGTGGGAAATCTACAGTACTACTTCCATACTAAAGAGGGCCTCGTTTCGGCTATGCTCGATGCCACGATCGATGTATATCTGAGAAAATTCGATGTCATACGCCGTGAAGGTACGCCTCGTGAGCAACTCACCAGCATTATTGCTTTAGTCGTCAACGATCTTAAAAAGAAACATACAACTTTCTTCTTTCCTGAACTCTGGTCTCTGGTAAATCATGAAAAAGGTATCGTCAGCCATATGGACGCCATGTATGGCAAATACCGAGAAGTACTGGAAGGTATAATCAGCGACATCAATCCGCTACTGTCTAAAAAGCAGATCCATCGGTTGAGTCTTTTTATCTGTGCATCTCTCGAAGGACATACGCTGTTTGTTGGCTACAGAAAACCTTGGACACGAGAAGCACCACATGTTATTTCAATGGCAACAGAAAGTTTTCTCTGGATGATCGAAAATGAAAAAATCCCCGACTAGGAATCTAATCAACTTCTGTCTGGCAGCCTATTTACTTGTTGGTTCTGGCGCTACCCTGGCAACGGAAGAATTGCTAAGAGAGCAATGTGGTGCATGTCATGTTGCCGGCGAGAACGGGAAGCTCAGCCGCATCAATGAACAGAGAAAAACTCCCGAGGGATGGGAGATGACGATTAACAGGATGCGACTTATCCACGGTCTGAAACTCAGTCGAACTAATATCGAAATCTCAAGAACAACCACCCGTGCACTGGTGAAGTACTTGTCTGATGCCCAGGGACTAGCGCCGCAAGAAGCCAGGGATCATCGTTATCTGATAGAGCAGCGGCTGAATACCCAGGAGTCATCTGAAGAGCATCATCCTATTATGTGTGGGCGATGCCATTCGAATGCCAGGTATGCGCTGCAACGCAGAACAAAAGAAGAATGGCATCACCTGATACACTTTCACGCAGGGCAGTTTCCATCTATAGAGTATTCACTCTATGGACGCGATCGTGATTGGTTGAGAATTGCACTCGATGAAACAGTACCGGCACTTGTGAAAAGCTATCCCTTTGAATCAACTTCATGGGAAAAGTGGCAAGCCGCAGCGAAACCGGACCTGAGCGGTCAGTGGGTATTAAGTGGTCGAATCAGCAACCAGGACCAGTTATTCGGAACCATGAATGTCGAGTCGACCGACACGAAAGATCTCTACAACCTGAAGTTTGATGGTAAAAACCTGAACGGGATTAATAGGTCAGGCACAGGTAGTGCCATCGTCTACACCGGATATGAATGGCGTGCGAGCCTGACTATCTCAGATACTAAATACCAGCTTATCATGGCTGCCAGTCCTGATGGCATGACAATGACAGGCCGCCTTTACGAACGGGATCAGATATTGCTTGGCGGTGATATGGTGGCTGTGAGATCTGACGGTAAGCCACAGCTTCTCAGTATCTCACCAACTCACCTGCAGAGGGGAGAAACAGACAAAGTACAGATTATTGGTTTAGGTTTTAAAGGACCGGTTCAATTGCCATCAGGTTTGAGTGCAGTGGAGCTAAATCGGGATTCAAACCTTATTGAACTTGAGATCTCAAGCGCCAGCAATACAAGCCTCGGACTGAAAACAATCGCGGTAGGCGATGCGGTACTTGAGCAAGGTCTTGCGTTGCATAATGGCATTGACAGTCTTGTTATTGAGCCAGATTACAGTGTTGCACGGGTGGGGGAAGTTGGTGGAAATGCACCACCACTCAATGCGATATTCACGGCTTACGGTTTCAACAATGGTGCTGACGGCCTTCCTCGAACTGATGATGATCTTGCCCTTGGGATAATTGATGACGGTGTCAGTTGGCAAGTGGAACCCTGGGATGAGGTTGCAAGACATTACGAGGATACTCGCTATGCCGGACTGATGGATTCAGACACTGGAGAATTCAAACCAGCACTTAGCGGGCCCAATAAAGATCGAATACAAAGTACCAACAACGTGGGCAATCTCAGAGTCATTGCAACGCTTAGAGACGGAGATAAGAAGCTGGAGGCTTCCAGCCATCTTATTGTCACAGTTCAACGCTGGATTGATCCGCCACTTAAGTAGTGATCAGAAATATGAATCAGGAAGCCCTATATCTTAATGACCGCAGTATTCACGAAGTTAATACTCGTGAACGAGCTTTCATTTTCCATATCCCAAGCTCAGGTCTTTTTGAGCCCGATCTGGTTACCGGGGATATTCTCCGTCACTTAAGAAATGAACCTTCAGTCACCAGAAGTCGCTTGGTCAGTGAATTAAGCACGAACTATAACGTAGAGGAAATCGATACTGCAATTGAAGAACTTGAGTTCCTGGGCGTGATCACAGATCTCAAACCACACCAGGTCTCCCCTTCTCCCATTCACCTTGAGGATGTTCCCCTGACAACAATGGTTCTCAACGTGAATACTGGCTGTAACCTGTCCTGCAGTTATTGCTATAAGGAAGATCTGCAGAAACCATCTGCTAGCAAAGAAATGACCTTTGAAACAGCCAAACAGTCGATTGATATGTTGTTGACCGAATCACCCGATATCGATCGATACAACCTCGTGTTCTTCGGTGGTGAACCGCTGACCAATTTTTCATTGATTATGAGCGTCATTGAATATACCGAGCGGCTATTTCAATCTACTAACAAGAAGATCGATTTTTCCTTGACGACCAACGCTACCCTGCTTACCGAAAGTACTATCGAGTACCTTGATGACCACGCCGTCGGAATTGCGGTCAGTATGGATGGCCCAAGGGCTTTCCATGACAGGAACCGCATCACGATTGGTGGCAAGGGAACCTATGACGTTGTTCGAAAGAAGGTGGATCTGCTTCTGGCCAGATATAAGAGCCGCCCTGTTGGTGTGAGAGTTACCCTGACCCATGGCATCCTTGATGTCGAAAGAATCTGGGATCATTTGTTTAATACCATCGGATTTGCTGAAGTGGGATTTGCACCGGTAACCTCAGGCGACACGACAGCATTCAGCCTGGTTGAAGAGGAACTGATCCAGGTATATGCAAATATGAAGAACCTGGGTCGGCTTTATCTTTCGGAAGCACTTAAGGGTAGGAATATCGGTTTTTCAAACCTGCATCAACTACTAACTGATTTACACGAGGGCAGAAAAAAGAAGCTGCCCTGCGGAGCTGGTGTAGGGATGGTAGCGGTGGATAACGAGGGTGGCGTTAATCTTTGCCATCGTTTCACAGGATCTGATCAACCGCTAATGGGCCATGTTGAGAGAGGAATAGACATTGGGGCGCTAAATATATTCCTGAATCAACGCCAGAATCATCTGGCTGCCCAGTGTGCAACATGCCGAGTTCGCAATCTATGTGCAGGTGGATGCTATCACGAGTCCTATACAAGAATAGGTGACGCTTCAGAGCCCACGTCACACTATTGCGATTTGATGAGAAACTGGATCGATTTTGGAATTGAAGTCTACACAGAAATCATACAATCCAATCCAGACTATTACACAAACTTTATTGAACCCCGGAGTTGTCGGAGATGAAACACCTAAAGGCAATTAACAAAAAAGCCAAAACACTTGTGGAAGCAACTACAGACAAAGAAGTCAAAGAGGTTATTGCAATGGCATCTATAGCAAGTTGCGCAACAACCACTGACCCCGGTTGGGAAGTTGACATGTTCGGCACCGTGGCTGGGCTCTGCCAGCCAATGGAAGCTGACCTGTATGGCTGCTCAGATCCGTGCTGGTGGCCAGCCCAGGTGCCAGACTTGATGAACACCTATCCGGATTGGTCAAAAAGTGCGCCGAAGGCGAATGAGGACTGGCGAAAACTCGAATCTGTCTACCCGGATGACGGTGAGTGACTTACGGACTGTGAATTGAAGAGTGACAAATATTTTCGTCACTCCTGTATACCTGGAGGCAGCAATGAAAAAGATTAAGCTAAGTCTTGTCGCAATATTACTAGGGCTGACTGGCTGCGACACCTTGCCCGACACCGATCAAAGCGATTTCATGGCCGTTGTCAGTCGACCTGACACATTGAATATTATCGACCTCGAAACCAACACTATCGTGCGTCAGTGCAAATTACCTTCACCGCCTGCACCGGGTACCGTCGAAATCAGTCCTGATAGACAAACTGTCTATGTGCTGACAGACAGCTTCAGCGATGTTTATGGATACAATGTTGAAACCTGCGAAGTCGTTTTTTCCACTCAGCAGACTGTCGATAACGTCAGGGTAAAGTCCATGTTCTCCATGGCACTGAGTCTAGATGGTAACGAAATATACACCCACCAGAATCGGGTCCACCTCCACAGTAATCGATATGAAGTACTGCCAACAAAAGTCGCTGTATTTAACACATCGAATGGTTTGAACACTCGTGCAACGCGTTCATTCGACGCGCCCCGCCAGATAACAACCATGGCAGTGACATCATCCGGAGAAATTCTGCTTGGCGGTGCGGATATCTACGCTATGAATACAAAAACTGGCAATTTCAAAGTAATTCTCGAAAGCCTAAATATTTCTGATCCTGACCCACTGTTTGGCCCAAGGGATGTGCTTACAGCCTGGCCCCTGCACTTTGTCAATCAGGAATATATCCGGCTGTTCAGTGCCATGCGTTTCCAGGATGAATCACAGAACATGGAAACCGCCGACTTGGTCTGGGGATACGAAAAGGTCGACCTGGGTACAGGACAGGCAACATCCAAGGTTTTTGGATCCAGCATGGATATTATCTTTTCTGGCATGCGGCGCCCAGGGCAATTAGAAAAAGTCTATACCTCGCTAAGCCAGCTAAAGCAATTTGACGTAAAGACACAGAGGCAGACAAAGTCCATATTACTTGAACATTCTTACTACTGCCTGAACTTCTCAACGGACGGTAACCGAATTTACCTGTCAGGTGCACTTAACGATATTGCTGTTTACGATGCCGACAGCATGGAAAAAATCACCAACATACAGCTTCCGGGCGATATGAGCTTAGCGAACAGTGTCATCTTTAAACGATCAGCCATTAAACCAGATGACGCACTTAGACTATGATCAGACCGGGCATGACTATCGCTCAAGCCTTCGATGGTTATACCTTTTTCTGGTACCGCATCGACTCGATCTGCTGATTGTCTTCAGCCTGTCGGCTGTTGTTACGCTCACAGTTCTCGTTCAACCATACTTGACTAAATTAATCATCGACGATGGACTGCTCTCCAGGGAGTTTGATTCGCTTTTTATTTACTCTGTCTCCCTTCTAGTTATCGGGATCACCTCAACCGGGCTTGCTGGCTACAACAGGATTCGCTACACCAGAGTTTCAGGAGAGGTTCTCTTTTCAATTCGAGAGGTAGTCTACGATCATCTACAGAGGTTACCGACGGGCTTCTTTCTGAATCAGCGTTCCGGGGATCTGGCTTCGAGAATAGACAGGGATGTGGCGCAAATACAAAGATTTGCTGTAGACACATTATTCACGACACTCTCCGGGTTGATCGGACTTTTGGGGACCATTTCATTGATGCTTTTTTTAAGCTGGCAGCTTTCCGTTGTCCTGCTGATTATCATTCCTGTTGAATTTGCCTACCTGCGATATATGAGACCAAGGATTGAGCAGCGTAATCGTGAGCTGAGAGAAAGAGGTGCAGATATCTCATCCTTCCTTGCAGAGAAGATTCCTTTGATCAAATACGTCCAATCCGCTGGCAGTGAAGATCGGGAACTGACCAGCTTTAAGCAGCTTAACCAGTTCTTTCTGATGGACCTTATCTCATTGCAGAAGACTGAATTCTGGACAGCAGCTGTCCCCACTGTTCTGGTGACTTCCAGCCGTGCTCTGGTCTTTCTGCTAGGAGGCTACTGGGTGATCCATGATCAATTTGCCTTGGGTTCACTGATTGCCTTCACCGCCTATATAGGGATAGCCAGCGGACCAGTTCAGTCACTTCTTGGTCTGTATATGGCATGGCAAAGACTGCGCGTAAGCCTCGATCGTGTTCATACCATTATGATTGAAAAGCCTTTAGCCACTGCCGGTGGCGAAGACCTACCAGCTGGACTTACGGGTGAATTGCAATTCCGTGATCTTGTTTTTAGTTACCCGAACAATAAGCCGGTTCTGCTGAATGTCAATCTCGCGATACCGGCCGGAAGCAAGGTTGGCATCACGGGTTCAAGTGGAATTGGTAAGTCCACTCTGCTTGATCTTATCCAACGCCATCTCGATCCTGAGAGTGGTTCTATTCTTATCGATGGTATGGATATCAGCCGATTGAATCTGAAGCAATGGCGACAACAGATCGCAGTTGCCCCCCAGGATCCGGTTATTTTTCACGATACCATGCTAAATAACATCCGATATTCAAAGCCACATGCAAGTGATGAGTCTATTCTTGAAGTTGCAGCGAAAACAGGTCTGGGCGAACTGATCGATCGACTGCCCGATGGCGCGAACACCCTGCTGAACGAAAGAGGGATCGGGCTTTCTGGTGGTGAAAAGCAGAGAATTGCACTTGCCCGGGCACTATTGCAGGAACCGAAGCTGTTAATTCTGGATGAACCAACGGCAGCGGTAGATGTTGGAAGTGAAGAAGCGCTCCTTATTGCTATTGATTCTCTGTTTTCAGATACCACCCGTCTTGTGGTCAGCCATCGTCAGTCTTTGGTTGACGATGCAGACCTAAAGATTCGAATATCAGAGGGTGGTATGGTTTCCCTGACTACTCGATAAAAAGGAGCAGCATTGGTCCGAGTTGGCATCATAGACAGCGGTTATACAAAAAGGGGTCGGTTGAACCTAGCCTCCTATAAAGACTTTACGGATGCTGCCACTCTGTCACCGACCGATATCCTCGGTCATGGTTCAGCTGTTGCAAACACTATCGCTTCCAGAAACCTCTCGATTGAGTGTCATATCGCGAGGGTCTTTGAAGATTCACCCCTATGTAGTGCTTTAAGGGTTGCGCAGGCACTCGACTGGTTGGTAAATGCAGAAGTGCAGATTATCAATATGAGTTTTGGACTCAAAGAGGACCGAGAAATCTTAGCGGCATCCTGCACACGGGCAATAAATCTAGGTATGTTCTTGATTGCTGCTGCCCCGGCCCGTGGTCCAACCGTGTATCCTTCTGGCTATGACGGCGTTATCAGAGCCACAGGAGATGCTCGCTGTGGTCCGGTTGAGATATCCAATCTAAATTCTGAACAGGCGGATTTTGGCGGTTACCCGGGGAATTTGGCAGTACAGCCTGCCGGTGCCAGCGTGGGTTGTGCCAGTGTATCAGCGGCCTTCACAAGAGAGGTGATCGCCTCACCGACGCTTGACCGAGACAGTCTGGTCAGACTTCTACGAAACCGCGCAACATACCAGGGAAACGAGCATCACTCTTCATCCAGGTCATCCTCCCATGAGTAAACAGTTTCCGGAACACATTCTCGTTCTGGGTGCAGGCCCTGCCGGTGCTGCCTCTGCGCTTGGTCTCAAGCGACTTGGTTACCAGATCACTCTCCTGGGAACGGTGCGAGATACCCACCGGATAGAAGGAATATCAAAGAGAGTTATTGAAAGCCTGAACATTAATGGGTTTGAGGAAGCTGCTGAATGTATGAGTCCTCCCGTTCCCCGTTATTCATATTGGAACGGTGAAAAGCACCAGGCCAATGTGGAACATATCATCCAAAGGGAAACATTTGATCACAGCCTGCTTAAAGACCTTGAGCGAGAAGGCATTGATTATCGGGATTGCATGATACGCCAAGTAGAAAACGATTCCGGGAAGTGGAAGATAAGCGTTACCAGCGCTGGCATTGAAGATCTCTTAGTCGCGGATTTCATCGTGGAGGCCAGAGGCAGATCAGCACCTCTGTCAAATAGTCAAGTCCAAAAGGGTCCTGCTTCTATTGCACTTACTGCCAGCTGGCGACACTCCCGGGTGGTAACTCCACATGTTGTCGCTGCAAGCATCAGCAATGGCTGGATATGGATCGTTGAATCAGGCCAGGGCAGCACCTACGTTCAGCTTACGGTGGATTCTGAAGACTCAACAATGCCGGTGAAGCAGGAGATCGCGCCTTTTATACTGAAACATCTTGAAGAACTCGAGAGTACTGGCATCAACAGCAGGCAATGGAAACAGCCGGGAAATGAACTTGCCCGAGGCAGTACATCAATCCTGGTTGAGGATTGTGTTTCAGATTCCATTATCAGAGTCGGCGATGCGGCCATGACAGCCGACCCCCTGTCAGGAAATGGCATCTTCCAGTCTCTTTCATCAGCACTGATAGCGCCTGCTGTAGTAAACACCGTGCTTCGTCGTCCTGATCAGCGATCCATGGCAATCAGTTTTTTTCGAGACAGAATTAGACATCTCTACACTCGCCTGGCTCGTACCGGTAGGGACTTTTATCGACTTGAATCGCGGTATGACAATGAACCATTCTGGAAAGCAAGACGTGACTGGCCCGATGCCGAACCGACCCACCTACCTGAAGAGATCATCGGTACAGAGATAAGACCCGTCGTCTGCGACGGATTTATAGAGGAAAGAGATGTGCTGGTTACTAAAGATCAGCCACTGGGGATCTGGATGATTGACGGTAAACCTGCAGTGACCTGAGGTGATAACCTACTAAATCAGGCTTCATGTTAGTATGCTTGAAATTCAACTATCGAATCACACTAATGAGTAATCCTCTTATTTCAGATTGGCAAGTAATCCATCAACTGCCACCATTTGAAGGGATCAAGATCGAACACTACCCGCCTGCGTTTGAATAGGGTTTTAGCGAACAATTGAACAAAATCGAGGCCATCGTTTCGAATCCAGAGCCTGCAACTTTTGCGGATACAATTGAAACTCTGGAAGCCTCAGGTCAAATACTGATTAAGGTTGCGCCAGTTTTAGCATTCTCACCTCTGCATACACTAATGATGAGCTCATCGAACTACAGGCTAAGCTGATCCCCAGATACACGGCCCATAATATTGCGATTTACTAAAGCTAGCAAACTAGTGCGAATGAGGGTTAATTAATGCCGTCATTATGTGATCTTCCTATACCCCATTGATCTTTAGTAGTTCTCTTGCCTTTCCTTCTATCTCAAATCCCAACCTTTTTAGTAAAGCACCACTGCGCTTATTCCTCGGCAAGTAGTTTGCTATGATCCTGTGTAATTTCAATTCGTTGAAAATATAGTGTACGTCGTCAGAACCTTTTGGACGAATAGCCGCTTGATTTGAGAGACACATTAGCCCATCTGGTTTAGCTGTTCATCGTAATGCATTTGTTTGCGCATAGCCAAAGTATCCCGTTTAATCATTTCTCGCTGTTCCAGTATTTGGTCCCCACACCCATAAAACACATCTGCTGGCGCCAGGTTATCTAACGACTCATGATAACGCTCATGGTTGTAATGCTGAACCCAATCACCAATGGCCTGTTCCAGTTCCCAGGGATAGTAGTAATTCTCAAGCTTAACCACATTCTTCATTGAACGATGATAACGCTCGATCTTGCCCTGGGTCATCGGGTGATAAGGTGCACCACGAGTGTGTTCGATCTGTTGCTCTGCTAACCATTGTTTCAGTTCACCACTGATGTAGCAGGGGCCGTTATCTGAAAGTAGCCTTGGTTTGTGATGAACACGGGCATGATTGAGTCCTGTTACTTCCAGCGCATCTTTCAAGGTTTCCGTCACATCACTGGCCGCCATGGTGGTCGTCAGTCGCCAACAGATAATGTAACGAGAGTAGTCATCAAGGATGGTGGACAGGAAATACCAGCCCCAACCGACAATACGGAAATAGGTAAAGTCTGTCTGCCACAACTCGTGCACTTCATATGTTGGATTGTGGAAACTATCCGCTGCACTCATCACCGTGAACTGTGGGCTGGTTATCAGGTCATGAGCGTTGAGAATGCGATAAACACTGGATTCAGAGATAAAATAGTCTCGTGTATCGGTGATGTGCCAAGCCAACTCTCGCGGTGTCATCTCGGTTTGGTCCAGTGCTATCTCCACTACCTGTTCACGAACAGAATCCGGTATCTGGTTCCAGTGCTGTCGTGAAGCTCTACTGTAGTTTTCTAATCCCTCAAACCCACCTTGCTCATAGGCTCGATACCAACGATAGAAACTGCTCCTGCTTATCTTGAGCTCGGCTAGCGTGTGACGAACCGGTAGCTCAGAGTCTTCAACCAGGCGAATGATGGCTAGCTTTTCAGATGCGCTGTGCATCAGTCTTCGTCCAAGATCACATCCTGCCCAGTCAGACTTTTTTTAAGCCAGTCATTGCGCAGATATAATTCAGCTACAGCTTGTTTGAGATCCGTGTTTTCTTTCTTGAGATCAACCACCTCATCAGAACTTGCCTCTCGAACCGTATCACCAGCCAGACCCTTAAACAAATGGAGCAGATGTTTTCGACTCTCACTGACACCATGAGTTAAAAAGCAGATCCGCACCTTGCCATGGCTCTACAGAGAAGTTCTCCATAATGGTTTCCAGCGGCATTTGTTTTCCGCAGGATTCAATCTGCACTCAACCAACCTTGGGGAGGTTCAGGACGCCAGGACATGGCAAGCAAGGAATCTCCGTTGTCGCGATTGACGCTTGCGAAAACAGCCTTTTCTTCCTCGGTCGCGTCATAATCCAACAAAGGGTAACCAATGGGATTACCCTTGCCGATGACCCTTGATGTCAAAGGATCTACTGTAACCTTGTAGAGTTCTGCAATACATTCAATTATTTCGCGGTGCCATTGGGTAGTTGGTTGACCGGCAAGAGGAACAATATTGTTGGATGCTCTGCTTGTGGCGCGATAGCTCGCCGCATGAGCCATGCGCCCGCACAGTAGATATGAGCGATTTTCAGTCAGTAAACCAGTTTTCTTCATAGATGCAAGCGCCAAGTGGCCAAACAGACCGCTGCGTCGGTGGCGAGTATCTATGCAAGCGATCCCCGCCATCGCAACAATTTGCATGCTATCGAAGCGTGGTAGTTCTGTTTCCACAGCATCACCGACTGCAAACCCGACAAGACCGTGTGAATCATACGCCGTTGCGATCCAACGCATGACATCAAACGAATTGAGCAGATAAGCATGATTGGCCACTCTGTAGGATTGATCGAAGAGCTGCATGATATCGTTTACCTCAGTACCGGACAGATCCTTTCCTGCAGTTACCGTGAATTTCAAATTTGTATCCAACATCTTCCCCGTTTGTTGCTTCAGGTATGTTACAACATACAAGAGATGTCTGGAGATGGCCGACACTTCATATTACTTCCATATTATTTATGCAAGAATATGGCCTGCATTATCTATCTACTAATGTTGAGATATCGAATGAAAATCTCTGTCGCCATCCTGACCCTGTTAGCCAGTTCTATTTCTTTTGCCCACGATCTCGTTATCAACAATGGACGTGTGATGGATCCTGAATCAGCTTTTGATCAGATCGCCAATATCGCCATTGACGCTGGTCAGATCGTTAAAATTGACGGCGGTGCCCCAAAGGGTGACAACACAATTGATGCCGCCGGGCTTTATTGACCTGCATGCCCATGGGCAGGACCTGGTTAGTAATCAGTTTCAAGCTGCGGATGGTGTTACCACCGCCCTGGATCTTGAAATTGGAATATACCCGATAGATGAGTGGTACCAATCTCGTCAAGGAAAAGCGCTCATAAACTATGGTCGCAGCGTCGCGCATCCCTGGGTTCGAGCAGTGGCTCTTAACGCGACAGAAGAAGAGGCCATCATCACTGCTGCGAAAAAAGTACTGACCGATTCGGAAAAGAAGAAAATGTTGGCCCTGCTGAGGCAGGGCATTAAGGATGGCGCCCTCGGTATTAGCGTCGGCATTGCCTATACACCGGCAGCTGATTCTGAGGAAATCTTCAACCTCTTCGAGCTTGCTGCGGAGTTGGACCGTCCCATATTTGTACATATGCGGAATAGCAATATGACCAGTGGTGATCTGCTCGCACCGTTGCAGGAACTGTTGTCCAATGCAGTAGCAACCGGCGCGGCACTGCATATGGTTCACCTCAATTCAAGTCTGGCTGACAAGGCGAAAGTTGGCCTGGACATGATCCGTCGCTTGCAGAAAAAGGGTTTCGATATTACAATGAAAAATTGGCTCTATACGGCTACGGCGGGATCAACCAGACTTGAGAGTGCCCTGTTTGATGATTGGACGGACTATGCTGAGTTGCAGTGGATTGCCACAGGTGAGCGACTGACAGAAACATCGTTCAAAAAATATCGACAGCAAGGTGGTTGGGTCATAATCCATAATCTATGGTCGATCGGAAGAGATGAACGCCTGGTTGGTCGTGCAACCAAATCTTATTATTGCCAGTGACGGTATCCCATTCGTGGACGGGCTGTCTCATCCACACAGCGCAGGAACCTTTGCAAGAATACTGGGACAATATGTTAGAGAGAAAAAGCGCCTCACTCTAATGCAGGCACTGGCGAAAATGACAATAGTGTCTGCGATGTGATTGCAAACTTATGTGCCGGGGATGCGTAACAAAGGTCGAATACTGGTTGGTGTAGATGCCGATCTAACAATATTCAATCCCAGGACCATCATTGACAAGGCAACCTATACACAGCCAGCTCAACACTCTGAAGGGATAGAGTATGTTATCGTCAATGGCACTCCAGTCGTCGCAAAGGGCAAATTAGACTCAGCGGTGTTTTCCGGAGAACCGGTACGTGTAATGTAAAAAAACCAATCTGCACAGCGGAATCGAGTCGACTTTCATCCAGAGAGGTCACCAGATCGGATAAAGCTGCTGAATGGAATAAATATGAACAACTACAAATTTGCACCAGATATCGAAACGGCTTCCAGAGATAACCTGAAGTCTATTCAATTAGAGAAACTGAATAGCATTTTGTCCCATGCTTATAAAAACGTGCCTCACTATAGTCGGTCATTTGAAGAGGCGGGAATTGAATCAGCCGATCTTCAATCCGTTGATGATTTGAGAAATTTCCCTTTTACAGTAAAGGATGATCTTCGAAACAACTATCCTTTTGGTATGTTTGCGGTTCCGCAGCAGGAAATTGCCCGCATCCATGCTTCATCCGGAACAACAGGCAAGCCCACAGTTGTAGGCTATACAAAGGAAGACCTGGATGTCTGGGGAGATTTGATGGCGCGCACACTGGCCTGCCTTGGTGCCCGTCCTGGTGACATCGTACACAATGCTTATGGTTATGGTCTCTTCACTGGCGGCCTGGGTGCACATCAGGGGGCAGAACGTCTGGGTTGTTCTGTGGTTCCTGTTTCAGGTGGGCAGACTGAAAGGCAGATAGTTCTGCTAAAAGATTTCGGTGCTCGAGTCCTGTGCGCCACACCTTCCTACGCCCTTAATATTGCAGAGGTTGCAGAAAGAGAAGGCATTGATCTCAAGAGCTGTCCACTTGCTGTCGGTGCATTTGGCGCGGAGCCCTGGAGTGAAGAAATGCGCCTTGAACTCGATGAAAGGCTTGGCATAAAGGCCGTCGATATCTATGGACTTTCCGAAATTATGGGCCCCGGCGTCGCGGTTGAATGTAGTGAAGCCCGTAATGGTCTACATGGATGGGAGGATGCCTTCGTGTTTGAGACCATTGATCCTGAAACAGGTGATCCAGTGCCGGAGGGAGAAATCGGGGAACTGGTTATTACAACGCTTGCGAAGTGGGCTCAGCCCATGATTCGATATCGTACACGGGATATTACGCGTCTTGAATCCACGCCTTGCGAGTGTGGGCGAACACATGTACGTATCATGAGGATAGTTGGGCGCAACGATGACATGCTGATCATTAGAGGCGTCAATCTATATCCTTCGCAGGCCGAAGCTGCACTTTTGACTGTCAGCAATATCGCACCACTCTATCAACTAGTGATTTCCCGGGAAGGAACTATGGACATTCTGACGATAGAGGTAGAAGCCGCGCCGGGAATTCCCGAGAAGGAGTATGAGTCCATCAGCGGGGAAGTGGTACAACAACTAAAATCACGAACCGGCGTCACCTGTCGTGCCGTGGTTTTGGCGCCGGGTGCTGTGCCTCGATCTGAAGGTAAAGCAGTTCGAGTGCGGGACGTACGCTAGGTATTGTTTAGCCACTTATAAAGACACGGCAGGGCAGTCTGCCAGCAAAGTGTCAGATTTGACTCTGATTACCTCACAGTCCACTCTAATGGTCGGGAGAAGCGAGGCAGTAAGTATCGCCGCCAGACGTTCTATGAATAACGACAAATCGATACAAGACCGGGACGCGGTTTCATCTTCTGCTGCCAGCCAGCCAGGGGGCAGTTACTCTATGATGGGTAACGAGGCGATAGCGAGAGGTGTCTGGGAGGCTGGAGCGAAAGTGGCATCAGCCTATCCGGGGACACCGAGTACAGAGATTCTCGAAGCCATAGGTGAATTTCCCGAAAGTGATATAGCTGCAGAATGGGCAGCTAACGAAAAGGTCGCGTTGGATATCGCTATTGGCGGATCCTTTGCCGGTGTCAGGTCCTTTGCGGCAATGAAACACGTTGGTCTCAATGTGGCCCTGGATTCACTCATGTCAATGACCTACATCGGTGTCAATGCTGGCTTGACCATTGCTGTCTGTGACGACCCGGGGATTCACAGTTCACAGAATGAGCAGGATACACGCCTTATCGCTCAACTTGCCATGGTGCCTGTACTGGAGCCTTCTGATGCCCAGGAGGCTCTTGAGTTTACGCGCCGCAGCTTTGAGCTCAGTGAGATGTTTGATACACCTGTCCTTGTACGCAGTACCACACGGCTTTCACATACTCGAAGCCAGGCAGTGCCCGGGAACCGTCAGGAGATTGAGTCACGACCCTTCAATGAGGAACCTGCGAAGAACGTCATGATTCCTGCGCACGCCCGTCTCCGCCATCCGTCTTTGCTTAAACGTGAAAGAGATCTGGTGGAATACTTCAGTAACGATGAGATTAACCGCATAGAGCCTGGTTGTGCTGGCTACGGTATTATCACCAGTGGGGTTAGTTACACCTACGTAAAAGAAGTTGCTCCAGAGGCGAGTGTGCTCAAGCTTGGTGCAAGCTGGCCACTTTCGGATAAATTACTGAAAGACTTTTGTAACTCTGTTGACAGAGTGCTGGTAGTAGAGGAGCTTGAGCCTGTTGTTGAAAATGCTGTACTGCGTCTGGGGATAGCGGTGGAAGGTAAGTCATTGTTTCAGCGGGCTGGTGAATTCTCCCCTGATTCGGTGCGGCAAGGTCTGGAAGAGGCTGGGCTCCTGCCTAAAAAAAGCGAACAGAAATAGCCGCTGCGGATGTACTAACGAGACCACCAGTGCTATGCGCAGGTTGCCCTCACACTTCAGGTTATATGGCCATCCGCGCGACCAATGCGCGTGTAGCCGGGGATATCGGGTGTTATACGCTTGCAGCCATTGAACCCCTGCAATCAATAGATACAACTGTTGCCATGGGTTCCAGTATCGGTAATGCCATCGGCATGTGGAAAGCCGGCACGGAAACGCGGCCTATCGTCGCCACCATTGGTGACTCTACATTCTTGCATGCAGGCATCCCGCCACTTATAGATGCTGTCTATAACCAAGCCAATATTACGGTGGTACTGCTGGATAATCATACGGTTGCTATGACTGGAGGACAGGATAATCCTTCTACCGGTATCAGCCTGCGTGGCAAAGAGACCGAGAAAATTGATCTTGAGGCGCTGGTGACTGCTCTGGGCGTCAAATGGGTACGTGTTGTTGATTCTTATAACCTGGGTAACTTGTATCAGCAAATGCAGGAAGCCATCCGTTTTCGCGGAGTTTCGGTTCTTATTTCAGATCGACCCTGTGTCCTCGATCCGGTGAAGATAAGGGCGCCGGCATTTGTTATGCAGTCTTCGTCTTGTACAGGCTGCCAGTCCTGCATGAATCTTGGTTGTCCTGCGCTCGTCTGGACCAATGAAATGTTCGATGGTCACCATAAGGTCGATATCGATGGTGAACTCTGCATGGGGTGTAGTCTGTGTGCACAGATATGTCCAACTGATGCAATTAAGCCAAAGCACCTGGCACCCTCTTAATGAAGCGCCAGTTAGAAGAAACCTTCCCTTCGAATATGACTGAACCCTCCAATGTGCTCGCCGTTGGTGTTGGTGGGCAAGGCGTCATAATGATATCAAAGGTTCTAACCATTCTTTGTCAACAGCAGGGCTTGGAAGTCAAACAAAGTGAAGTCCATGGTATGGCGAAGCGAGGGGGTTCGGTGTTCAGCCATGTTCGTTTTGGTGGCCATATCTATTCACCGACCATCCCCCAAGGAGAAGCGGACATTCTAGTTGCGCTTGAGTGGGCCGAGGGATTGCGCTGGCTACCCTACCTCAAGGCTGAAGGAGGGACCTTTCTAGTCGATACGCAACAGATTGTGCCACCTTTTGCCTGTCGAGATCGTCGAATTAATGCCCGGCTAGGTTATGTTGATAAGAATATGGCAGAACTCATCCGGCAGATTCCCAATAGTCTGGCCCTTGACGCGGTTAGCATGGCAACTGACGCTGGTGTACCAAAGGCAGCGAATACTGTGCTGCTCGGTGCACTTTCCACTGCCTTGCATTTTGCTCCAGAAGCCTGGAAGAAAGTTATTGAGGATACAGTACCAGCGAAAACAATAGCTGGAAATCTGCTGGCTTTTGAAGCGGGACGGGATACCTCACTGGCCCTTGCCGAGGAGATACCCGCTGTCAGCCATCAGGAGAAGACAGATATTACCGAAGATGTGTGTCACTACAATGCACAACTGGAGATCAACGAAGCCTGGTGTAAGAGCTGTGATATTTGCGTACGTTTTTGTCCGGAGTGCTGTCTCCGCCTGGATGAACAGCAGATAGTAGAGCTGTTTGAACCGGATTTGTGTACCGGTTGCCGCATGTGTGAATGGTTGTGTCCGGATTTTGCTATTAATGTGCATCTTGAAACCGTATTCGAAACATGAGCAAACTAACGAACCTGCAGGGGAACCGGGCCTGTGTATTAGGAGCCATTGAAGCGGGCTGTCGATTTTTTGCTGGCTATCCAATAACCCCTTCTTCTGAGATTGCGGAAAACATGGCAAAGGAGTTACCTGCTGTTGCTGGCACCTTTGTGCAGATGGAGGATGAGTTAGCGTCGATGGCAGCTGTAATCGGTGCATCGGCTGGCGGTGCCAGAGCAATGACAGCCACCAGTGGGCCGGGCTTCTCATTGATGCAGGAAAATATTGGCTATGCTGCAATGACAGAAACTCCCTGCGTCATAATCAATGTCATGCGTGGTGGACCGAGTACGGGAATGCCAACCCGACCCTCCCAAGCCGACATTATGCAGGCAAGGTGGGGAACTCACGGCGATTATTCAGCGATACTGCTGACCCCCTGGTCTGTTGAGGAAATCTATACTGAAACCCAGCGAGCTTTCGGTTTATCGGAGGCTTTAAGAGTACCGGTTGTCGTCGCTTTCGATGAATCCATAGCACATCTTGTTGAATCGGTGGATATTGCATCGGCAGTAAGCAAAAAAGGTATGACCCGCAAGAAAGCTGTAGGGGATAACAAATCCTTTGCACCTTATGCTGTTACTGATGATTGTATCCCGCCAATGGCACTGCCTGGAGACGGGTTTCGAACCCATACCACAGGACTGACTCACGGAGAGGATGGCTTCCCCACGCAGGAACCGTTAGCGGCAGAGCGGGCGGTAGGTCGTCTTCTCGAGAAAATACGAGTGAACCAGTCAAGAATAGAAAGGTATGAATCCAGTCACTGTGCTGGTGCTGATATCGTCATCGTTGCTTATGGGATCACCGCGAGAGCGGCCTGCCTTGCCCAGGAACAGTTACAGGCTGCTGGGATTCAGTGTGGTGTTTTCAGGCCTCAAACACTCTGGCCTTTCCCTGAGCTGGCTTTTAGGAAGTCAATTGAGTCGGCAGGTCATGTGCTGGTACCCGAAATGAATGCGGGGCAACTGCTGGTGGAAATTCAACGCCTGGCGGCATCGGATAAATCTGTAACAGGACTTAATCGCATTGATGGTGAAAACATTAGTCCAGGTATGATAGTTGAGAGAGTAGAGGCATTCCTGGATGAGTAAGGAGAATATTCCCTTAACCAATAACGAAGATGGTGCTGATAACTTCGATATACGGGATTACCTGCGCCTGGACCTGTTCCCGCATTTTATGTGCCCCGGGTGTGGTCACGGCATTGCCATGCGCGCACTACTCTGGGCTATTCATGAATTGGGGATTGATAAGAACCAGCTTGCTGTTGTCTCAGGTATCGGCTGTTCTGGTCGTATCAGTGCCTATATTGATGCCAATACTTTCCATACAACCCATGGGCGTCCTATAGCTTTTGCTACGGGACTGAAACTTGCCAGACCAGACCTGCATGTCATCGTCGTTACAGGAGATGGGGACTGCCTTGCTATCGGTGGCAATCACCTGATCCATGCCTGTCGCCGAAATCTGGATATTACCTGCGTGATGCTCAACAATGAAACCTATGGCATGACAGGTGGCCAGGTATCACCCACAACCAGTGATGATCGGTTCACCACCACTACGCCCACGGGGAATATTGAACCGGCATTCGACCCCTGTGCCCTGGCTGAAGGGGCCGGCGCGACCTTTGTCGGCCGAGAGCTTACCTTGCAGTGTCCGTCACTTAAGAACCTGATCCGTGAAGGTATTTCGCACCCAGGTTTCTCCTTTATTGAGGTCTTGTCCGATTGCACTGAGATATACGGACGCAAGAACGATCTTGGTGAATCTGCTGAAATGATCATGAAACAGAAATCAGCTTATCGTTCTGAAAATTATGGCCTGGAGCCTAAGGAAATGTTCCAGCCTGGCACCGTTAGCACCGGTATATTGCACAAAGGGGATCGAGTTGAATACGGTGAAAGCCTTCGCTCCAAGGGGCCAGCCAAGACATGAGTGGTATCGAAATCCGCTTTAGTGGCAGTGGTGGTCAGGGTCTTCAACTGGTGGCCAGAATTCTTGGTGAGGAGTTCTCAGCAAAGCAACGATATGTGGCAATTTCCCAGGGCTACGAGCCGACCTCGCGTGGTGGCCTCAGTCGTGCTGACCTTGTTATCGGTGATCAGGGAAAAACAACTTACCCGCTGGTTTCCAGGCTTGATTACCTGGTGATCCTTGATCAGGTTGCGGTAGCAGCAAGTAAAGGTCTTGTGCATGCCGATACCTTGATTATTGCAGACTGCGAGCGTGTTACCGAACCTCCATCAGGTGCAGGTAAGTATCTGCAGTTGCCACTGGTTAAAGAAGCACTTGCCGCCGGTACCAGTCGTGCCGTGAATATTGTTTCACTTGGCGCACTGGTCAGTTGTTCCCGTGTTTGTGACCCTGATGCTCTGGTGGACAAAATAAGCTCCAGCGTTCCGCAACGATTTATCGATATGAATGTTGACGCCTACCAACGGGGTCTCACCCTTGGGCTCGATGAAAAGGCTGTTTGACCAGGGTAAAGCTAGGATCAGTTATGCAACAGCCTTTACTTTATCAGGCTCCGGGAACTGAAAATCATGCAGGATGATTTCGTTCCACATAAAGTCCATTGGATGCGGTGTATATTCCACTTCGACATCGATTACGGCAGGCTTGCCGGCGTCAAGTGCCCGCTTAAAAGCATCGGGAAGGGCATCAATACTGCTAATACTCTCGCCGTGGCAGCCGAAGCCTTCTGCGACTTTAGCGAAGTCGACTTTGGTTAGTTTGGTGCCGAAGTTAGGGTTCTCCAGCAGATCACCGAATGGTTTATACATACCCCAATAGCTGTCATTGAACACCACGACGACGACATTGAGTTGATTACGAACAGCAGTTTCCAGTTCCTGGATAGTGCATCCAAAAGCCCCATCCCCGGTAATGCAGATGACTGGACGATTAGGGTGAGACAGCTTCGCCGCATTGGCGAAAGGCAGACCAAAGCCCAAATGACCCATGCCTGGTTCTGATAATATTCTATAGGGATCTGACGGTTGGATAAAGGTCGTGTTCCACATCATAGCCTGACCACCATCCAATACAGTAATGGCATCCTCGGGTATTAATTCACTCATAGCCCTGGCGACTGTCGCTTCATTGAGTACACTTCCGCCACCCACTACCTTGGAATTTGCCTCTGAGTGAACAGTATCACGGTAGGTTTGGTGGGCACCCTGCAAGGAGGGAAGCCAGTCCGGGTCTGTTGCCGGTTTCGTATCGACTAACATTTCAAGCATGGCCTGCAGTGTTGCCCTGGCATCCCCCACCAGGCCCAGATCAGTAGGTGCAACTTTGCCGATGGATTCGCCATCAATTTCAATCTGGATGATTTTCTGGCCTTCGGGTTTTGGATAGACAGGTGGTTTGTGAACCGGATTGAAAGTGGAAAATTTGCAGCCGACGGCTAGTATCAGATCCGCCTGTCTCGATGCGTCCAGGGCTGTCTGACCTGCGATTAGTCCACCTGAACCAATACTGCATGGGTTCCCGGCTTCAAGCACACCCCGGCCCATGACGGTGGTGATCGCCGGGAAATTTGTGTGCCTGACCAGCTCACGGAATTCATCGCTGGCGCCTGAGCGGACAACACCGCCACCTGCCATCAGTAAGGGTCTTTTCGCATTCATTAACATATCAACGGCAGTTTTCACTTCATCGCCACTTGGGGCTGGGCGTGCAAGTCGAAAGGGGGGGACGGTGTAAAGATCATAACGGCACAGTTGTGTTCCCACGTCGCAGGGAATATCGAGGTGTACTGGGCCCGGGCGTCCTGATTGTGCTATTTGCACGGCGCGCTCCACAAGTTCGGCGGCGCGGTCCGCGTGGTGGATACAGGCATTCCACTTGGTTATTGAACGGAACAGCCCAAGCTGGTCAGCCGATTGCAACTGATCACGGCTGGGATCGATCTCCGCAGCATGGTTTTGTCCGGTCAGCACGATCATGGGAATGTTGTCTGCAAAGGCGGCAGCAACCCCCGGTACCAGGTTCGTAGCACCTGCACCGACGGTAGCAAAACAAACCCCCATGGTATCCGTAACTCGGGATATGGCGTGTGCCATGTGTCCTGCAGCTTCTTCATGACGGGTCGTTAAGTAGGTCAGTTCAGGGTCTCTTGAAGCACCATTCATTATCAGACCTATCTGTGCAGCCGGGAGTCCGCACAGGTAACGCACACCATGTTTTTTTAGGATTGCGAGCAATACATCACTGACGGAACCTTCCATAAAATTCTCCTTGAGACCTTTTCAATACTATTTATTTAACAGGATAAGTATGCTGGTTTGTGATGCCAATGGTCGTGGGCAAACCCGCTTCAGGCAACAAAACTGTCCAGTTTTTCCTGCTGGGTCTTTGCGTTGACTACGCCGTGTTCCATAAAGTCAGCGATAGCATCAGAAAACTCATCTGGAACCTCACGAGGGATGCCGTGACCGACACGACTGAATACATGCAAGGTGGCATTTGGTAATTTCTGCCAGTCGTTCACATTGGCTTTGCAAAGACCATCAGCTGCACCAGCGACCATGAGCGTAGGCATGGTCAGGTTATCCAGGCGATCTTTAACATCGAAATCAATCATCGTTTGCCATGAATCATCGAAGTGTGCCTGGGAAACGGATAAGGCGCGATCAACACTCTGAACGACGGATTCCTCGGGGGCTCTGAGTCTGAGTAAATTACGTTGTTCTATCATTTGCGCTCGCCCATCTGCCGCATTACGCAGTTGCTTTGATTGTTCATGGGCGCTCAAGTCGCCTTTGATGCCACCGGCTGGTATGGGAGCCACCAGGACAAGTTTGTTCAACCTGTCGCCATGTTCAACGCCCAGCTGATAGCCAATCCCTCCACCCATGCTGTGACCAACGTAGGTGAACTTATCGAGGCCCAGAAAATCAGCAAAAGAGACGACATCACGGGCATACTGTGCAATGTTGTATCCATCTGCCGTGTGTTCACTCTCACCCGCTCCCCGACAATCCATCACAATGCAACGGAATCGATCGGACAGTCGCGGCCCTATTTCATCGAGCCAGACATCATGGGCCCCTGTATAACCATGATGAAGAATAATTGGCTCTCCTGTACCGAGTTCATCCCAGAACAATTCAGCGCCATTGATGATTTGTATTGGCATTTATATCCCCGTGAGTTTCTATGATTTGATCATATCGAATTTCTGATATTGATGCCTGAAGCAGGTGAATTCTTTTCAGAGGTTTGTCGCGGAGGAGCCGCACTATCTTTTAATTGTTTCTTCTGTTTATGGACACTCAACGTGCAACATAGTGCGCCATTGTGTCACCTGTCAGTGACCGCTATCCCTATGTCTCAGACTAGTTGTCGCGTCTCTTGATTCACCCAATATTAAATACAGGGCGTAAAGAGAGACTGAGAATGACCGCATATTCTATTGAATTTAAAGAAACGGCTGTAAAGAAAATGATGCCGCCCAATGTCAACCGTTTTAAGGGGTTTGAAGGGGCACTTATGGCCTGTTCCCTCCTTTGTTCCCTCTTTCAGAAGAAATCCTGTCAATCTGGAGGGTGGGAACCAGTTTTGTCAGGCTTGGCTTCTCTC
>Ga0187833_10001871_pt1 | contig 23359 bp, 24 predicted proteins | sample ETNtaG_37_FD_167968 | JGI IMG/M metagenome (GOLD analysis project Ga0187833, IMG submission 167968) | Marine microbial and viral communities from oxygen minimum zone, Eastern Pacific Ocean - ETNP2014_SV_400_PacBio MetaG (Illumina Assembly) | ecosystem: Environmental > Aquatic > Marine > Hypoxic...
GTTCTCGATCACTGCTGCTCCTTCCCTGGGGACATTCTATCCCCCTGTCAGGAGCTCGCTTTACCTAATGTGAGTCTCTGTTAATTTCAGGCCCAAATGTGTCCCACTTTCGCTGACGGTCTACAGGCGTTGTCGAGCGAAACCACGAGATCGTAGCAGCCGGACGGCACGTTTGAAATCGTGAAGTCGCCCAGGGCGTCCGCTTTCGTCTCGTGGATTCGCCCATCCCCTGACCACAGCGATATCCTGCAATCGGCAACGTCGTCCGCGCTTCCGCCTCGCACCAATACTTGGCCGTCTAAGATTGACGATCCAGGCACTGATTCCCGATGTTGCACGTCAATGCAGATCTTACCTTCGGCCTCATACACCCGGCGACGGACAAGAGTTGCGCCGGATCGTACCCCGGAAGTTAGCGGTTGAACCAGTTGCGTGTCCAATAACGGCTGAGCGTCTATGGATCGTACGTCGGATTGCGAACTCGGAAATTCCGTATATTGCTCGATCGCGGCCATGCCCTCAGCACAGTGTGCACAACCGGAGTCGACATGAGACTGAAGTGGCTGGGCGGCTGGGGCGTCCGCCGTGCTGACCAACAAGTTCACGATCTGAATCAGTTCGACGTCGCGTGGTTTGACCATTCCTGCTGCTTCCTCCAGTCGTTGCCGCGTTTGACCGCTTGATCTTGCGGAGAGGTCTTGACGGCTTGTTGGTCAGCTGATTTTCCTCTGCTCGCACATCTCTGCGAAGGCAGGGATGCCGCGGAAGCCCCGAGCTCGTCGTCGCACAATCCAGGCCGCTGCCTCAGACCGGATGCGGAGCCAACCCTTCGAGATCGGTTAATGTTCAGCATGAAGCCTCGGAATCCCCGACGCATCACCAATTCGGGTGACGTAGCGAGTGAGATACGTGTGAATAATCGCTCTTCGCTATCAAAGACGTGGGCAAAGGAACGAGACTGGGATTGTCGACCTGTTACGGCATCGTCACGCAAAAGAGCGGTCACATCACCGTGGACTCGGCGCCAGGCAAGGGGACCAGCTTCGACATCCTGCTCCTGCGGGTCCACGACGCGGTCGATTTCGATCCGCTCCACGATGGCATCGGCTACCTGCCGGTCGGCGCCGAAACCTTCATGCTTGTCGAAGACGAGCTTACCGTTCCACAGGCGGTCAGCTACGTTCTCAGAGAACAGGGATATGAGGTTATCGAGGCGAGCAACGGCCTGGAAGCACTTCGGATGGTCGAGAGTTACGGCGTCGATGACATCCAACTGCTTGTCACCGACATGGTCATGCCGTTGATGGGTGGAGTCGAACTGGTCGAGGAGTTCCGAGCGCTGCGGCCCAACGCCAAAGTGCCGTTCGTCTCGGGATACATCGACGATGCGATGGTCAACCGTGTCATCAAGGAAGAACGGGCGGACCACATGCAGAAACCTTTCACGCCCGCGATGCTGGCTCGCAAAGTCAGAGAGATATTGGACCGCCAGTCAGACCCGTTGCCTGCCGCGCTGGGCCGCGTCGACTGGTTTGCAGTCAATCAGCCACAAACGCCACGCCAACCATGCCCGGGCCGAGGTGGGCGCCCATCACCGGTGTGAACTCGGCCACGTACGATTCCGTGCAGTCGAATTCGGATTTAATGCGTTCGTGCAATGAGTGCGCATTCTCTTCCGCGGAGGCGTGCATAACGCAAGCGCGTATCGGTCCGCGGTCGATCCGATCCGCCATCAGTCGGATCAATCCGTCCAGCGCTTTGCGGGTCGAGCGAGGTTTGGCCACCGTTGCGATTTGAGCCTGGTGCAATTCGAACGTCGGCTTGATGTGCAGCAACCTCGCCCCCGTATGCGCGATCCTAGGCACTCGTCCACCCTTCCAGAGGTAAAATAAGGTGTCGACGAACGCCAGCAATCTCACGCGGTCGGCGACCAGCGCCGACTCCGCGGCTACTTCGACCAGCGAACGCCCAGCTTCGATCAAATCAAGCGCTTCCATGGCGATCAACCCCTCGCCTCCCGCGGCTGAACCCGAGTCCATCACGTGGATTTCGTGGCCAGGGTGTAGCTCCTTGAATTGACGGCTTGCCGATTGTGCGGAGTCGATCGTCGAGCTGAATTGTTCCGCCACTACGATGCACAAGATCGATGTCGTGAGCTGGCCCGCGCTTTCGAAAGCGTCCAAGAACGCCGCGGGGGAGGGAGCGGAGGTTGTAGCCTCGCCTGGGTGAGCCCGCAGAAGATCGTAGAACTCTCGAGTTGAGATGTCCCTGCCGTCGTCGTAACTCCGTCCGCCGATTGTCAGTCTCATGGGCGCTATCCGGAGATGGGAGCGCCAGGTCAACACGTCGGCGGGAAGGGAGGCAGCGCTGTCCACGACGACTGATATTCGGGGAGTTGAAGAGCGCGCTTCGATGATAGGGATCCTGTCGGAGATCTCGAACTACTCGGGAATGTCGGCGAGCCCGGAAGCGGCCACGCCCAAAATCCGTTGCTCCGATTCGTCCTCGGGATCTTTGAGATCGAACAGGGCAGGGCTCAGCAAGATAGCCATGGACATCACCGCGAACAGGAACACGGCCACGTAGCCTCGGCCGCCCTGGTAGCTCATCCAGGCCAGCACGATCAACGAGGGCGCTGTTATCGCCAGCAGCGCGACTCGAACGAGCCTTCGGCCGATTCGGTAGAAGACGGCCGTGGCGGCCGCGATGATGAGGAATATGACCGCCGCGCTGCTGTCGACCTCTCGAAGCTGGCGAGCGTTGTCTTCAACCGCGAAGCCCCAGTTGTAGAAGAAGAAGAACCAATACGCAAGAAACGGCACCGGCAGGATTGCCAACGAAGCCATAACCCAGTCAGGTCGAGCAACTCTCGACACGTACTTGATCACGACCCAAAGTGAAAAAGCGAAATACACGAACGACGCGATGTAGATCGGCACGCCGAGCGGCAGCTTCCCGCTTATCAACACGCCCCATGCCCCGTAGCCGACTGCGCTCATCGCCAAACCCCACGACACAATCGGCGCGATCAGCGAGTAGCCGAGCCAGGGGTACGCCCAACGCGGGCGTCCTTTTCGCCATCCGACTACGCTGGCCGAAATCGCGATCAACAGCATCGCGCCAACCCACATCGGGTTGGTCCAGAGGTGGAACGCGTAGGTCAGGGCCAGAAGCAGGTGCGGGATGACCGCCAGCGCCGTGTGATGCCAGGAGCCTCGCGAATGAATCTCGTAAAACCCTTCGGCGAGCTCGCGCGCGGCGCCGAGGCTTTCGACCGTCTCTTTCAGCGCGGCTTCGGGCGATTGACCTTGCTCGATGCGCTCTAAAACGCGGTCTTGGACATGGGCGTGAAGCTCGTTGACGATCTCGTCGCGCTCGCCAGGCTCAAGATGCAGTCGACGCTCTAGCAACGACAGATAGCCGCGATAATCCGATGCCATGCTTGGTTTCGGGCCCTCCGTGAAAATCGGCCGATTACGGGCTATTGGGGTGGGCGACCAAGTTTACGGCTTCCGTGAACTTGGCCCATTCGTCGAGCATGGATTCCAGTCTGCGGTGTCCGTTCGCGGTGATGTGATAGTACCGTCTGGCCTGCCCGCTGGGCGAAGGCTGCCACTGTCCCTCCACCATATCGTCTCGTTCCAGCCGGTGCAGTGCAGGGTAGAGGGTGCCTTCTTTGAACCTGAAATAACCGCTGCTGCGGCTGTCCATCTCTTTAACGAGCTGGTAACCGTACATGGGCGCGGTCGCAAGCAGCGAGAGCAATAACGTCTCGGTGCTGCCTTTGAGAAGCTCTCGTCGATACAATTCGGATTGAACCTCCATCATTCCAGCGCCTCCTGATTATGTTATACCGCCTATACGGAGTCAACCTGCCTCCGGTTTTGTCGATTCGACACCGGATGCCCAATCCGCGGGCTCATCCGAGTGGAATCTTCGTTGAAGCTGCGCAGGCGGTAATGTAGAATTCAATCCACCGAAACGCTTGGCTGCGCGGGTTGCCTGTGGAGACAGTAGGACGACTAGCCGGAATGCGAGACCTGAGCGGGGTCGATTTGGACCGCGTCAACTCGTTGCGCGCCAGCCTTGGCGGGGTAATGTCGGCTGCTGGTTATGTTCCCATCGAGACTCCCATTCTGGAGCAGGTGGAACTGTTCGTCAGAAAATCCGGCGGCGACATCAGTTCGAGCCTCTACTCGTTCACCGACCCTGGCGGCGTCAAGATCAGCCTCCGTCCCGAGTTTACGTCGTCCGTAATCCGTCACTATGTCGAGACGTCCAGGTCCGATGCCGTCCCCGCGCGATTTAGCTATGGCGGCCCAGTGTTCCGCCACGATTACGGAGACGGTGGCGCGTACCGCCAGTTCACACAGGCAGGCGCGGAGTTCGTCGGCGACGCGAGCCCGGAGGCCGACGCCGAGATTCTCAGTCTGGCGCTGGACTGCTTGAAGTCGGCGGGCTTGGGTGACGCCGTGTTCACGATCGGCCACCTTGGATTGGTTCACAAGGTTCTGGAGTCGTTCGGCCTGTCTGAACCGGTCAAGTTGTTTGTCATCGCGAACATGGGTGAGCTCGCCCGCGACGAATCCGAGATATCCGATCTTTTGGATCGAGCTCAAGCGAATGGGCTCGTGAATGACGACAACGAACTTCAATTCAACGGCGTCGAAAACGACGAACAGGCACAGCGGATGCTATTGACTCTGTTCGGGGATTCGCTCGCGGCGCCATTGGGTAGACGCACTCCTGAGCAGATCGTTGCTCGTTTGATGCGCAAGGCTCGCGATGCCACGGACCCTGAATCGTTCACGAACGCCGTTTCAGTGGCCGTCGAGTTGAGCCGCCTGAACGGACCTCCACCCGAGGTGCTGGACGCCGCGGCGCGCGTGCTGTCCGGTTCGAGCGTCCGGTCGGACGTTTTGGACGGATTGAAAGCCATGGTCGATCTTCTTGACCGTCTCGGCTTCCCAAGCGACCAAACCAGGTTGGATCTGTCATTCGCCAGAGGAGTCGCATACTACACGGGCATGGTGTTCGAGGCGCACGTCATGAACGGAGATCGAAAAGTCGCGATTGGCGGCGGCGGGCGGTACGACGATTTGGTTCAGGCGCTCGGCGGCGCAGATGTCCCCGCGTTGGGGTTTGCCTTCACAATCGAACAAATCTTGGCGGCCAATGAAACGCTATCCGACGATCAAGGCGCGGCCACGAAGCGGAGCCAAGGCAATGTCTAACCCGTTGCGACTGGCGCTTCCGAGCAGTGGCGCCCTCTACCAATCGGCTCTCGATCTGATGAACGCGTGCGGCCTAGCGGTTCTCCGAAGCAACCCGCGCAGGTACACGGCCGAGATTCGTGCACTCCCGGGCGTTGTCGTTACCTTTCAACGCGGCTCCGACATCACGCAGAAAATCGAGGAGGGCAGCGCGGACATCGGCATTGTCGGCGAGGACCGGTTCCTCGAAAGCAGGAGGGATGATGGCGATACGCGGGTCGTGCTGGAGCTGGGCTTCGGCAGGAGTCAGCTAGTCATGGCCGTGCCTGACTCCTGGATCGACGTATCGTCGGTCGCCGACCTAGCGGACTTGTCCGTCGGATTCAGAGGCAGGGGCGCCGACTTGAGGGTGGCCACCAAATATCCCAGGTTGACCGAACACCATCTGCTGAGCCACGGGGTCAACTACTTTTCGCTGGTCCAATCGAGCGGCACGTTGGAGGTCGCGCCGGCAATGGGATTCGCCGATGTCGTCGCCGATATTACCGAGAGCGGGACGACGCTACGGGAAAACCATCTCAAACAAGTCCACGACGGGACGATCATTAGGTCGCAGGCGTGCCTGGTAAGCCGTCGATTCGATGACGATCCCGAGAGTCCTGACCGGTCGCAATTGGCTTCGGCCCGGGCATTGGCCGAGATGATCGAGGCCCACCTCGCCGCGAAAAACTACTACAGCATCACGGCGAACATGCACGGCGAAAACGCCGACGAGGTCGGCAAGTACATACTGTCTCACTCCGACATTTCAGGCTTGCGCGGTCCCTCGATATCGGCCGTGCACGCCCACGACTCCGCCGGCTGGTTCGCCGTGACGGTTATCGTTGAACAGGAACGGCTGCTGCCCGCCGTCGAACAACTTCGCGAGATCGGCGGCACGAGCGTAACGGTGTCCAAGCCTGACTATGTGTTCCACTCTAAATGCCAGGCTCACGAGAGACTGGTCTGATCCCGCCCAGACACGAAGGCTGATTGCTTGCCGAACCTACCGTCACATATTGACCTTGCACTGCAAGCTTCCAAGAGGCTTGGCTGGTCCGAGCTTGACGATCACGTCGGGTACTTCGCGATGGGTTCGACGTGCCCGGACATCAGGGCTGTCACGAGGCAACCGAGGTCGGAGTCGCACTTTACAGATCTCGATTTCGAGGCCGTCGGCACGGGCGTTGCCGGCTTGTTTCACGCGCATCCGCAACTGTCGGGGCCCGCGGGCAAGAACGGCCCGACTAGAGCGTTCCTCGCGGGCTACCTGACCCATCTGATCATGGACGAGGCATACGTGATCCACGTGTACCGGCCTTATTTCGGCAATCGAGACCTGATCGCCGATCCCGTGGCCGCAAACATGCTCGACAGGGCGCTTCAGATTTACATCGACAAGGACATCTGGGAGAGCACTCAGCAAGTGCTTCGAGACATGGAGTACGACGCCGAAGCTGTCGATCTCCCGTTTCTCGAGACCGACGCCCTGAAGCAGTGGGAAGAGTGGGTGTTCCGCCTCGTGGACCGCGGGTTCACATTCGAGCGTCTGAGGAACATGACCCGCCGCATGGTCGGCGACGGCGACCCGCAATCGGCCGACTCGTTCGTCGCCGAGTTTCTGCGAGACATCCCAGCGTCCGAGCAGCAGCTACGCGTTCTCGTGCCTGACGAGGTCGTGGCGTGCTTCAAGTCCTCGGCCGTGGACAGCATGGTCGAGTCGATTGACGAGTACCTGTCTTGAGGATAGTCAACGGCCTGATCGAGGCGAAAGAGCTGCTGTCCGAGGGGAGAGGCCTCGATCTCGTAACCGTGCCGCCACACGTCCAAGCAACGATCGACCGAGTCTTCGGCGAGCCACTGACTCCGTCAGAAGCAGTCACGCGGATTCTCGGCATGGTTCGTGCCGATGGCGATGCGGCAATCCGCAAGCTCACTCTCGACATCGAAGGCGTCGAGCTTGCCGCCATTGAGGTGTCCGCGGAGGAAATCGACGTGGGCTACGATTCGACCGACCCACGCGTGATCGAAGCGCTAGAGGTTTCGGCCGAGCGGGTCGGGCGCTTCCACACCGCCGCCAAAGCGCAAGCGTGGATGGATTTCAACGAGGGCTACGGCGCTCTGGTTGTCCCGTGCGGACGCGTGGGCATTTATGTGCCGGGCGGCACGGCGCCTTTGCCATCCACGGTCATCATGTCGGCCGTACCGGCCAGGGTCGCGGGTGTGCCCGAGGTTATTCTGTGCACGCCTTCGGAGAAGAACGGCAAACCGAATCCAGTGACGCTCGCGGCCGCGAAGATAGCAGGCGTCGACCGAGTTTTCGGCATAGGCGGGGCGCAGGCGATCGCGGCGATGGCATACGGCACCGAATCCACGCCGGCCGTCGACATGATCTGCGGACCGGGCAACCTGTTCGTCACGCTGGCCAAAAAGATGCTCTACGGCGAGGTGGGCATCGACGGGCTGTACGGGCCGACCGAGACCCTTGTGATCGCCGACGACACCGCAAACGCCACGCTCTGCGCGGCAGACCTTTTGGCGCAGGCGGAGCACGACGCTCTGGCAAAACCCGTGATGGTCACGACGTCCGACCGGTTGGCGCGGAGCGTTGTCGCCGAACTCGAAGTCCGTTTGCCGAGGTTGGACCGAGCATCGACGGCCCGTCAGGCGGTCGAAAACCAAGGCTGCATCGCCGTCGTTGACGACATGGAGCAGGCTTTCGATCTTGCAAACTGGTTCGCTCCCGAGCACATGTGCCTCATGATCGCCGACGCTTGGTCGTGGCTGGGACGCGTCAGGAACGCTGGCGCGGTCTTCATCGGCGAGTTCTCCCACGAAGTCTTGGGCGATTACGTCGCCGGACCGAGCCACGTGATGCCGACCGCAGGCACCGCAAGGTTCAACTCGGGCCTGGGGGTTCATTCGTTCGTCAAGATCACCCCGGTGGTGGCCTTCAACGAAGAAGCGACGGCCGAGCTCGCCCGAAACGCTGCTGCGATTGCACGCGCGGAGGGGCTCACGGGCCACGCCGAGGCCGCTGAGATACGCCTAGAGCTGCTTGACTCGTCTGAGAGCTAAACGTGATACTGTTTGCGGTACGTTCATACAGGCATAGACGCGCCAGGCATCGCGGGTAGATCACCGGACACGAAGGCGAACGCGCTCATGTGTCGCTCCAACCGTCGCGGTGCTTTGAGGCGTAAGCACGGAGGAGTGCAGTGGCCAACACCGACACCGGCAAGATGATTCGCCCTCACTTGGCGAATATCCAGACCTACAAGTCCATCGATCCGCCCGAGCTGCTTGCTCAGCAGGCGGGCATCCCTGAAAGCCAGATCGTAAAGCTGAACGGTAACGAGAACCCGTACGGACCTTCTCCCAAAGCCATCGAGGCCGTTGCCGGGGCTCCACTCCACATCTACCCGGACCCGCAGCAGCGGAAAATGCGACAGTCGCTTTCGGAATACACGGGGCTTCGCGCCGAGCACCTGATCGCGGGAGCGGGCAGCGATGAGCTGATCGACCTGCTGTTCAGGCTGTTCATCGAACCGGGCGACCGTATCCTCGACTTCGACCCGACATTCGCCATGTACGCCTTTTGCGCTCGTGTGTGCGGCGGCGAGCTCGTCATGCTGGAGCGCGACGAGGTCTTCGAGATCGACATGGACGCCGTCCGGGAGTCCATCGACGACCGGACCAAGATCGTGTTCGTGAGCTCTCCCAACAACCCGACAGGTAATCTGCTGCCGGATAGCCAAGTCAGAGAGTTGCTTGACACCGGACTGATCGTCGTGGTCGACGAAGCGTATTTTGAGTTCTGTGGACACACCGTCGCCGAACTCGTGCCCGAGTACTCGAATCTCGTCGTGCTTCGGACGATGAGCAAGTGGGCGGGATTGGCCGGGCTCAGAGTGGGCTACGGCATCATGGCTCCTGACATCGTCAGTCACATCATGGACATTAAGTCGCCGTACAACGTAAACATCGCAGCTGAAGTGGCGCTGCTCGCCTCGCTCGAAGACGCCCTGGCGTTGCAGGCGAACGTCGACAAAATCGTCGCCGAACGGACGCGGCTCCAAGCGACGCTCGAAGCGATGCCCGGGATAACGCCGTGGCCGTCCGAGGGCAACTTCATCCTCTGCCAGATGCCCGATGCCGCTGAAGCGGAGCGCGTCTACAACGATCTGGCGAGCAGCGGAGTCTTCGTCCGCAACTTCGCGTCCGAGCGGCTGAAGGACAGCTTCAGAGTTGCCGTGGGTACGATCGAGGAAACGGACGCCTTCGTCGCAGCGCTTCGGGAGTGCGTCAGATGACCGACAGAACCGCGAAGATCGAACGGAACACCGCCGAGACCCAGATCGCAGTCGATCTCAACCTGGACGGAACCGGCGAGTACGACCTGAGCGCCGGCAACGGCATGTTCGAGCACCTACTCGCCCAGCTCTCCCGTCACGGATTGATCGACCTGACCGTCCGTGCGACCGGCGACACCGAGGTCGGTTGGCACCATCTGGTCGAAGACACAGGCATTGCGATCGGTCGGGCGCTGAAGGACGCAGTTGGCGACGGACGCGGCATCACTCGGATGGGGCACTCATACGTGCCGCTCGACGAAACGCTTGCGTTCACCGCCGTCGATTTCAGCGGCCGAGGTTACGCCGTCATCGACGCGGACATCGGCGACAGCGACTTGGGCGGCCTGCCAGGCGATCTCGTTCGGCACTTCCTGGAGTCGATGGCACGCGAAGGCAGCTTCAACCTGCACGTTCGGCTCATCTCGGGCAGGAACAACCACCACAAGGCCGAGGCGATCTTCAAGAGCCTGGCCAGGTCGATCCGCACCGCCATGGAACCGGACCCGAGGCGAGGACGGCAAGTCCCCAGCACCAAGGGCACCATCAGCGAGTAGGTCCTCTTCAGGTACGCGCGAAAACGGTCGCCGTTAGCGCCCCACGTTGTACTCGGGCGCGTCGCGGGAGCTTTCGCGAGCCTCGATGAAAGCCACGATTCGGCCTTCGTCGAACTCTTCCATCGTCTCGATGTAGGTCCACGCCGTCAGCGCTATCCGTGATCCCATGTTGGGGTAGGGGCTTAGCAGCACTTTGGCGCCCTGGGCCCCGAAGTCGCCGACGATGCTCGTTAGCTGTTCCACCAACTCGGAGCAACCTTCCGGGCAATCATAGTGAACGTCCACGTAGCCGTGCTCCAGGTTGTGAACGAGGACTTCGTCCGGCAATGGTTGTTGGTGCACGCCCCACCTGGCCGGCGCGAGCGGCTGTCCGAAGTGGGGACCCGATATTGCGGGGATCGAGCTGTACGCGTCGTGAGGTTGCCCGGGTGAGACATGCTCCTGGCCCTGATCTTCCATTCTGGCAGCCCCACTCGCTCCCTGATCGGTCTCGGAATCGGAGCACGCCACGCCGATCAAGCCGAAGGCCGCGATCATGACGATAGCAACGACTCGCGCATGAAACGTCAACGCTCGGGATCGGGTGAGCAGAACTGGGTTCTGCCGGTCCGCGAATGATCTTGGCAGCTCGTTGGTGAGATTGTGCAAAATCGTTGCCTCAAAATGCCGAGTTTGACCCGTGCCATTATGCGTGGCAGTGTTGTCGCGTCAAGGCGCACCCACTTTAGGGAATGCGGCGGGTGGCGACGGCGCTGCAACGACTACTCTCACCGATCGAACAACCAAACTGAAACGTTAAGTATGGTGAACCCAGTCACAAATCGATGTCGAAGGACTGGCAGTCAGAAAGACACGATTCCGAAAGGCGGCGCCTAGGCGGATGAGCGAATCTGGCGCAATATCGCGTGAGGAACGGCCCGCCGGACATCCTGAAAACGGGCGCCACAGTGTTGTGGCAAGCACAGTCCCCCTATGCCAGGCTACTCGGCTTCGAGCTCGAAGGTGTAGTCTTCGATGATCGGGTTCGCCAGCAGTTTCTCGCACATGTCGCCGACCTGTTGACGCGCCTGCTCTTCATCGGCGGCGTCGAGGGCGATCTCCATGTACTTGCCGGCGCGGACGCTCGATACGGAGTCGAATCCGAGTTGCTGCAACCCTCCGCGGATCGTCAGACCTTGCGGGTCGTTGACCGAGGGCTTGAGCTGAATGAAGACCTTCGCGTGAAACACAGAGCCTACCGGCCCACGTTGAATTCCGGCGCGTTGGGCGAACTCTCGTGAGTGACCATGAAGTCCCGGATCCGAACCTCGTCGAACGCTTCCATCGTCTCGATGAAGGTCCAGGCGGTCAGGGCGATCTTGGTTTCCATGTCAGGGTAGGGGCTGAGAAGCACTTTGCCTCCCCGCTCAACGGCCTCGTCGACGATGGTCGAAAGCTGACCTACGAGTTCAGGACATGGCTCGTCGGCGCAACTGTAGTGCATGTTTACGTAGCCGTGTTCCAGGTTGTGGATCAGGACTTCGTCGACCAGAGGTTGGGGATGGACGCCCCACCTGGCGGGAGCGAGCGGTTGCGCGAAGTGCGGCCCCGACGTGGCCGGAATCGAGTTGTAGCTTGGGTGCTCAACGCCCTGGTTGACGTGCGCCTGGCCCTGGTCATCCATTCGGAGTCCCGGGCCGTCCGGTGCATCCGTTCCAACAAGGGAGCGCAGTGGCAGGTTCGGTATGAACAAGCTCAGAATGAAGACGAACGCGATCGTGCCGACCGCCGTCGCGCCGCCCCAACGCAGAAAGCGCCTGCGTCTGGTTCGCCTGATCCTGCGAGCCGCCCGCGACTGTGTCGCTGTCGGTCTCGTTTTTGAACGTCCGGCCTCTGCTGCCATATCGCCTCACATGGGTTAGATGAATACGTTAATTCTGCTAGCTTAGCGTCGCGCCTGTCAACCTGGTGTACGCCTCGACGTAACGCTCGCGGGTCTTGTCGACGACCTTGTCGGGTAGTTCAGGCGCGGGCGGCTCATGGTCCCACCCCGCCGAGTCCAACCAATCCCGCACATACTGCTTGTCGAAATTGGGCTGGGATTTGCCCGGTTCGTAGCCGGCTTCGTCCCAGAAACGGCTCGAATCCGGCGTCATCAACTCGTCGATCAGCGTGAGCTCGTCGTCGATCCGTCCGAACTCGACTTTGGTGTCGGCGATGATGATGCCCTTCGTGCGAGCGAAGTCGCGGGCGGCGCTGTACAAGGCGATGGTCGTGTCTCTGAGCTGATCCGCGAGTTTCGCGCCGACCATGTCGACCACTTCCGTGAAGCTCATGTTTTCGTCGTGGCCGACCTCCGCCTTCGTGGTCGGTGTAAAGAGCACTTCAGGGAACTGGTCGCCCTCTCGCATGCCCTCGGGCATCGGGTTGCCTTGGACCGTGCCGGACCGCCGATATTCGGACCACGCCGAACCGGTGATGAACCCGCGGGCAACGCATTCGACGTTGATGCGTTCGGCTTTCTTGACGACCATCGACCTTCGAGCGATCTCCGTCGGCACGCCCAGTTCCGGCCGATTCAGCGCCAGGTCCAGGAAATGGTTCGGTACGATGCCGGCCAGCTTCTTGAACCAGAACGCTGATATCTGGCAGAGCACCGCGCCTTTTTCGGGAATCGCCGTCGGAAGAACCACGTCGAACGCCGACGTTCGATCCGTCGCGACCATCAGCAACGTGTCGTCCGAAAGAATGTAGGTGTCTCTGACCTTGCCGCGATGGAACGGATTGGCCAGGTTGGTTTCGCTAATTGCAGTCATCGGTTCCTCCCCTTATTATCAGCCGGAACTGTCGAGCACGCCTGGGTGCATCCTCTTTTGAGGGGATGCCGAGTTGCAGATCGTCGAATGCCGGTTTGAGCGGCAACTGGTTTGTAGGGGAGGGTTTCAAACTCTCCCAATTCGTTGCTAATGTGCCTGATAGCCGCGGATAAGCAGACCTTTCGGGTTCATTCACGCCAAGCGTCTGCACTGAGCGATGGAGCTTTGCACTCGGGGCTAGGCGGGAGGGTTTGAAACCCTCCCCTGCGGAATCCCATGAATTCGTTCTTCTTTCAGGTAGGCCAGGCCAGCTGCGCCTGGTCGTTTTTTCGAGCGTGAAGACGCGATGATGGGGCGTGCGCGACCGTATTCATCCAAGTCCGACGCGCTCAAAAGTGTGGTCGACGAACCGGACGAAATATCCATAGTCGAAGATTCCGTCGAGTTCGGTTGAGTCCAGCAGGGCGCCGACTTCTTCATCCGCGCGGATCAGGTCCCGAAAATCGGAATCCTCCTCCCAGACGCGACTCGAGTGTGTCTGGGCAAGCTTGTACGCGTCATCGCGGCTCATGCCTTTCTCCACCAGCGCGAGCATCAGTCGCGACGAGAACAGCAGGCCGCGGGTCAGCTCCATATTCTGTTTCATGCGCTCCGGGTAGACCCTCATTCCCCGAATCACTCCGGTGAACAGGTCGAGGATGTAGTCGAGCGCCATGCAACTATCCGGCAATATCAGGCGTTCCGCCGACGAATGGCTGATGTCTCGCTCCCCCCACAGCGCCACGTTTTCCAACGAAGTGACCGCGTGGCCACGAATGAGCCTGGCGAGTCCGCATACGCGCTCCGTGAGCTCCGGGTTGCGTTTGTGAGGCATCGAAGACGATCCGGTTTGGCCTTCGCCGAACGGCTCTTCGACCTCGCGTATCTCGGTGCGCACCATCCCCCGGAACTCGGTGGCGAACTTCTCGAGCGATGCGGCGATGACCGCGAGCGTCGTGATGAACACGGCGTGGCGGTCGCGTTGGATTATCTGGCTGGACACGGGCGCCGCGGCGATGCCCAGATGACGACAAACGGTCGTTTCGATGGCGGGGGAGACTGTCGCGTGCGTGCCGACGGGGCCGGAAACCTGGCCCACGGCCATCTCTGCGCGCGCCTGCGCAAGGCGTCTCCGGTTTCGTCGCATCTCGTCCCACCACACGGCCAGTTTGAGGCCGAACGTGATGGGCTCGGCGTGAACGCCGTGGGTGCGGCCCATCATGATCGTGTCCTTGTGACATCGCGCCTGCGTCTCGATCGCGTCGATGAGAGCGCCGGTCTCCTCGTCCAGCAAGTCCGCGGCGTCGAGCAGTTGGAGATTCGTCGCGGTGTCCCAAACGTCGGACGTGGTGATGCCGAGATGCAGCCACCGGCCCTCGGGACCGAGTTGTTCCGTGACGGACTTCATGAACGCCGTCATGTCGTGTTTGGTCACGGCGAGAACTTCGTTCAGTCGCCCGATGTCGTATTTGGCGCCCCGTAGCTTTTCCATGTCGGCGACGGGTATCGTGCCTTCTTCGGTCCACGCCTCGCAGACAGCGAGCTCGACGGCGAGCCATTTGTCGTACTTGTTCTCGTCCGACCACACTCGCTTCATCCGCGGCCGGGAATATCGTTCGATCATGGGGTCACTTTCTCCGAAGAGTCGACAAAACCGAGCGGCGATCGCGAAATTGTCGACGATCCATGCGAATCAGCGCAGTCAACGGGATTTCAAGCCAGCTCGGTAATCGTCGTACGCCTGGCGGATGTTGTCGTGTTTCGCCCCGAGCATCTGCGCGGCCAAAAACGCCGCGTTCCGCGCTCCCCACGAGCCGATGGCTACGCACGCAACGGGGATTCCGGGCGGCATTTGCGCGATGGCGTACAAGGCGTCGACGCCGCCGAGATCGCTTGTCGGCAACGGCACGCCAATGACGGGCAGCGTGGTCCACGATGCGACCACGCCCGGCAGTCCGGCCGAGCCTCCCGCGCCCGCGATGATTACCTCGATGCCCCGGCCGCGTGCCGATTCGGCGTAGTCCTTCACCTTCTCGGGGGTCCGGTGAGCGGACATGACCTCAACCTCGTGCTCGACTCCGAGTTGATCCAGCACTTCAGTCGTCTCTTTCATTGCCGGTTCGTCGGATCGGCTGCCCATCAATACGGCTACCAGCGCCATTTCGCCACCTCAAACGTCTTTCGCGATATCGGTCCTATAATAGCAGTCCCTGAAATGGAGTTTGGCCGCATTTTCGTAGGAGTTTACCCGAGCTTCGGCAATGGTCGCGCCTCTCGCCGTCACCGTGAGTACCCTGCCTCCGGAGGTCAACGTGGCGTCCCCGTCCGGTTTAGTCCCAGCGTGAAACAGGACCGTTGATTCGTCGATATCTTCCATGCCGGAAATCGGGAAACCGGTCGCATATTGTTCTGGGTATCCGCCGGAAGCCAGTACGACGCCCACATGGGCTGAATCGTCCCAAGCAACTTCTGCTTCTGACAGCTCGCCCTTCGCGGTTCTGAGCATGATTTCCAGCAGGTCGCCATGGAGCCTCGGAAGCACCACCTGGGTTTCGGGGTCGCCGAGTCTGCAATTGAACTCGATCACTTTCAGCCAGGATGGCGTCACCATCACCCCCGCATAGAGGACGCCTCTGTACGGACTGCCGGATCTGGCGAGTTCCGCCGCGACCGGCTCCATTATCTGCTCTCGGGCCTGTTTCTCCAGCGAGTCGTTCCAGAATGGCGGTGGACTGTAACTTCCCATGCCGCCGGTGTTCCGGCCAAGATCCCCGTCGCGAGCTCGTTTGTAGTCGCACGCGGTCGTCATCGTCGAGACGAACTCGCCGTCCACGAACGCGAACACGCTGACCTCCGGGCCCTCCAGCCACTCCTCGATCAGCACCGTGTCTCCCGCCGAGCCGAAAGCCTTCTCTTCGAGCATGGAGCGAAGAGCGGCTATCGCGTCGTGTCGGGTCTCGGCCATCACGACGCCTTTGCCCGCGGCGAGGCCGTCAGCCTTGACGACGAACGGCGGCTCGTTGGCGGCGACGAACGCCGACGCCTCGGTCATCGAATCGAACGAGTTGGCCTTGGCTGTTGGCGCCCCGGCAGCCGCCATGATCTGCTTCGCGAAAGTTTTGCTGCTCTCGATCCTCGCCGCGTTTTGTCGCGGTCCGAAAGCGAGTACCCCCGCCTCCTCGAATCGGTCTACGATGCCCGCGGCCAGCGGCGCTTCGGGGCCGACAACCGTGAAATCGATGGCGTTGTCTTGCACGTACGCGAGCAAGGCTGGGATGTCCTCTGCTGAGATCGGCACGTTTTCGGCGATCTGCGCGGTTCCGGCGTTGCCGGGAGCGACGAACAGGGTAGGCGACTGCGGGCTTTGCGCGAGCTTCCACGTGATCGTGTGCTCTCGCGCGCCGTTGCCGATCACTAAAACCTTCATCGCACGTTCTCCAGAGCCGCTTCGATCCACGGCATGACCTCGGGCAGGTCGTCGGGCAACAACAGCATGAATTGCAGCCAACCTGGCACGGCGTCGTCCGCGAAAGGCGATCGAAGCGGGGACACTCCGGCCAGCGATGTTGCTTGCCGATGCAAATCTTCCGGCAACTGCATCCCAACCACGCCCTCAAGCAGAACCGCGAACGGCCGGTCATCGATCAAGTAACCAACGCCGCCGTACAATGAAGACGATGTCACGCCTGCCTTTGAGAGCAGCCCTCCATCGAGCGCCAGTTTCAAGTCTGGGTCGATCAGGACGTCGTCATTCGACCCCATCGACTACTCCCACTCGATCGTTCCCGGAGGCTTCGACGTGATGTCGTACACGATCCTGTTGACGCCGGGAACCTCGTTGGTGATCCGATTCGATATCTTCGCGAGAACCTTATGAGGAATCCTGGCCCAGTCAGCAGTCATGGCGTCGTCGCTGGCGACCGCCCTGATCGCGATCACGTGGCCGTAGGTTCGGAAGTCGCCTGTCACTCCGACCGATCTCGATCCCGTGAGCACGGCGAAACTTTGCCACAGCTCGCGATAGAGCCCGTTAGCCCTGACCTCGTCCATAACGATCCAGTCGGCGCGTCTCAGCGTATCGAGTTTCTCGCTCGTGATGTCGCCCATGATCCTGATGGCCAAACCCGGCCCCGGGAACGGCTGGCGGTAGACCATCTCCTCGGGCAATCCGAGCTCGATCCCCACTTCGCGCACTTCGTCCTTGAACAGGTATCGCAGCGGTTCGACCAGCTCCATGCGCATGTGCTCAGGCAAACCGCCGACGTTGTGGTGAGTCTTGATCTTGGCCGACTCTTTGCTCTCCGAGTCTTTGCTCTCGATCACGTCGGGGTAGAGCGTGCCCTGTGCCAGGAAATCGACCTGGCCCAATCGGGACGCCTCTTCCTCGAACACCTCGATGAACTCGCCGCCGATGATCTTACGCTTCTGCTCTGGGTCCTCAACGCCTTTCAGCGCGCCCAGGAAGTGCTCCGTAGCGTCGACGTAGTCGAGCTTGATTTTCAGATTGCGCTCGAAGGTCTCTCGAACCTGCTCCGCTTCCTGATGCCTGAGTAAACCGTTGTTGACGAAGATGCACGTCAACTGGTCGCCGATCGCTTTGTGGATCAGCGCCGCAACGACGGAGGAATCGACGCCGCCGGAGAGGCCGCAGATGACTCGGCCGTCGCCGACCTGTTTTCGGACGGCCTCGACGGTCTCCGCGACGAAATTGCCGGGTGTCCACGTTTGGCTGCAACCGCATACGATGTACAAGAAGTTTTGAATGACTTCCTTGCCCTGCGGCGTGTGCACGACCTCGGGGTGAAACTGAATGCCCAAGCGTCCGTGATCGTCCCCGATGACCGCCACCGGTGAGTTGTCGGTGAATGCTAATGCGGAAAATCCCGCGGGCAACTCGGTGACCCGGTCGCCGTGGCTCATCCAGACCGACATGTCGGTCGGCAGCCCTGCGAAAAGCTTGCCCGCGTCCGCGTTCTGCTGAAGCATGGCGTGGCCGTACTCGCGCTTCGGCGAAGACGCCACCTTGCCTCCGAGCTGGTGGACCATCGCCTGCATCCCGTAGCAGATCCCGAGCACCGGGAGTCCGCAGTCGTACACCCATTCGGGCGCCAGCGGTGCGTCGTCTTCATAGACGCTCGCCGGTCCGCCGGACATGATCACGCCGGCCGGATTCAGATGCGCCACCGTCTCCCAAGAAGCGGTGTGCGGGATGAGTTCGCAGTAGACCTTACTCTCTCTAACGCGACGAGCAATGAGCCTGCTGTACTGCGACCCGAAATCTATCACGAGAACCGTCTGTTGACGGTCAGTTGATCTCGACTCCCCGGCGCCATCCGCTAGAGCTGAACCGACGGCGTCCAAGCCCTGCGCGCCGACCCCGAGGTCCTCGCTGTTTGCGGGAAGTTGTGTGGTCCTGGAGGCGTTGTTTTCTTGCATGTCGGAACGATTTCAAGGCTAGCACCCGTGCTATACTCGGGTCAAGCTAACTCAGGCAGTAGCCAGTCGTTAAGATCAAGCAACTTTTCGAGGCTTGTTCCGGTGCTGCCTGAATCGCCGCGTCGTTCGTCAGCACGGCAGGAGTCATTACCCGGAAAGTGCGCTTCGAACACAGGGTTTCGCTATGCCTTCGACCAGACAAGAGCAGTCGTCAGCGCGCGGCAAATCGGCGTTTCTGTCGATTGCTGACGCCGTCGCGTCGCTGCGGGCGGGCGGCGTCGTAGCCATCCCGACGGACACCGTCTACGGACTGGCGGCATCTGCGTTCGACGAGCGCGCGGTGGCCCGCGTGTACCGGGTCAAAGGCCGCGATTTCAAGGTCGCGCTGCCGGTGCTGATGGCCGAGCCGGACGACATCGACCGCTGTGCCGTCGATGTTCCGGATGTCGCTCGGCGGTTGGTCGAAGCGTTCTGGCCCGGGCCTTTGACCATCATCGTTTGCAAATCGGGTGCGATACCGGACGCTCTCTCTGCAGGCATGCCCACGGTCGGACTTCGCGTCCCCGACCATCCCGTCCCGCGCGAGCTGTCGCGTCTCCTGGGGAGCCCCATAACCGGCACGAGCGCAAACAGGAGCGGCGCCCCGTCGCTGAGTACAGCGGCTGGAGTGCTCAGCGAACTCGGCGATTCACTCGATGGCGTCGTGGACGGCGGCGAACTGTTGGAATCCGCGCCGTCGACGGTCGTCGATTTGGTTGCGGACCCACCTCGGATCGTTCGACCAGGGGCTATAACCGCCGATGAACTCAGCGGCGCCGTTGGCGTCGAGTTCTTGCCCGCGTGACGGACTGACGCGCCTGTCTGATTCTTGATACCATCTCCATTGAGATTGTGGACAGTCTTGATTTTGGTCTTTCAGAGCGCGCTGGCGTGGCATGCCTCGCCCGGTGCAAATCGATCGAGTGCAGACACCAAGCTCGTGGCGAGACCGCGTGCTGAGGAGGGACAACAGCTTTGACCTCGCAAACCCGGTTCGACGATCTGGCTTCCAGAGTCGATTCCGAGATCAGAGAAGTGCTGTCCGCCCGCAGCACGCGGCTGTACGACATCATGGCCTACCATCTCGGATGGGAAAATCGTTCGGAGCAAGACGGACCTGCAACGCCCACCGATCGACGGCACGGCGTGTTGTGTCTGGTCGCGAACCGAGCCGCTGGCGGGGATACTGACGCTGCGTTGCCCGCGGCGGCTGCGGTCGAGCTCGTCGAGAAGTTTTGCCAGATCCACGACGACGTGCAAGGCGGCAAGCCGAAACGCGATGATCGCGACGCCGTCTGGTGGGTGTGGGGGCCGGCACAAGCGATCAACGCCGGTGACGGCATGCACGCCCTGGCGAGGCTGTCGCTGTTCCGGCTGCTGGACCGTGGAGTCGAGGCTGAGATGGCCTTTCGCGCGGTGCAGGCTTTGGACGAAGCCAGCCTGAAAGCGTGCGAAGGCAGGTTCCTGGACCTGCAGGCGCAGGAGCGTGTGGACGTATCGGTGGACAGCTACCTGAAGATGGCAACGGACAAAGCGGGCGCTCTTTACAGTTGCGCACTCGAGCTCGGAGCGATGCTCGCCGGGGCGTCCGACGAATCCCTGGAGCTGTTGCGTCAAGCGGGCGCGGAATTTGGCGTGGCGCTGCACATCCAACACGATCTGTCTGAACTGTCCCGAACCGTTTCGGCGTCCGAATACGTCAGCGAAGACATGATGAACAAGAAGAAACTGCTGCCGATCGTCATGGCGTTCGAATCCGGAACCGTTCACGACCGTAGACGTTTGGGCGACGTGTACTTCAAGCGCGTCCTGGAACCTAGCGATCTACAGGGATTGACCGAAGTGCTCGACGATCTCGGTACGATCGACAAGTCGCGTGAGTTGCTGGAGCAGCGGGTTGCGTCTGCCAAAGCCTCGATTGCCTCGATCGGATTGGATTCCGCGGGTGGCGAGTTGCTGAACAGTTACATCGATTCTTTGATGGAGGCCTGAATTGGCCCGAAAGAAAACCGTGAGAGACATCGATGTCGCGGGCAAAGCCGTCCTAGTCCGCGTCGATTACAACGTTCCGTTTCATCCGGGAACGACGGACATCTCCGACGACAGCCGAATACGGGCTTCGCTGGACACGGTCAGGTTGCTGTCGTCTCATGGCGCGAGAATAGTTCTGTGCACACACATAGGCCGCCCACGAGGCCGGGTTGTCGAGAGCCTGAGAGTCGCGCCGGTGGCGAATCGTCTTACTGAGTTGTTGGGTCAATCGGTGCAAACGCTGTCGGACGACGACGGCGTGACCGCCTCGGAGCAGATTTCTCTGATGCACCCCGGCGACGTCGCGCTTCTGGAGAATCTCCGGTTCCATCCGGAAGAGGAGAGCAACGATGCGGCGTTCGCGATGAAGTTGGCCTCGCTGGCAAACATTTACGTCGGCGATGCCTTTGGCACAGCGCATCGAGCCCACGCGTCCACGGAGGGCGTGACCCGCTATTTGCCGTCAGTCGCCGGTCTGTTGATGGACAAAGAGCTGGAGATGCTCGGACAAGCCCTCCAAGAACCTGCCCACCCATTCGTCGTCGTGCTCGGCGGCGCCAAGGTCGCCGACAAGATCGGAGTCATCGAGAACCTGGCCGACCGCGTGGACGCGTTTTTGATCGGCGGCGGCATGGCCGCGGCGTTCCTCAAGGCGCAAAGCCACGAGATCGGCGCATCGCCCGTCGATGACGATGAACTCGGCCACGCCCGCAACGTGCAGGCGCTGGCCGCCGACGGTGGCTTCGATGTGATTGCACCGACGGACGTGATAGTCGGCGATCGATTCGACTCCGAGGCAGAATCCAGTGTCGTTGCGGCGTCCGGCGTTCCAGCCGGATGGCTGGTCATGGACATCGGACCGGACACCGCGGCTCGCTTTGGCGAAAGAATTCGCGAAGCCGGAACGGTCGTATGGAACGGCCCAATGGGTGTGGCCGAATGGGACGCGTTCGCCAACGGGACGAAGATCGTCGGGCAAGCGTTGGCGGACTGCGCCGGAACGACGATACTGGGTGGCGGGTCTACCGCCGAGGCCGCGTACAACCTGGGCTTGGCCGATCGGATGACCCACGTATCGACCGGCGGAGGTGCTTCGCTCGAGTTCCTCGAAGGAAAAGACCTTCCCGGTGTCTCGGCGCTGCTCGACGCCTGAGCCTGCCCAAGCGCTTGAATGCTGACAACTGAGGAATTGTAGATTGATCGATTTCCCGTACCTTGAAGACCTTTGCATCCGGACAGACTCGAAGATAATCATGCTGGTCGTCGACGGTCTCGGCGGGCTGCCGCACCCTGACACCGGCAAGTCTGAACTCGAGACCGCTCGCACGCCCAATCTCGATGCACTGGCCGGCCGCAGCGTGTGCGGCCTGACTACGCCAGTGCTGCCTGGCATCACTCCTGGAAGCGGGCCGGGCCACATGGCGCTGTTCGGCTACGATCCGGTGAAATTCCTGGTGGGCAGGGGAGTCCTCGAAGCGTTGGGCATCGGTCTGGAACTCGGGCCCAACACGGTCGCCGCGCGAGGCAACTTCTGCACCGTGGACGACGAAGGCAAGTTGACGGACCGCAGGGCCGGACGCATCAAGACAGTCGAAAGCGCTCCGCTTGTCGAGTTGCTGGATACGATCGACATCCCCGGGGTCTCGGTCGAGGTTCATCCGGTTCAGGATTACCGCTTCGTGCTGGTGTTGCGAGGCGATGGGTTAGGCGCGAACATCCCCGACACTGATCCTCAGGTGGTCGGCGGTCCGCCCAGAACCGCGGTCGCAGCCGAACTTACCTCTGAGCGGACCGCCCGGTTCGCGAACGCGTTCATCGATGCGGCGAGAGGGCTGCTGGGCTCACGGGACCGCGCCAACATGGTTTTGCTCAGGGGGTTCTCCACCGAACCTGAATGGCCGGAGTTCGGTCGCTCGTATAATCTGAACCCCGCGGCGATCGCAGCGTATCCGATGTATCGAGGCCTCGCGCGCCTTGCCGGGATGAAAATCATCACCACGGGCGCGGATTTCGACGCGGAACTCAAGACCCTGGCCGACAGCTATTCCGACCACGACTATTTCTTCTTGCACTACAAACCAGCGGACGGAGCGGGCGAAGACGGAGACTTCGATGCCAAGGTGGCGCGCCTGGAAGAACTCGACGCCCGGATACCCGCCGTGATCGACATGAATTCCGATGTGCTGGTCGTCGCGGGCGACCATTCCACGCCGGCGATCATGGAGGCGCATAGCTGGCATCCGGTTCCGTTGATGATAAATTCGCGTCTGTCGCGAGGGCAGGGGAGCGACGCCTTCGACGAGAGAGCATGCCGTCTAGGCGCTCTTGGCGCGATTCCGGCCACTAACTTGATGTTGCTGGCCCTGGCCCACGCCGGAAAACTAGCTAAATTCGGGGCGTAGGCGGAACTCAACACACAAGCTTCACGTTTCATCGCTCCTATACGACGCTTTATGAAATATCATCCAGTGCGCATGCCTACGAGCCACTTGAAGGGAACACAGCGCATCGTAACGGTTCGACATTACCTTTAAGGAGCATATACCGATATGCCAATATTAGTTATGGCAGGAAACTGGAAGATGAACACGACAGTTGCCGAGGCGAGATCGTTGGCCGAGGCCGTTGCCGATCGTGTCGGCAGTTCAACAGAGGTGACGACCGTGCTGTGTCCGCCATTTGTGTCGCTGACGGCCGTTGCTGAAGCGGTGAGCGGCTCATCGATAACTGTCGGAGCGCAAAACATACATCCGGCGGCCAGCGGAGCGTTCACGGGCGAGATTTCGGCTCCGATGTTGGCTGAGATGTGCTCTCACGTGATAATCGGCCACTCCGAACGCCGGGCGCTGTTCAGCGAG
>Ga0187833_10001874_pt1 | contig 23346 bp, 24 predicted proteins | sample ETNtaG_37_FD_167968 | JGI IMG/M metagenome (GOLD analysis project Ga0187833, IMG submission 167968) | Marine microbial and viral communities from oxygen minimum zone, Eastern Pacific Ocean - ETNP2014_SV_400_PacBio MetaG (Illumina Assembly) | ecosystem: Environmental > Aquatic > Marine > Hypoxic...
TGACGAACCAGGACTAGCCTCTCACATGGAAAAAATGAGAGACCAACAAGAGACACAAAAAGTGTTACTCAAGCATATGGTTAGAGAGCTTAGTCGCTTGAAGAGTTAAATTGGTGCGTGGGATGATCGAACGAGTATCGCGATTTTGTTTTCACTTGAAAGCTAAACGGCGGGTATGAATACGGACAAACCTTGGCCATCTGTTGTATGGGGAGGCGAATCTCGCCAACCCAAACATTTGGTCTGCTCTCTCTTATTGATTGGTGTTTTTCCTGAAGGTCCATTTCCCAAACGATGTTCATGCTCCTTCTAAGCTGACTCGCCTCTTTCAAGACAAGATCTTCGGTAGGTTGCTTGAGAAATGTTACCACGTAAGCCCCTTCTTCTTTTTTTCTTCTGCACCGCGTCCACGCCATACACAAGTTTCTCATATACTGTTTGGCTACTTTTTTATCCACGACCCCAAGATAGGGGTAATTGTCGATGATTGTGGAAAGAAAACGAGGGAGTTCTGAACCGTTCTTTCCTCGTGTGCTACGTTTGTCCCTAGTTTGGGGTTGGTCGTTTACGTAAAATCCCATTGTCGCTAGCAGCCGCGCGTAGAACGCACTGCCTTTGTTATCTTGGGGATTTTTCTTGGATGATTCCCATCCTAAATGCGTTTTTAATTTTGCTTCAAGATCGGGGTCCATGTGTTCTCCCCAGTTTGCGTTTGCTTGCGATTTATGAAAAAATATTTGATTGTCAAAATACGCGTACAACCCTGCTGTTGTTACGAGTTGTATCTTTGGATTACCATACGTGGCAGGAAAAACGTCATGGTCTTGAAGAAACTCTACTGCCCATTTTGCACGGTGTGGTTGGTGGTAGGTACCTTTCACAGAGTCTTCTGACGTTATTACTGTATTGGCTAAAGACATCCTTTTGTGAGCCTCATATCCCTTATAAACCTGACCTGTTTTCACTGTTAAATGACGAAACATTTAAATACTCGCGAGACTATCTTATAGTCGAGGGGTAGATGGATTCTTTACGCATATTAGCCGGATTGCAGCACAAAACAGGGCTTTTCAGTGCTGCGCCATCCAAGCATACAGGGTATCATAGAGCATGGATCCGAGACACAGTATACGCTAGTTTAGGCCTAGAACAAAGTGGCAACGTCAAAGCAACAGTCCACGCCATCCAAGCATTACTAGATATTTTACACAAACACCGATACAAGATATTATGGATGATTAAAGAACCAGAACCCAAACACCGCTATCGTTACATCCACGCAAGATACGACCCATTAACTGGTGAAGAAATCCAGGGCGAATGGGGCAACAAACAAAACGACGCAGTAGGTGCCCTACTTTTTAGGGTTGGCGAGTTAGAAGAAAAAAACATCACTGTCTTGAGAGGCCAATCAGACATTGATCTCATCCAAGACCTTGTACAATACCTCCACGCCATCCAGTACTGGAAGGATCCAGACAACGGCATGTGGGAAGAGAAAGAAGAACTCCACGCATCAAGCATCGGGGCGTGCGTTGCAGGACTACAAAAAGTTGCTAGCATTGTTGACGTTCCTGACGCACTCATCGAACACGGCAAGGATGCCCTAGCAAAACTCTTACCCAAAGAATCTCCCACGCGCGAGACCGATCTTGCTTTGTTAAGCCTGATCTGGCCGTACAAAGTGGTAGACGAAAGCATGGCACGCACCATACTCCACAACGTGGAAACCCAATTAGTTCGCGAACGCGGCGTCATCCGATACGAAGGAGACGCCTACTACAATACTGGTGGGGAGGCCTGTTGGACCCAAGGTCTGAGTTGGCTAGCCATCATATACAAAAACATCCCACACAAGCATCGATTTTATCTAGAAAAGGCTGGCGCTGCCCTAAATCATAAGGGAGAAATGCCTGAGCTGTACTATGCTAACACCACCATCCACAACGAAAACACACCTTTGGGATGGGCACAATCACTCTACATTGTTGCGCAGAGCGCTAACCGCGTGGAGACAGCATGAGTCCTCCCTTCCATAGCGCGGTAGACGCGTTATACAACGTAGCGGCTAACATCAAACCCAATTTTATGAGTCCAGAATTGTTCGCTTTCAGCATCGCAGCGGGAACTGCGGCAGGCATCGTGAAAACCATCCAGGTTGCGGCGGACTACTTCACACCCAAGCTCGCAAACACCGTCATGCCTTTTTGTGAGGCCGCCTGCATTACTGGCTTGGTAACGTATCCGTTAGTGGGAGAGCTTGCAGAGCCCGGCATGATAAAAGCAGCGATGCAAGACCCGCCAACCTATGTCTCTGGATTTTTAGGCATCGCCACACCCCGCATCCCTATGGCGTGGATGGATGTTAAACAAAGATGGTTCTCTAGCAAGCCACTTGAAGACGTTGTTGCGTAACTCGATTACACGCCTAACGCTTTTACTACTGCCTCAAACGCTTGATCCGCATCCAGATGTGTGGTGTCAACAACGATGACACCCTCATCAAATTCTTGATCAAAATAGTCAAAGCCGTAAATACGCTGCCATTCTTTGCGTTCGCTAGCCTCACGTTCGAGAACCGTTTTCTTGGCGGTCTCTACATCGACCTTGTCCTTTTTGGCGGTTCTTACGGCCCGAGCGTCAAGATCTGCCTTGATCCACACTCTTCTTGCAGAAGGCATCATACTCAAGCCAAGTTTGGCATCCATCACGATGTCTCCTTTCGCAGCAAGCACCTTGCTTAGCTCATCAATAACGTTATGCAATTCTTTGCTTTTGCCTAGGTCGGTTTGCCAAAAATCTCTCAACCCTTCTGTATCATTGTCATTTTTCATGTCAGGAATCACGATACCTTTAGCATCGCACAACTGTTTGAATTCAGGATAGTAGTGTTGCTTTTTTACCGTACCGTTAGGAATGTCCTTGAACAGCTGGCCTGCGCTGTAATGTGGCACCTTGAGTAGGCCGGCCAATCGTCTTGCGATCGTCGTTCCCCCCGCTCCGGGCATTCCTGCAACAACAATCGCGTCCATGGTTGGGCGGTGAAGTTGTTCTTTAAAAAAGTGCGGGTGCCTTAGACGGCTTATCCTGTCCTCGAAAACTCGATAGCTAGAGAAATACACTTAAATACTCGGTATCCTCCGCAGGAGTATGAGATGGTATTTTTCGGCAGTGTTGCTTTTAGCCTTGGCTTGTTTGGTCGTGGCACAGTTTGAAAGCACCTCAAACTCGGATGTGGATTCCTGGAGCATGGCCGGTCGCTACCTAAATAATACGGGATACACTCACGCAAATTTTCCTTCAAATGTTTCCTTAACCAATGTCACGTCCGTGGATATTGGGTCGGGCGGTCCTTCCACCCCTTTGCTCATCCTCAATGAGTCCCTCTACGTTGGTGGAACAGACTCAAAAATTCACCAGTTGAATGCCTCAAATGCCTCCCATGAGTTCGCAACGTTCTCGGCTGGGTTGTTTATTGCCTCTGCACTGTTGTATAATGGATCTTTTTACGCAGGAAGTGATGATAATCGTATCTATCAGCTGAACGCCTCAAACGTCTCCCACCAGATAGCTAACTTTACGGGAATTCGATCGGCGCGATCCAATGGAGCCGTGAGAGGTGCGTTCTTATACATTGGCGGTGGGGCCGAGGTCTACCGGCTCAATGCCACGAATGTTTCTCACCAGCTTGATAACTTCTCGACATCTGCTGATATCGAGGGCGGAGTGTCAGTGAATGAGCAGTACGTTTACACAACCAACAGAAATGGGCGGATTTACCAACTCAACGTTTCCAACGTCTCCCAGCTCATCGCTCTGAATGAGGGTTTGGGGGCAGAGGTTAGTTACGCAACTCCTGTTATCTATGAGGACTCGGTGTACGTAGGTAGCGATAGCAACAACCTGTACCAGTTTAACGCAAGCAACGTCAGCCAACTATTCAACCGGTTTGATACCTCTCAGGATATCACCGCGTCTGTTGCAGCCGCCCACGGCTACATCTATATGGGCAGCCACGACAACATCCTCTATCAGCTCAACGCTTCCAACATTAGCGTGCAACACGCCAATCTGACCGTGGGTGGGGATATTGACAACCAGCCCATGGTGAACGATCATTATGTCGTCATACACAGCGACGATGGAAAGCTGTGGCAGGTCAACGCAAGCAACGTCAGCCAAGTAATCGGCACCCGATTGTTAAAGACGAACACTGGCAGTCAGATTACTTCACCCATAGCTGCAAACGGAAGACTATATGTGGCGGATGATTCGTACAATATTCATATCGTAGGCGATCTGGCACCGATTAATGACACGCCACAAGACACAACGCCGCCTAACGTTACTAATCTCAATGTCACCCAGCCTGGTGGACCAAACCAGGGCGGCATGGTGAACATCACTGTGAATATTACTTCCAACGCCACCACGAACCTTGACGTCTCTCAAGTGCTAGCAAACATCACCTTCCCTAATGCCTCTAACGCCATACTCACCATGACCAACGACAGCAATGGGGGGCAGACGTACAACGTGTCTTTTAACACCACGCTACGAGACACGGCCGGATTGTGGAACGTCACCATCTACGCCAATGACACCAAGAACAACATCAATCACACCGAATATGCGGAGTTCACAGTGCGCGACATTTTCTTCCCCAATGTTACGGGGTTGAACATGACTCAGCCAGAAGGCACGCTGGCAGGCAGCAGGGTCAACATCTCGGTGAACGTAACAGACAACGGCTTTGCTGATAACTTACAAGTAGACCAAGTGCTGGTCAACATCACGTACCCTAACGCGAGCAGCGACGTGTTTACCATGACGAATGGAAGTGGAAACACGTACAACTTCACATTCAACCTTTCTTCCTTCCACTTGGGAGGGTTGCACAACGTCACTATACTTGCTAATGATTCGTTCGATAACTTGAACAACACGCTCAAAACAAACTTTACCGTGACGGCTATACCCGACACCACTCCCTCTAATGTCACCTTGCTAAGCATAGACCAGCCAAGCGGCACCGGACACAACGGCCTCGTTAATATCACCGTAAACATCACCGACAACAAGGCGGATGCTGTCGAGACTGTGCTTGCCCAGATCACTCCGCCGAATGGTACTGCGAATAGCTACAATCTCACCATGACCAATGGTAGCAATGGTGGCATGACCTTTAACGTTAGCTTCATTCTCACAGACATTGACGCGGATGGTAACTACACCGTACTTATCATTGCTAATGATACGAATGACAACATCAACAACACCATAAGCGCCCAGTTCAGGGTGGCCATAACGCCGAGCGTGAATTTTACCAGCGTACTCCAGCCAAATGGCACAGTAGTCGGAGGTCTGGTCAACCTCTCTGTGAACGTCACAGACAACCAACGAGCCGACAACCACCATGTTGACGTTGTTTTGGCAAACATCACGCCTCCTAATGGCTCTGCAAGCGCGTACACGCTCACTATGACTAATGGGAGTGAGGGGGGTAATCGGTACAACGTCACCTTCATCATCCCAAACACGGACAGGGACGGTAACTACACCGTAACCTTTCTCGCAAATGACACGGGGGGCAACCTCAATAGCACTATTTCCACATCCTTTGTTCTAGCCACCGTGCCCAACGTCACCGTAGCTAACGTTACTTTGCCCGAAGGAGGCCAGGCAGGCGCCACGATTAACATCACGGTAAACGTCACTGATCAGGCCTCGGCCACAAACAACTTTGTGGATGTTGTCCGGGTCAACCTAACCTACCCTAACGCGAGCAGCGATGTCTTCACCATGACCAACGTAAGCAACACGTACAACTACACATTCAACCTCACCACCTTCCAAACCCATGGCCTCCACAACATCACCATTCTTGCCAACGACACGGCAGGCAATCTCAACAACAGCATTCGTGCGAACTTTACGGTGAGCGCAATCTTAGATATCGTCGTGCCTAACGTGACCATCAACTCACCGCAAGACAGACCATATCTTTCACGAAATGTTACTTTCAACGTGAGCTTGAACGAAAACGGCAGCGTTAGGTTTAGTGTTGATGGTGGCGCAACCAATCTGTCCATGGATGGCACGCTTAATGGTGAGTTTGGAACGTCCTTCAATTATTCCTACGTAAACCTTGCAGACGGGAGCTATACGTTCCTAGCGTACGCAAATGACACGTCAGACAACCAAAATTTCACGGTGAACGTCTCTTTCACGGTGAACGCCTCTGACAGAGATAATGATGGGGTCTTAGACATTAATGATACTGTGGAGGGAAACATTTCCAACGTGAGCCTGATCGGCGTCACAGATCTGAATATTACTATAGGTGGGAACACCACGCAAGGAAACTATACTGGCTTGTGGCATACGGCATTCTATGACGGTGATGTGTTGATAATGAACTTCACCCACAACTATACTGCCAGAGAGCTTGATCTCAAAAGAATACGGTTAGAAAAAACAACGACGTCTTTGCTCGTGAACACCTCGGGTCAGGTTCTGAGCGAGTTTAACAAGACCATATGGATGGATGATAACGAGTTCGTGACGTTGTGTTTGAAAGACGAGGAGTTAGCCAGCGTGGACGACATCAGCCCGGGATGCGCAGGTTCCAATGAAACCGACTTTACCAGCTGTCTCGGCCAGGGTGGTGGCACAACCATTGATGGCAAAACATGCTATGACCAAGGTGCAAGATTGCGCATTGAAAACGTGGGTAATACTGCAGCGCGAGGCACAACTGGAGGAAGCTCTGGCGGCACAACCGGTGGTGGCGGTGGTGGTGGTGGCGGCTACTATTCTTACCGCAAGGAATGTGACGATCGTAGAGACAACGATGGTGATGGTCTAGTGGACCTGCGAGACCCAGACTGCAATGGAAGGGATGATGATTCTGAGCAAGGTCCTCTGTTTAACAAGAGCCAGATCACGTATAGCACACCTAACGGTACGCCCTCGCCTTTGGCACCTCTACTTGAACAAACACCTAACCCTCCACAACCTTACGAGCAGATCCAGACCGCTTCTGAGGTGGTGGCGCTGTCTCGGGGCCAATCCTTGCTTGGTGATGCTATTAAGAACGTGCGCGCACCAAAGAACTTCTCCTGGATCACCGTGCTTGTCTTACTCGCGATTGGCGTTTTCATGTACAAGAAAGTAAGCCCGCCAAAACATCCTCCACTCAACAAAACCAACGCTCACTCACGGCACAAGCGATAGCCGATAAGCCTTAACACTTAAATACCTCTACACGTGACTTCGCGCATGCAACAGCGTGCTTTCTCAGTGCTCGCACTCGTGACCCTGGTCGCAGTAGGATTACTCAACCTTAATTTGGGTATGACTGGACACGCCACGGTGGAGGACAAGGTGGTGGAGGTAGAAGAAAGAATCCTGTCTTACACTAATGCCGCGAATGCAAGAGTGTCCAATTCTAGGTTAACCCAATCCCAAAAAGACACGCTTGTTTTGGAAATCAATAAAGTCCACGCCCAGGCCGTGAGGATTCCTGAAGAGAAAGATTTCTAGTCAGTGTCAACATGGTTTACCCGCTAAGCAGAGTGTTTATTTACGTTTTATTTTGAAAGGTGGCTCATCTTTTCGGTGAGCTCTTCAGGAGTTTCATAGAAAATGACTTCTTTAGCAATTCCTCTGAGAGTGTTTGAAATCTCTGAGTTTTCCTTTGCGATTACGATGACGGGGATGTTCTTTGCGTGCGCATACCCTGCTTCGATGCCTAGGCCTACGCCTTTTTCTGAGAATTCCACCATCACCATGTCTGACCTGTCGATTATGCTGAAGGCCAGTTTCATAAGCTCGTTAGGAGAAAACTTTACTTCTCCCCACTTTTCGTGATCTCGAACCATAACGGTTGTAGTTATGCCTGCTTTGTTCAATGCCTCAGACAAGCCTTCTATGAGCGCTTTGTTTCTGTCTTCGTGAAACTTTACCGCCAGATATGCTTTCATGGTTAGAAGAAATAGTTATAGCTTAAGAGCATTCCGCTAATGAGGGCGCAGGGATTTGGGCACATTTTCCGCAAAGTTTATATATAACAAAAACATCACAAATAGTGTGATAAATGTATGGACACAAAAGGGTACAACATCCGGCCAAGTAAGCATTTCATCACCAAATGGATGAGAAATTGGGATTGTGACGTCCAAAAACTCAGACAATCTCTTGAGGAGGCACATAAGGTGGATAAAGTTGGAAAAACAAAATATGAAGCGTATAGCAGAATTGGAGGAAAAAGCCGCAAGATTATCTTTGTTAAGGACGATGAGTTCAAAGATATTTTCATAATAACCGGAGCAGAAGGAAAATGAGAAAATGCCCAATTTGTGAGAAAAGTTTGGCCAAAGTTAACGACATAGCGTTAGAGATGGAGGGCTATGTCCTTATCGTTAAAGGAGAGCGATGCGAAGCTTGCGGAGAGGAGTTCCCATTGGAGGCAGAAACTCAACGAGCTATTGAAACCGCCCGCAAACTAGGGGTCTGGCCTGAACCCCTAAAGCTGCAACGGCATCTGTCTAAGAGTGGAGGTGGGCTCATCCTTCGCATCCCTAGTGATATTGAGAAGCAGTTGGATCTCAAAGAAAAATCTGAAATCACCATTTCCAAAGTAGGCAACAAGATAGTGATAGAACCTCAAACTGCATAATGGGGGCGCAGGGATTTGAACCCCGATCTACCGCTCTGGAGGCGGCTATAATGCCAGGTTATACTACACCCCCTGGTGGTTTAAGGAATACTGGCAAGTTTTTAAGTGTTCCGTACGGAGGGCATTTCCTAACCACGGTGGGGCGGTGAAGAATAAAGCGAGGTCTCTATGAAACTGTACCTAACAGGATCGTCACCTCTACGTATGATATCTACTGCAGGATCGCCACAGTGTGTTGTGGGTATACACTCTTCTTGGTGTGTATCTATCACTTTTGCATCGGGAGTGTGTGGGTTGTGATGGCCCAATCGTACCTGGATTACTTCTCCCCATACCTCCTCTTCTCCATCTTTATACACTGGCCCTCTACCAAGAAATTTGATGTCTACCTGCGCAGGAGTATCTTGGGTTTCACTCTGAGGATCTGCACCGATAACAACGGGTAACTCATCAACTCTTTTTTGCAAATGCGCTTTGCTACAGTGTGCTTTAATACTCGCAAGAGAAATATACGCATCTACTTTACAAAATCTCATAACCTGCCAGACACATTAGGGTTTATAAAATTTTCTATGGGTGTGTAAAGGAGAACATGGAGGACGCAAACGTTTTTATGGAAGGTTTTTTTTGTCTGAGTGTATGCATTTTCGTGAGATTTCCAAAGAAGCACATGCTTTTGTGAACTCACAGTCTTGGTTTGCGTTGTATGGCAAGAACTTGCTCATCCACGCCACCCGTTTTCTCTTGTTGGTGGCAGGCTTTTTTGTTTTCGCATTACATGGTGTACTTTTCAAGATTGTTGGCTTAACCATGATTTCTTACGCTACGTTTGGCCTAGCAATTACGTTATCGCACGACACCAGCCATTATAGTGTGGTGAGGAGTAGAAAGATTAACAAGCTCTTGGCGTATGTTGTTTCCGACTTTTTTGCTGGACAGTCCAACAAGTGGTGGATGCATCGTCACGTCACCATACATCATATTCACACGAACATGGATAACAAGGTGGGCAGTGTTTTTGCCTTCCACAAAATGCATCCTTTCTTTTTCTTCTTCGTTCTTCCCTATGCAGCACTATTTTATCTTGTTGGCTTTAGCTTTCATTTTTTGTGGGGAAAGTGGAAGGACCTTGCATTGTACGCCGTGCTCATGATTGCCGGTGTCGCTCTTGAGACCTGGTTGTTTGCTTTGTTCGTGCCCTGGTATTACGCGTTGCTGAGCGTGTTGATAGCTCGCTCTTCAACCCGATCGTGCTCCATCTGGGTGTTTTCCACCATGCAGGCATGGAGCAGTTCAAGAAACGTCCTGATTGGTTCACGCAGCAGTCTAAAGCAACGTTCAACATTCGTCCTAGTCCTTTCTTGTGGGGGCTGGTGGGTAACGCGCTCACTGATTGTCATTTAGAACATCATTTACTGCCTAACATGCCAGATCTAGCCTTGAGAAAGATCAAGCCGCTTGTGATGAAGAACTTGGACAAGGCAGGATTGCAATACATCGAAAAGGGTTATATGGAGACGTTGCGGTTGTGCTATAAGAATTATGAAAAGTTTTTTGTCCAGTCTTCATAGGGAGTTCCTGCGGGTAATTCTAGGATGAATCTTGCTTTAGTTTTTGGCTTGTAATACTTCCATGGTTGCAGGGTTGCTTTTTCCAAAACGTTCTTGTTTTCATCTAGATAGTATACATCTATCACGCCTCGCATGAACCAGGTGTGGATAGGCACTAGCTTGTCTTGTTTGAAGACCATAAGTAATGGCTTTGGCTTTTGGAACATCAAGCCTAGGGAGCACGTTATGAAATTCTTGCAAATCTTGGGTTGCATGGTGGTATGAAGAACTAAGAGTTTTAATCAGTTGCGTTCAGCTTTGCTTGTAAGCTGCGATAGTCGTAGTGCCAGTCTGCGTTGTGCGCTCTTCTGACTGCGCCGTTGACGTAGTGTACTGTGCCGTTTTCGCGTACACCGAACATGGGCACTTGTAATTCTGAACCGTCTACTTGTGGTACGATGCCAATAGCGTCTGTGACGTCGTCCCCCTCATAATCCGTGTCGTGTGGGGTAACGCTAGTGATGGCTGTTGCTCTTTCTCGGAGTCTGTTCTCGTAAGACCTTTTATTACTTGACGTAATAGCCCGCGATGCTCCCACAACCGCCAGGATTGCTACTCCACATAAGGTTACTAGCTGGAGAGTGGTGCCGCCTCTCTTGTTTGTTCTTGATACCAAACGCATAAGAAAGAAAAAAAGAAAGAGAATAGAAAAAATTTACGCTAGTACATCACTTCAGGTCCTCGGCTGTTGCCTTCTGGGAAGGTGACCTTGCCCTGGCGTTCTAGACTTCCTAGATCGTTCTTTTGCAGCCTCGTGTCCGAAAGCGTGTACAAGGTATCGTGGATGTACAAGCTTCTTTTGATTGCAGAGTCGCCTCTGAAGTAGAAGCCACTCTTTTTGAACACTTCATCAGAGTCGTAGTGGGTTACTTTTCCTCTCAAGGAGAATCCGTCCTTGACGTTGAGGTTGTACACGTAGGCTCCTTGGAAGACGTAGTCTCCGTATGCGTTGTCCGCAGACTGTTCCCCTTTAATTTCGGCTAGTGTTATCGGCAACACTAAGAGTTCTCGTGCTTCATCAAACAAGACTGCCTTGTGGTTGTGTAACGCTTCAGAGTCTGTGCCTCTGTCCCCAATGATTTCTTTGTGCAACTCGATGGGGTTTTCCACGTCTGACACGTCAAACACGGCCAACTTCACACCTTGATACCACGCAAAGTCGGTCCCTCTTCTCTGGGTGAGCTCTTGCTCTGCTTCTACCGTGTCTTTACCCATGCCTAGGAGGTAGTTTTCTCCTATCGGGTGTAGGTAGTCTGAGTAGCCCGGAATCTTCAGCTTGCCTAGTACTGAAGGGTTTCGCGGGTCTGATAGGTCTAACACAAACAAAGGATCCACTTTCTTGAAGGTTACTATGTATCCTTTATCTCCCATAAATCGTGCGGAGTAGATTCTTTCTCCTGGAGCAAGATCTTCCACCGCGCCTACTTGCGTAAGTGTTTTGTCAAGCACGTAGATGTTGTTTGAGCTTTTTTCTTTCTCATCCCAAACGTTTCCTACTGTGGTTGCGATTCTGAAGTGGTCTTTGTGTTCGTCCATGGAGAACTGGTTGAGTATTATTCCAGGGACGCTTCCTGATCCTACAAACGTCACTTTTCCTTTGTCCAGGTCGAACTTGCTAACCACTGTTTGTTCTGGTTGTGGCTTGATGGGCTCGCCTAGCCACCCATAACTTGGGTGTTGCGATTGTGCGATGTAGATGCTGTTCTTGCTTGCGTAGATGTTTTGGCCAGAGCCAACGATGACTTCCTTTTGCAAGTCTCCGCTTCGCAGGTTGATGCTTCCTATGGTGAAGAACTGTTCTGCTCTGACGTTAGGAATGTATCCCACTCGGGTGCAAGGCACGACAGGAGCCCATTCGTCTGCTTCCTTCATCATGGGTAATATGGAGACGCAATCATCCCACTCTCCCCATTGTGGATGGGAGTTAACAACAAAGTACACATCGTCCCCAATTCTTCGGGAGCTGGCGTAGTTGGCGTTAAACTTTACTTCTTTGATTGTTTCTGGATCTTTCTTGTCGCTAATGTCCAGTATGCTGACGCTCACGTAGTTTCTTCCACCATACGGGTAGCGGGGTTCGATCATTTTTTCGGTGACGGCAGGTTCTATTCTGATGTCTTCATAGCCGTCTGCGAACACGAGGAGTCTGTCTTTTTGTATGAACAATTCTATGGGGTTGTTGCCGATGTCTGTGGTGCTTATGAGCTCGGAAGTTGCTACTTTTACGATGTGGAGTCTGCCCTGGGCAATCGCGTAGATATAGTTTCCATCCGTTTTGATGATGTCTGCTTCGTCCACCCCTTTTACTTGGACGTTGGTGTCTGAGTATGCTGGTGAGGTGGGTGCTGCATCAAAAGACGCAGATTCTGCCACCGCGGTGGTTTTCATCATTAAGTTCATGGAAAACTCTTGATTTGATCTTTGGTGTTCAAACGCTTTTAGTAATGCTTCTCCTGAAGCGAAGCGTTCTAACTGTACGCCTTCTTGTGGAACGTTTTCCACGGTGCAGGCAATCATTGCTAGCAATCCAATCATCATGAGTGTGGTGGTTTTCATACTGATAGGTAGAGCAATGTTCTATATATGCTGTCTGAATTACTTAGGCGGATGCCTTCGTAAGTACAGCATGGCTAGTAATAAGAATAACAACCAACCAAGGTAGATACCTAACCCTAATCCTGAGACGCCAGGTTGTGCTACCTCTCGTACTGCTTCATCTGCCATCGGGGCTGCCATTGCTGAGGATTTTGCCATCTCTGCCACAGCAGGCATGGGTTGGGAGACGTCTGGCAGGTACATTTTCAGGCCGCCAAAGCCTCCTACTATTACTGAGAAAATGAACGTGGTTATCACGATGAGTAAGCGGAAATCTTGCGGGTGTAAAACTGCCTTCCCTTTTTGGGTGAGCTGGAAGTACTTCCACTTCCTTCCTTCTTCCAACTTTTCTATCAATCCCGCCTTGACCAACCCTTCTACGTGTTCTTTCACAGAAGGTGCGCTCATCTCTAGCGCTTCAGCAATCTCGGTTTGGGTGTGGTTGCGCTCGTCCAAGAGTTTCATAATCTCCACTCTCGTATCCTGGCTTAGGGCCTTCATACTCCGCCTTCCCAGCTTGACTGTTTTCATTGAGAGAGGGAAGATTAACAACACTTATAAATGAGTGCGCTTTTTAGTAGTGTTTAGATGAGACCTGCAGTGTTGTCTAAGGGGTCAGTGACCCTGACAACCGCAGTCCAAGACGGTTTCTGGGAGCAGCAAAGAACATTTGCGCAACGTGACTATCCTGACGGCCCAAACGCAGACTTGCTAGACATTAGCTGGGAGGCCAGGGTCGCAGCAACTCCTCTCGCGCTTGGAGGCTATACTGATGCTGCCTTGTTTGACCGGCACAACATTCACAAAGAGAACCCTGTCCGCAGAGAGCACGGCAAACAATTGCTGCAAGCACTTGACAACGTGGGAGAGGAACCCTTGTTGTTGAACGCGCTTCTTGTGACTGCTAACGACGTTCGAGGATTACCAAAAGGCGACTATCTCCTCCAACCTTTTCCCGAAGATCTTTCAGCCAATAGTATCTTAGAAGCCATCCATGGTGGTCATCATGTTAGTCTGCCTGATGCCACCATGTTTGGGCTTATGGGCTATCGAGCGATGTCGTCCGGCGAGCGATTTAGAAATATTGATGTTGAGGAGGTTGTTAGAGGCACCCCTGCTCTTTTTGAGGATGCGCAAATGATCCTTAAAGTTCCCTATCTGCAGAAAGAAGAAGACCCAGAATCCGAGGGGCCTGCGCGCTGGAATACTTACGTCCGATGGGGCGAGGTGGGCATGGAAGGCCACGTGCTGGGAATTGAGAATGAGCATCTCGCACTAAGACTTGGTGTCTCAAGATTGATGGACGAGAATATGCAGCTCCATATGCTGAATGCTGAGATAGGAACTGGTGCAGACTTAGGTTATATTCGCAGGCTTGCTGAGGCTCTCTACCACGCGCACATCGTGCATATGAAGGATGTTCCGGATCTTGACTGGGGTGCTCTCAGCACCGAACAGATTCGGGAGTATGTGCTCTTAGTGCTAGCTGCCATTGAGCCACCAGTTGACGACTCCCTTCCTTTGTTTGATGGGATCGTGCAAGACCAGATCTTTCCGGGTAACGTAGCAGTCCAGGTTGCTGGAACTGGAGAAGGGCCTGTGAAAGAGTCCCTGCCACCGGATGTTGCCTTCGCGAGAGAGTATGGTTACGAGCCTTCTCAATGCTGAGCTAGCCTCCATTCGTAAGTTCTAAGAACATCGCGCTGCTCCACGCTTGGGAGGGGCATCCTTGACTGGTTTGTTTTTTTGCTGAGGAAACTTCTGCATGGTGGCCGATGGCGCCCATGCTTGTTATTTCAATCTCAGAAGCTTTCTTGATTTTGCGCACATAAGTTTCAAAGCCGCCATGGGTTTGCAACACTTTGGCTGCCAAGTTATTCACCCAGTACCAGCTGTCGCCGTTGTGGTAGCTTGAAGGATCCTCCCCCGTATGCGTGTCCACGAACGCTTGGTTGGTCTTGTCCAAGGTACTCAACCCGCCCCATTCCAGCCAGAGCTTGTCCAATGCCAACTTGAAACAGCTCGTCCATTCTGACTTGCTGAGAAGATCTGGATAAGCGTATGCTGCTAAGAAAATATTAGGGCGGATGGCAGGATCATGTCTCCCATCCCAAAGGCATCGTCCGTGCCACAATTCTTGGCGTGTTCTTTCTTTGAGTTTGGCTTCATCTGGTAGGGGTTGGCCGAGCTTGTCGCTGAGTTTCATGGCTGCCAAAGTGAGCGCTTGGATCTCTAACCTGCAGCCATCGCGGGGGATGCTGTCCATCCATGTTTCTTTGGCTTCGTTTCTCACCAACCCATCTTCCCATTGTAGCGTGCTCAGGTGTGATTGGATGGCTTGCCGAACTCTTTTGGTGTCGGCGCCTGACACGACCCCTTTCATGAGTTCTTGCCATCTCAAGAACAACCATCCGGGTGCGTCTGCGGCAATAATGTTTCCGTCTTGTTTGTGGAGGATGGGGAAGGTTTTGTATTTTTTTACGATGGCAGAAATATTTCCTGCTGCCTTGCAACTGATTAATTCATCCCTGCTCCAGTACTCGGTGAACCAGGGGATGCCTGCGCGAATACCTTCTTTGGTGGTTAGCCCGTGCAGGCTGGCGCGTGCGCATTGTGCTGACAAACTATTGTCTTTGTTGATCAACCCCACCACGGTCTTTTCTTGTTGTTGTTTGGTTTTGTCGTGGTTTTGGAGTAATCTTTTGGCGTGGGCTATGGCTTGCTTTTTGTCAAAGCCATACCCTACTCCGATGGTGCTCTTGAAACGCAACGCTTGGTAGACCCATCTGCTGTCAGGGTTAGAATGTCTTTGGGTGTCGTAGGGGTAGGCTTGCTCTACCCATTTCTTGACGGGTTTGTATTGGAGATTTGGTGCGCACACAGCCACCACGAAGGAGTATTCTTCGCCTTGCTCTTCTGCAGTATTTTGTTTGTTGAACGTTACCACCACGCACCCCTGGCTGTGTGCAAGGGTATAGTTTCTTCCCCAACTGCTTAAATCATCTTGTGCTCTACAATCCAAAACTAGCGTACATTCTTGCCCTTGTGGGTTTTCGTACACAAACCCTTTGCCGTGCAAATAGTAGCTTTCTGTGCCGCCGGGAAACTCTCGGTGGGCGCTAAACAAGGTGTTAGTGCTTTCCACCACTTCTCCTTTGGGGTAGATGCCCTCCACAGCCTTGTAGGGTCTGCCTTGATGGTAGAAGGTGGATCCTTGGAAGCGGGTGCTGGCTGTCTGTGCTAACAACAGGAATCCTTCTTCGTTGGTGAGGATGATCATCGGTAGTACTTGGCTGCTTCTTCTGGAGTTACACTGGTGATGATGATGTCTGAACCTAGCTCAAAGCCTGCCCAGGTTGCCAGTCTTGGGCACAGTTCTATATGGGAGTGGAGGTCTTCTCCTTTTGGAGAGTAGAAAAATAGCATGTTGTAGCTGCCTAATTTGTGCACTTTGGGTAGGGCTTGGTGCAAGGCTTTGGCCATTTCTTTGAGGTCTAGATCTTCTATACTAGTGACGTGCTTTTTGGGGTACAACCATAGCTCATACTTGAATCTTGGAGCAAAAGGACAGAAAGCTACCCAGTCTTCTGTACTGAAGACATGTCTTTCGCTCTTGCTTTCTATGTCGATAATCTTACAGTGAGGGCATTCGATGAACTTGTTTCTTGCCTCTACCTTTTCTTGCACCAAAGGTGGTATGTTTGGCGTAGTAATGAGTTGGGTGTGGGAGTGCACGATGCTGGTGCCTGCTTCTGGGCCGGAATTCTTGAATAAGGTGACGTACGCCACATTCTTGTCTTTTTGTAGGTTTGTCAACCTGTCTTTGTAGGCAGTAAGTACTTTTTCGATCTCTTTCTCAGAAAGCTGTCCGAGTTGCTTGTTTCCAGGTGTTTCAACAATGACTTCGTGGTGGCCTACTGCATCGCTTTTTTGGAAGAAATCTTGTTTTTCTAGCTTGGGATTACCTTCTGGTGAGACCGCTGCGAACTTGTTTTGGAACCATCTGACCTCCCATGGATCTCCTATACTTCCTATGGTTTCAGGTGTTTCCTTTTCATTGCCTGGAGAAAACGGATCATCTTTCTTTGTAATCTTTGGCAGGGTGAATTCGTGGGGGCGTTTCCCTCGAGCTTCGGACACGATTACCCATCTTTCTAGCAAATAATCTTTGCGTAATTGTGGCTTCCTCATCTTGTTTTGCTCGTCGTAGAACTATATAAGTGCTTGGTTTTTCATTCCTTGAAATCAAAACATTTATATACGAGATGATCTGACCCTCGTTCGTTGTGAGCATGGACCTTAGATCCCGAACAAGAATACTGGAATTACTGATTATTGCAGCTATGATGCTGTGCCTTGCTCCGTTTGTTTTAGGACAGAATATCTCCATACAGGAAGTAAATAACACGGCATACCCAAACAGTACGTTTCCGAACAACAACATCGGAACCATCTTCCAAGGAGATCAGATAAACTTCAGCGCCAACATAACATCTAACAATTCCCTTGACCGAGTTTTCATCAACATCACAGCCCCTAACGGATCCTTCTTCGAACTTGACTTATCTAACCACACAGCAAACGATGACGAGAACGTCAGCCTCTGGAACGTGAGCTATGTAACCTCTGTATTCGATGAAGAAGGTTTCTATAATGTGACGTTCTTTGCCAACATGACTGGCGGTAATGGTACAGGTAATTACACCATATTTACCAACTTCACCTTGAACGATACCACGGCACCTGCTATAGATAACGAAACGAGCAATGTTGCGGAACTCACCCCACAAGGAACCTTAGTGAACTTCACCATCAATGTAACAGATAACCTACGAAATACGAACGAACGAGTGGGTGTTGTGAACATCAACATCACCGCACCCAACCAGACGGGATGGATTTACTCTGTCATGACTAACGGCAGTAATGGAGGCATGACCTACAATTTCAGCTTCCTCACCACCCTAAACGACTCAGAAGGTCTCTATACGGTGTACATCGTAGCAAATGATAGCAGCACACAAGGTGGCGATACTGTCAATCTTTCGACCAACTTCACCTTCAACATCACAGATGTCACCGTACCTTCGGTTACTGTGTTGAACGTGACCCAGCCTAACGGCTCCAACCAAGATAACACCATCATCAACATCACGGCAAACATAACCGATAACTTGCAGGATTCCAACGAACGAGTCAGCCAAGTGCTAGCAAACATCACCTACCCTAACGGGTCCAGCGCACTCTTATCCATGACCAACGGTACGGATGGAGCACAAGGAGACCATGGAACCGTGTATAATACAAGCTTCCAGATCACCCAACAGGATGACGCAGGTCTGTACAGAGTACAAATCCTAGCAAATGACACTTCAAACAACTTAAACACCACGCTAAACGTTAGCTTTGTCGTCACAGACGACAACGAGCCAAACGTGACCGTGCTCAACCTCTCGCCTGACGTGCTCAGCGCAAACCTGTCCGTGCCTGTTAACATCACCGTAAACATCACGGACAACGTCGATGATACCTCCCGGGTGGACACTGTTCGGGTGAACGTAACCATAAACGATTCCCTGTCTCGAATCTACACACTTACCAATGGCACAGGAACCACTTACAACGTAACCGTGTTCCTCCCCGTAACTGATGGTGTGGGCTTGAAGAACTTTACCATACTCGTGAATGACACTGCTGGCAATCTTAACGACACGATCAAGCTTAACTTTACGTTTGATGATAACACGCCACCAAGCGTGACAGATATCTCCATCCCAAGCAGTGACGATCCATTACCTGGTGAGGTCATCATGATCCAGACGGTGGTTTCAGATAACAGCGCAGTAGATAGAGTGTTTGCTAACATCACCATTGCTGGTGGCGTTACAGAACAGCAGCAGATCGAACTGTTCTTGCAAGGGGGCACCACGACCATCTACAACAACACGTTCGCAAACACGAGCACTGACGGAAGTTATGACATCCGAATCACGGCAAATGATACTTACATTGCCACGCCAGAATTCACCAAGATTACTGGTAACACTAATGCTTCGATTAACATCAGCCTGGCCATCAACGCCCTTGTAGTATCAAAGGGTGGCGGTGGTAGCGCAGGCGGCGGTGGCGGCGGTGGCGGCGGAGCCATCCGACGAGCACAGAATGTAGGCACCTTGAACCCACTAGGTACCCAAACTGTTGTCAAAGCACGACAGCCAATAACCTTCCTAGCCAACGGTAAGAGTTTCAAGCTAGAAGTAGCAACCATCTTCAGCAAGTCGGTTGTTGTCAGAATCTTCACCAGACCTGAACAGAGATACTCTGTAGAAGAGGGTCAGACCATTAACCTAGACATCGATGGAAACGGTCCAGACTTCAGTGTAACGTATGATTCCAGGAACAGTAACCTGATCACACTGACCTTGGCACCGTTCTCTGACAGTCCTGTGCTGAGAGAATCAGCCACGACACCTTTGGAAAGCGTCGCAGCACCACAAGTGGTGGACGAGACTGACGAGGGTACTGAAGATCTCGCAACAACGAGTTCTGAAGGCGGAAGCGCAAGCAGCGGAGTTAGTAGTGACGGTGCAGCAGACACCGTGGGCAGCTCTGGAAGCAGTAGCTCAGGACTCAAAGGACTAGCAGTACTCTTAGTATTGGGCGTCATTGCCGTAGGAGCGTACTTGTACAACCGTGATGGTGGTCTGAAGGGTTGGAAGCCAGCCTACGCCGGCAGCGTGAGCGAAGGACACAAGGACATGTTCAAGAAGCTCATCGACAAGGTCCGAAAGTAAACCTTTTTATCTTTCTTTAACCTTATTTTAGCATGCAATTCTCACACCTTCCTTTAGACAAGCGAATTCTGGACATTTTAGGCAAGGGAGAGTTGCGTCCGTGTCAAGAAAAAGCCCTCAAAAAGGGCGTTCTAGACGGCAGGAGCGTGCTTGTGTGCAGTCCTACGGCGTCCGGCAAGACATTGGTGGGAGAGTTGGCCATGCTGCAAGCACTAAAACAAGGCAAAAAAGCCATCTATGTCGTTCCTTTAATAGCGTTGGCAAGTGAAAAATTCAAACAATTCAAAGAACAATGGGGATCCTTGTGTACGATCGCTCTTTCTGTAGGGGACTTGGACAGTTCTAGCACCGACTTAGGAAGGCATGATGTTATAGTTTGTACTGCTGAAAAGATGGACTCGTTAGTACGCCACCAAGTGAAATGGTTGTCTGACGTAGGATGCTTAGTTGTGGATGAGATACATTTGCTTAACGACCATGGACGGGGTCCTGTGCTAGAAGTGCTGATCACCGTACTAAGACGTTTACTCCCTAAACTGCAGATTGTGGGGTTAAGCGCTACTATTGGGAATCCGGAAGAACTAGCCGACTGGTTACAGGCGGAGTTGGTTCGCGATACCTGGCGTCCTGTCCCCCTCCATCAGGGCGTGTATGTTGATGGTAAGATCGAGTTTGATCAGCCAGCAAAATAGTGAAGTTGTTGCCCTCAACTATGGGTTCTTGCAAGTGAATGGTGTGTTGTCTGTTAAAGTCTGAGGTTCGCAAGTACTTTCCAAAATCTCGTAGGTCGTGCTGCCAGGCCGTGCTGTCCAGATAATGCACAAGCGCACGGGTGAACTTGCCCATGAATCCTTCCTCTCCATGCGTTTCGTACGACACATCATCGGGAGCGCATGACGCTAACACTAACACATCTGGTGGCAGACTGTGCACCATCTGTGTCACCATGTTCGTGTTCGCAGAGCTGAACAATCCTGCATGGCAACAATCAAGAATGACTGCCTTCTTCCCTCGAATGTTGTTCAAGGAGGAGTACAGTTCTGAAGGGGACAGGTGCTCGTTTCCAAGGCACAAGCCATGTCCGTCTCCGTGTCCTGAATAAAAGAATATGAAGTGCGCGTCAGAGAGATTATTGCCTGCAGCTTCCTCTAGGCTACTCGTCACTTGCTTTTTGGTGGCCTCGCGCCTGTACAAGTCGCGAATGTTACCCTTGAAGCCTCGTTTTGATAGTTGTTCAGCCAAGGCGCCAATATCATTCTTCACCCCTTGCAGGTTCCATCCCGGTTCGCCGACTAGTAGCGCATGGTTAGGCATTCGTATCCCGTAGTCTATCTCGTGTGTTTCATTATTCATAACGGGCGCATGATCAGGAGATATGACGATGTTTGCTGGTATCTCTGGCGTGAAATCTATCTTGTCCCCGGTCGCCAAATCTTGATAAAAACTGACGTACTGGCCATTCACGTGCACTCCGAACTGGCTCCAATTTCGTATGAGATATCCTTCTTCAGTGGGATAGATTGCTGCGTGATTGCGTGAGATATTTTGCGCAAAAAGTTGGATGCACAGTTCGAAATTGCCAAAACTTTCGGGTTTTTGTAGGTCCTCTCTTGCCCATTCTCCGTCTGGATTTCTTCCAATATGGGTCCTGCCCCTAATCGTGAAGGTCTTCGCATACGGGCCAGGAAACTTCAACTGCAGCGATCTTGCCATGCGGTATTGATACGTAGGCCGTTTATAAAGTTCGACGAGGAATAACCCTACGCAGTCTCAACCGTCGTCATGCACGTGATCTGTGCTAACACAGTTACAAAGAGTAGTGCTGCGAGGAGTACGCCGCCAATAACGGCAACATCATAGATCAGCCACACCATGCTTGCTGATAGCACGATTATAGTCATGGGCAGTCCCCATCCTGCGTCAAGGTACAACCCTACGCTGGAGGCAAGCCACCAGATGGTGAAGAGCACCGCGCCTAAGCTGTAGAGGTGGGTGGTCCAAGCCATGATGGCTAGTGTTAGTATAAGCAACAAAACGCTCAGCACAAATCCTGTTCTCCCCATGGAAAGACCGCACCAAGCATAGTTTAAAAGTTTTTCTATTCTATAGTAGCGACAAAAAATATTCGGGTTCTCTAGTGGTGGCCTTTATAAGTGAGCGGTGTCTTCTAGAAGGTATGTTCGATGTAACATATCGTGGGAAAACGTTCCAAAAAATCATCTTAATGGTTCCGGGGCCTCTTACTATGGAGGCTCGTGATAACCTAGCGTATCGAGTGATAGACATGTATATTGATGGCAAGGGTGCGATGGACATGGACAGCGGTGAGCTTTCTGACGACGATTTTGAGGGAAGGATCACCACCGATCAAAAACACTTTACTGTTGGGGCATTTTCTGGCTTGGTCTACGTGGCAGACTTGAGACTTCCCGGCGGGGAAAAAACACAGTTTTCCACGATGGTCACCCAGAGTGGCGGCACCAACAACTAGAACTCGTCTGCGTCTTCGGTGAATTTTAGTAAACCTTTCTTTTTAAGCACGTTGACTTGGATGGGCTTGTACTTGAACACTACATCTCCCTTCTCATCGCCGCCTAGTTCCCAAGGTTCCACCAAAAGAATGTCTCGTTCGCGCACCCACAATCTGCGTTTTAACCTTCCAGGAATGCGGCAGTTTCTTTGCTTTCCGTCCATACATTTGGCAAGCACACGACTTCCGCCCACACGTTGCATGCAAACGGCGAGAATCTGACCTTCGCGAGGGATAGGCGTTCTCCGCATATCCTCTGCTTCACGTTCTTGCGCGCTATCGTCCTTAGCCATCTATTCACTTACTACTGAGGCTGCTTATAAGGTTTTGTTTTTACCAGAAACTTTCCGGCTTTTCCGGAAGAACCCACTGGACATTCCGGAGGATTTCCGTGACTAAAAAAGCCACTGGACATGGGCGCGTAGCGCATATAAGGGATGGAATGCTTAGTTTGTGTTATGATTAAGACGTACAAGTTTCGATTGTATCCTACGCGTCCTCAAGAGGAGAAGTTGTTGTGGACGCTTGACCAGTGTCGGTTGGTGTACAATGCGCTTCTTGAGCGGCGTAATCAGGGGTTGGGTTGGAAGGAGTGTTCTCGTGCTCTTTTGGAGGTTAAGAAGGAACATCCTGACGTGGGAGGTGTGTATTCTAAGGTGTTGCAGTGTGAAAACGATCGTTTGTTTCGTAATGTGCGAAGCGTGGAACAACTGAAAAAGAATGGTAAGAAGGTAGGCAAGTTGAGGTTTAAGGGAAAGGGGTGGTTCAGAACGTTTACGTACAACCAATCCGGCTTCAAAATCATCCCCCGACACACACGCTACGACTTACTCCATCTTTCCAAAATCGGTCAAATTCCTTTCATTATGCACCGAGAGATCGAAGGGACAGTAAAGCAAATCACGATAAAGAAAAATGCTAGTGGGAAGTGGTTCGCATTAGTCGCTGCAGAAGCGACAGAGAAGACTGTGCCTGTTCGCACAGAGAAAGCCGTTGGCATCGACCTAGGTATTAACAATTTTGTGTTTGACAGTGACGGCCATCGAGAAGACAGCCCAAAACCTTTGGGAAAGAGTTTGCAGCTCTTGAAAAGAGCAAAAAAAAGATTGTCGCGCACAAAGAAAGGTTCTCGCAATC
>Ga0187833_10001875_pt1 | contig 23338 bp, 31 predicted proteins | sample ETNtaG_37_FD_167968 | JGI IMG/M metagenome (GOLD analysis project Ga0187833, IMG submission 167968) | Marine microbial and viral communities from oxygen minimum zone, Eastern Pacific Ocean - ETNP2014_SV_400_PacBio MetaG (Illumina Assembly) | ecosystem: Environmental > Aquatic > Marine > Hypoxic...
ATCTCAGGAGTTCAAATCTTGGTAGGCTCATATTTGAACTTGTCCCATCCAGAAATTAAAAATTTCTGGCCCATTCGATTTCATATAAATCTCAGGAGTTTAAATCTTGGTAGGCTCATTTATAAATATAGGATATATGTATTTATATGGCAAAAAAAACAAAAAGAATTGGTGATGATGATAAGAAGTTGTATGCTTTTATCTCTAGTTTTTTTACCATAGTCGGATTTATAATTGCGTTGATATTATGGAGAAAGGATAAATATATTATGCATTATGCTAAGCATGGGTTGGTATTATTTATTGCTCAGGCAGTGATAATTGTTTTGGGACCTTTTTTGTATTTTTTGAGTTCTGTTTTATGGGTGTTATGGGTAATTCTTTGGATAGTAAGTTGGATGAATAGTTTTTCTGGAAAGATTAAGAAGACTTTCTTGATTGGGGACTTGGCTGATAAGATTGTTCTTTAGTATTAGGAAGTTTTAAAAAGCATTTTTTGTTGTACATTTTATGCCCCGATAGTGCAGCGGCCAAGCATCCGGCCCTTTCGAGGCCGTGACCCGGGTTCGAATCCCGGTCGGGGCATTTATAATTTTTAGTTAAAATCTATAAATGATCCTTATCTTTTTAAGAGATTATGGAAAAGAAATGGTATGTGTATATTCTTGAATGCCAGGATGGATCGTTTTATACTGGTGTGACAAATGATGTGGAGAAGAGAATGGAGGCTCATACGATGGGGAAGGGAAGTAAGTATGTTTATAGAAAGGGATTTAGGGAATTGTTGAGAGTTAAGGAATGTTTGGATAAATCTGATGCATGTAAATGTGAGTATCAGATAAAGCAGTTAAGTAGGAATGAGAAATTGGATTGGTTTAATGATTAGATTTATATATTTATTATTGGTTTTATAATTATGACATTTAGTATTAAATTAGCCTTGATAATATTTGCCTTTGCTATAGTGGTGGATTTATTGTGGTTGGGAAGATGAAAAAATCAAAAGAATTTAGTTTTAATGGGTTGAAATTGAGAGTTGTTAGTTTGGATTTAATTAAGAAGAGTTATGTCTTGAGTTTAGAGAAAAGTCCGACTCCCGAAAAGTATGCTGAGAAGGTGAGGGGGTTGATGGGATGAAATTAACTAAAAAACAAGCAATCAAAATCGCAAAAGATTATTCTCTTGGAAATGTGAAACACTTGAAAACATTTGAAAGAGGAGCTGTTAATTATAATACAATTATTAAAACCGATTTGGGCATGTATATTATAAGAGTTGTAGGGAGAAAGGTAAATTCTGCTTTGCGAAAAAGAATGAAAATCGAATTTAAAGTTTTAAAATATCTAAATAATTCTAATTTTCCTTATGAAGTTCCAAATCCGATTATCAAAAGAAATGGAAAAATCTTAAGTGAGATAAATAGTAGGCCTATGTGGGTGTATAAAATGCTTAAGGGTAAGGATGTAGATCCTGTTAAGGGAGTAAGTCTTACTCAAAATTATGAAATTGGAAAGGCTCTTGCAAATTACCATAAATATGTTAGAGGGATTGCAACTGGCAAGTCTAAAAGGGAGATTAATAGATTGATTGGAGTTGCCGGCCATTATAATGATAAAAAGAAGATAAAAATTAAAAATGAATTGGATAAATTGATGTTAGATAATCTAGAGATGTTTAGTAAGATATTAAAAAATGTAAGGAAAATAAATTTTAATGTAAATATGTTATATGCTCATTCAGATTTGCATGCTGCAAATGTTTTATTTGAAAATGGAAAAATTAGAGGGATAATAGATTTTGAAAATATTGGATATGCACCAAGAATTAGAGATTTATCTTTAAGCATTAAATCTGGGTGTGATACCTTGGCTAAGGAAAGAAGATTTATGAAAGGATATGAATCTGTTTTGAAATTAACAAAAAAAGAGAAGAAATTGATTCCACTTATTACTTTGCGTGATAATTGTTATTTCTTTGATAGATTTTATGGGGGAAAGGGAAATGCTAAGGATGAGAAGGAAAGAATTAAGAGAAATATGTCTGGATTAAATTGGGTAATTGGAAGTACTAAGAAGATGGTTGAAAGAACAGGGATATTGGAGAAGGTAAAATGAATTTTGAAAAGAAGACGAAGTCTATCTTATATGGGATGGAGTTTACTCATGGAATGAGGAGAGCTTTAATCTGGGCATTGGCTTTAATTTATTTTGTATCTCTAGGATTTGAAGTTATTGCAGTTACTACATTGTTTGCAGTATCTACAATTATCATGGTTTTTTTTGAATTTCCCACTGGTGCTATAGCAGACTATGATTCTAGAAAGAAATCTCTAATGATTTCATTTTTTCTAATGTTTGTAGCTTTTTTTGGAATATTTTGGTTTGATACATTTTGGAGGATAGTTCCTTTTTGGATATTGGGAGATATAGCCTGGACTTTTAGTACTGGTGCAGGAGGTGCCTGGGTGATTGATGCATTAGATTTAAGTGATAAGAAGAATAAGATGACAACCTTATTTTCAAGAGGTTCTATGTTTGAACAATCAGGTCATATTATTGGAGGTTTAATAGGATTTTTTATTGTAGCCATAAGTTTTAGATTTATTTGGTTAGCAATAGCATTAATGAATTTATTTATGTTTTTTATAATTTGGAGGTATATGGAAGAAAGAAATTTTAAATCAACTAAAACTCCTCATAACTATTTGATGAAATCTTTAGTAAAGGCTAAAGAATCTTATTCATTTCTGATTCATAGTGATAATTTAGACCTTAGAATATTAATGATTGGTGGTTTTTTTAGTGCTATGGCCTTTAGCTTTTTTTCTGTAGGAATGCCTTTAATGTTGACTGAAAATTTTAATTTGGGCCCAGAATATATTTCAGGGTTGTTTGGTGTTTTTGCAATACTTGCCGTTGGAGCTCCTTTACTTGGAGAAAAGCTAGCCCACAAGATTGGATTTAGAAAATCATTGAATAGATTATTAATTGCAGTTGGAATTGCTATGATTATTTTTGGGGTTTCCAAAATATTAATTTTAGCTATCTTTGCATTGGGTTTTCTTTCGATACTTGAAACTGCGATAGATATTGTTGAGGATTCTGCCTTTCAACATGTTTTTACTTCAAAAATTAGGGCCTCACTAGGGTCATTAACTAGTATTAATTGGGCAATAGCAAATTCATTAGGAGTATTTTTGGCAGGATTTGCTGTCAGTTTTTTAGGTATAGTGAATACTATTTTAATTGGAGGAGTATTAGTTTCTTTAACTGGATTTATTTATTTGATAGGTGGGAAAGAATGAAAAACAAAATCTACATTTTGGGATGTGTGGGTAGTGGAAAGACTACTTTGGCAAGGAGGATTTCTAGTAAGTTGAAATTCCCTCTGTTTCATTTGGATGATATTTATTGGAAGAAGTAGAGAAAGTATTTGAAAAAGAACAAAAAGAATTTGAAAAATTATCTTTGGAAATTCAGGAGAGTGCTATGTGGAAAAAATTTGTGAAAAAAGATCTGCCAACTATAATATCATTAGGATTTCCTATAGCTGTTGTTTCCTATGCTGTACCCCTAGTTGGAGTAGGTGTAGCAGGAGCTTTTGGTTTAGGTGCTGTAACCATGGAAGAAAAACAATATAGGCAGATGGCAAAATATCCCGTTATTTTTCTTTGGAGTATGATTTTTACTTTTATTGGAATAATAGGATTGTTTGTTTCCCCCTTTCATTTTTTTCATAAGAAAAAAGATAAATAAGATTTCCCTGAATAAAATGATTAAAGAAATAAATCCTAATTGGATTATATTATTTGTCTTACTTTTATTGATGGGTGGATACATTCTATCAGTAATTATTAGTTAAACATTTAACCATCTAGAAAATCGATTATACATCTTATTCAGTTTCTTAGCTGATATTAATGATAGATAAAAGATAATTATAAGTGCTACAATAGATACAATACCATTAGTTGCGTCAATATTAAATGCAAAGATTAATCCATAAACTACAATAAACCAAAAGATTAAAGGAATACCAAATTCCATAAATGACCAAAACCCTCTATCTCCTCTATCCTTATGATGTTGAATATGGATAGTACGGCTTCTATTATTGTTTCTATCTCTATTCCTATTCTTATTCTTATTTCTATTCCTATTCCTATTTCTATTCCTATCTCTATCCCTACGTCCCATAAATATATGATAGATTATATATTTTTAAAGCTACGTATGACAAAACCACCAAAAACTCACCCCATATAACTATATGATAGTGGAATACTACTTAGTTGTCAGACAATAGGTATTGAAGAGGATAATAGTAACGAATAACCGAACACAATATAATATAATATACTTACAACGGAAACGGAAACCGGAATATAATATATACTACTTAATTCCGATTGTTAAGACCCCATATCTAAGTATAACTCCTTATATCGTTGGGTGTCGGTGTTCTAGGGGCATTATAATATTATACTAATCGGGAATGGGAATTGTGAACGCACTATATTATTATACTATTGTATCCGAAATCATACAAACTAATTATACTACTTTGAATTCTTTATTGCATGACAACTGAATTCAATTATAAAAAAATACCCTTGCATACATTCCCTTCATTTATTGCACCAACAACAGAAACTAAAGAAACTACACTTACTACATCAACTACACCAACTACACTAACTACACTAACTACACAAGATAAGAGAGTTACATTTAGATTATCACAAGAATGGTATGACAAATTAAAAGAATTAGGAGAACCAAAAAACTTCTCTACAATTGTCAAGGAAGCATTAGGTTTATGGCAAATAGAGATGAAGAAATAATTCTTTTAAGAATACCACAAGGTTTCTTTTCATTTGAAGAAACTAAAAAGAAAAAGAAAACTAAAAGGAAAACTAAAAAGAAACCAAAGAAAAATGGAAGAAGAAAATAAAACAGAAGTTTTTGAAATACCTATTACAAAGATAGGTGATAAGAAAACAGAACTCTCTGCAGTATGTTCTGTTGGAGATATAGCAGTCTGCAGTTCAAGTGAAAATATAGAAGCGTGTGGTGAAATGGTGATCAAATTAATTAAGAACAAACATATCTCTTCTTACCTTAATGGTTCTTGGACTAAAAAAAAGTTTAGTGCGGGAAATATGATAGGTTAGAAGTTTCCTACCATTTAGTTTTGTGTAGTTTACATAAAACCTTTTCTGTTTGGGGTGAGGGTGGTGATGGCATTTCTTACCTTCACCCCAAAATTAAAATGAATATGAAAGCGGGAATATATTATAGAGTTTCAACAAGAGATAAACAAGACATCGGAATGCAGAAAAAAATCATTCTGGAGTATTGTGAACGCTTAGGAATTGAAATCTACAGAGAGTATGAAGATAGTGGAGTTAGCGGGTCTAAAGAAAGCAGACCTGCATTTGATAAACTTATGTCAGACATGAGAGATAATAAGTTTAATGCAATCATAGTTTACAAACTAGATAGAATTGGAAGAAGTTTAAGCCACTTAGTTAAAATGTTTGAAGAGTTTAGGAAAAAAGATATTAAGTTTATTTCGGTAACTCAAAACTTTAATACTGAAACTCCAGAGGGAAGGTTGCAGTTAGGTATGATGATGTTACTTGCGGAGTATGAAAGGGCAATAACCATATCTAGAATTCATGACGGACTAGCTAGTGCAAGGAGTAAAGGTAAGACATTAGGAAGACCCAAAGGATCTAAAGATACCAAGAGAAGAAGAACTAGCGGTTATGTTAATCGGTGGTTAGAATAAGTACATTTTTAACCATATTAATATATCAGAACTCTCCTTCAAATCTTCTTGAATCTGGTTCGTCAGGATAGCCATCTAAATGCTCTAACCCTTGTCTACCAGATTCTTCTTTTAATTCTTCCAAAAAACTTGCTACTTTATTATACAGTCCAACTCCTTCATCAGTAGTAGGAGTTGTTTTAACCAGTATTTCTCCATGAGGGCCGGTTTCCTTATAATGTAAGAACAATGATTTTGGTGACACTTCAATTCTAAATACATATACTCTATTTTTATCAATATTTTCTAGTTCCCTAGGTTTCATATCTTTATAATCCATATTATTTTATCACAGAACTCTTCTTCCTCACGGGCTAAAATCACTACTAATTAGGGGTTTTTATACCTATCGGTTCAAGTATTTTTCTAAATTGTCTTTCAACACTCGTATTTTTCCCTTAGTTTCCATGGAAAAAAATACTCGAAAAACATTGAAAGGAGGATTAATTAAGAATATGGGATTTGAACCAAAGGCTCCAATTTACGCTGGTGATGGCGTGAAGATTTGGAATGCAGTTGATAAAAACCAGAAACCTTACTTTAAAGTTAAAGTTTTGAATGGTAGTGTTATCAACTGTTTTCAAGTTGAAATAAAAAAAAGAGGTTAACTCTTTTTTTTGCTGTCGCGATGATTTAAATAGAAATTAATATTATCTAACTTATAAAAAAGGTCATGATTAAGATTATTAATAAACCAAACTATATTGACTAGTTGAGCCATCTAAATCAATATCTGCATAATATTCTTCATTCCAATTATCTATCTTTTCAAAATGACTGAATTCTATATGTTTTCCACTAGCATAGTTTGCGGGATTAAAACTATGATCTCCAATTAATAAATGTTTAAATCCAGATTTTAGTGAATATTCTTCTATATAACCCATAGTTTCGTTAATTACTCTTTGCCTATTGTTATCTTTTCTTAATTTATCTGACATTTCTATTGAGTTTATTGCTAAAACAGGTTCATTATCTTCATTTTTTCCAGCAAACATCAAAGCCATTCCAACTCTGTCACCACCCCTATAAATTTCTGCAAACTGGGTTGCTCTATCTTTAAGGTAAAATGGCATATAGCATCCATTTGCTCCAACTCTTCCATATGTCCCATTTTTTAAAGAATCTAAAAATCCCCCTATAGTTATTTCATCAGAGTCATAACCATCTCCATAAATTCCTATACAGCATCCACCATCATTCCCAATATCAACATCTGTAAGGGGGTCTTTTCTAGCAATTCTGACTGAATAAGATCTATCTTTGGAATCTCCATTACCACTATCTCTTCTTAAAAACTTACTTACTGAGTTTAAGTGATGTGCCGATGCCCCGGCTACTTGGGAATCTTTTACATTATTCTTTCTTGATGCATATTCGGAGGCGATTCTACAGATCTTCATTAGATCCTCTTCTTTATTAACGTCAAGAATATAACTTTTTCTTTCTTCATCATTTAATTTTTTAGAATCATCATTTTTTACTCCATCATATATTTTTTGAACTAATTTATTAGGAGCATTAAGAACGTTATTAGATAACAAATTTTCTAGAGAAGTTCTATAAACCCCCATATTTTCTTTAACTAGATCGCTTCTTAACACCTTGCCTTCATCACTTAGAGCAAAATCGATCTCAGGAATTCCACTATAAAATATAGTAGTATTGACCCCCATATTTTCTAAATCTTGACTAGTTTCTTTATTTTCTGTTAAGGAATTTAAATAACTATCTAATCTACCTTCCACTCTTGCCCTCACTAAATCTATAAAATGGTCATTGTGTCCAGCTAATCTTTTTATTTTGTGCCGTTTACCTTCTGACCTAACACTGGCATCTAAAAACTCATATTTTCTTTCGATTTCTGCAACTTCTTCAGCAAATTCTGTTTTATATATGTCTGTTAAAATTCTTCTAAAAGATTCGTTTTCTTCTCCATTAATATCATTATCCTCTAACCAGTTATGTTCTGCTAATAAATAGGATTCAACTACCCCTCTACCGTCTTCAACCCCATATTCAAACTCTTCAACAGATCTGGGCAATCCATTCAATATATTTTCTAAACCTTGTAAACTGCCACTGCCTTCTCCAAAAATAATCTCGCTAGAATAATCAACCCCGCTACTATAAACAATATCTGAAAAATATTCTATTCCTTCAACCTCACTAAATTTACTAATTAATTTGGCCCTATTAGTAAACAAATCCATCCCCCAAAATTCTTTGGGATCTTCTTCTTCAAAAACTATTTTTCTAAAAGCGTAACTAATAAATGGGGCTTTACCTGCTATAGAAATAGGCCCGTATTTTTGCTCAAATTCTTCTTTTGCATTGTCTAGTTCTGCAGAGAATTTTCCTGAGAGAACGTTATGCCTTATATCTTGTCCGTTTAACTTTATAGTTTCTTGTTCAGACTCTTTTAATGTTTCGTCATCAATGTGTACATCCACAGGAGATACATATCCTGAATTTATTGCTTCTACGAGTTGTCTATTTCTTGTTAAAGTTTCCTCGACTGCGCGATTAACAATAGAGTCTAGGTATCTTTTAGGAATCATCTTATCTTCTGAATATTTACCATGTGCTTCATTAATCAGATCTTCCCTTAGGCTCTCAATAGTATATTCCCTATCTTCTCCGCCTTCTTCATAATAATCTCCATATCCATTCTCCTCATTGATTATAATTTCATCATCACTATTCACCTTAAATACATCTCCATTATGCCTTAACCAACCTATTTTAACCAATTCTGAGCTGGGGATATGATCTATATCTCCATGTTCATCAATTAAATCTCCTATTGTTCTCATTTTCTTCTCCTATCTCTTCTCTTTAATTTTTTCTTTAATTCTTGAGTTTTTTTATGTGATTTAGATTTCTTATGTTTTCTCATATCACTCTCATTTGCCTTTTTTAGTTCTGGTAATGACATTAAATTGAAGTTTAAATTTTTTAATGAGTCATAGAAGTTATCCAAGAACGGATTATCTCCCATTTGATTCATATATTCCTCCCAATTAATAACTCTATGAACAACTTCCTTATCTTCTAAACCTAAGAATTGATCTCCGCCAAGAGGAATAGCTAAGGTTATGTAGGGATCTTTCAAGGTGTGCATACCATATTCCCTTTTCTTTCCCCTAAAAGGTAGAGGAACATCTATTCCTATATTCTCTAAAATTTGTTTATCCAAAATTCTAGTAGAATCCTCCCACATACCATTCATGACATAGGCATTGGTTGCAATTGATAATCTTTTTCTTTTTTCAGTTTCATCCCTATCTTCTTTTTCTGTTTTTAAAACGAATTTTGTTAAACTTTCTAGATCAAAAGGAGTCTCTCCAAGTTCGTCCATTAACGCATTTCTTACTAAATATAGGGGTCTTTTTTGTAAGGCTCCGTAAACAAAGTGATCATATTCATGAATAAAACTTGCTATGATTTTGTCAGTCATGCTTGATGAACCAGAAAATTTGAAACTATTATCATTAATGTAAAATCCCATAGAAATTCTTGCATTTTCCTCTTTAATCTTGCCTTCTCTATCTAAGGAAAATTCTGAATCTGTGAGCATTAATAATTTACTAGGAGTATTTTCTGGAAGAGTTCCTCCTAAAGATTTTTTATAATCTTCAGCTGTATCAAAAAAACATTCTGGGACAAGAACTCTCTCTGATTTTCTCCTCAAATCTTCGTAACATTTATCTCCAAGAACTTCTCTATATCTTTTATCTAGTGTATCTTTATATTCCTCAAATTGTTTTACTAAACTTTCAACATTACCCTTATAAGTCGGTACCATTTTCCTTGCTCTCCAATAATTTATCTATCGCAAATTCAATAAAATGACTTTTGTTTCTAAAAGTTCCTTCTATTACAAAATTTTCTAGCCTATCTATAGTTTTCTCTTCTACACTTATACTCATTTTCTTCTTCATAGTATAAAGTAGTAAGAATTGCTCTTATAAAGCTTTCTATTATGTCATTACTTAATAATGGTATCTAAATAGAATATTTTGGATATTTTCTAATCATATGTAAAAATTAGGGAAAAAGTAAGGAAAACTATAAATACAACCGATACTTAATTATTCTATCTTCCTTTGTGAGCGGCTTGGGGGGAAATAAATATATCATCCCATTGGGATGCCAAGAAGGTGTGTTGTCCGGCGTGGGCGTTCAACTTCTAGTTTAACAAACTTCAAATATTCATGTCAGAAGCAGGCAGGTTTAGAATTCTTATTAAAAGTTAAACTTCAGCTTAAGCTCTCGGTCTGGGCGTTTAACTTAGAGTTAAACTTTATTACTTCATTAAAATATTGGAAAAGTGTATAAATGAATAACTGAAATTAATATTATTAATTAAAGCATAATCTTTTAATCACACAAATTACAATTAGCACAATTAGGATTAAAATAATCTTTTTTCTTTCTTAATTCAACTAATCTACTCCATAAAACTTTCAAAGGAATCTTCATTATATCCCCAACACTTCCACAACTAAAATCACAAGGATTAACTTCTCCATAAGGAGATATATAAAAATAATTTCTTCCTGCTGAACATCCAAATAAATCATTATCCCTAATTCTTGCGTAACAAAATATTCCTGGGAAATCTTTTCTTTTATTATATTTTTGAACTATTTTAAAAAGTAAATCTCTATCTACTTTTTCTTTTTTAGTATAAAGATGTGAATACATCCCTGCTGACATCATATCTAGGACAATTAACTCATTAACTTTCATTTGTTTTGCAAATAAAATCATTTTTTCAAACTCTCCATTTTTCAAACTTTCCTGAGTAGCAGTTGTAGAGATACAAGTTAAAAGACCTACTCTTTGACATTCTTTAATTCCCTCAATCGCTCTTTTAAATAAACCATCTCTCCCCCTAAATTTATCATGGACTTCTGGTTTAATAGAATCTATGCTAACATTAACCTGCATCAATCCAGCATCTTTTAATGGTTTTGCAAATTCTTTTAAAAACCAACCATTTGTAAAAATAGATGAAACTGCTTTGTTCTTATTAATATAACTTACTAATTCGGGGAGATCTCTATTAATTAATGGCTCTCCTCCAACAAAATTTATTACTGTCACACCCAAATCCAAACAATCATCTATTACCTTTTTTAATTCTTCTTTTGATAAAGGTTGTTTATTTTTTGATTTATCCATTGCACCAAAAAAACTACAATGTTTACATTTGCAATTACATTTATCAGTAACTCCAATGTTTACTATTCCTGGGATTGGTTTCCCAGACATATTCTTTATAAGATTCATAGCTATTAAATTACCTAAAGGCTTACTTAAACCTGGAACTAAAAACGAAGAATAAACAGGATATCCATTCCACCATCCAATTATTTTATGATGTCCCAGAAGTTTATCTAGAAAATTATCATTAATTGAATCTAAATAAGAAGGTGCTTTTGTTATTTTTGCAAAAAAATATCTAAGATTATTAGGTATCATATCCATTAATAGAAACTCTTATTTTTAAGTTTACTGCAACTCAACAAAACTTAAAAGTTCATTGTAATAAACATTTATTAAAAATATATAACTTTCCTAATAAAAAAGTTATTAAAACAAAAATTAAGAAAGAGGAAATAATCAATAAAGTTTTTTCCCTAAGGGAATAATTTTTTATTTTAGTTCTATTAATAAAGTAGATTCCAACATAAAAGATTGATATCAATGCAGTATAAGGAAGAAGATTCAAGAATAAACAGTCTTGTTGTTCTTTATCAAAACAGATTTCTTTATCCTGACACTGATCTAAAGATAGAATTGTTGGGATTAAAATAATTATAAATAAAATTATAAGAATATATTTCTTCATTTTTCTAACATTTTTTTTAATACATATAATATGGCAATAACAATAGCTACCACCATTAATGGCCAGATAACAACTCCTATTATCATCTGGAAAATACCTTTTCCTCCCCCACAAATCATTCCCAAAAGAAAAATAGGTATTGAAACAATCATAACACCAACAATTGCTAATGTGGTGATTATTATAATCAAAATACCAATAAACTTGCTAGCTTTAGATTTTTCCTGCCTCTGAGTCAATTCTGGCTGAAACGGTTGCCCATAAGAGCCCCTAGTATCTCCTGCTATTCCCACTTGCCCTTGATTGTTCATTTTTTCTTGAATATTTTTTTAAAACCAATAGTTAAAATCAGAAGAAAGATTTGCACAGCTACAATTCCATATAGTAGCATTACCAAATTTAAATATTTCATGAATAGATTTAAATTAAAATAACTTGAAGAGACCATAATATAAACAAGATATACAATGAATAGTAAATAAGGTGATGCGATTAAATAATGTTTTCTTAAAATTAATATTATTGTAGGTATAGTTAATACTCCAAGAAAAATTATTAATCCTAGGGATCCAGACGTTTCAATAACATCCATCATCATAACCCCTAATAACATTAAACCACAAAATATTCCTGGTAACGAAGCAATTGCAATACCTAAAACTACTAATGTGAATATAATTTTCACAAATATGCTAGTAGTTTTCCCATCACCCCTTACTTCCTGACTCTGAGTAAGTTCCGCTCTAAAAGGCTGCCCTGCTCCTAACGTTGCTTGATTATTCATTTTTTCTTGAAAATTTTCTTTATTACATATACGGAACAAACTATAGATATCATCACAAATATAAAATCTAAAATATAAATACCAATTAATGCAAATTTATTTCTAAAAAAATCTTCACCAAAAATAAGCATTGCTAACATAACTATGATGGTATTAATAAAAGCAAATATCATCAAACCAAAACAATACACAAACGGGAGTGATATGATAATAATGCCCACTGACCCAATTACAGAAATTATTTTCACAAATATACTAGTAGTTTCTCCACCACCCCTTACTTCCTGTCCTTGGGTCAATTCTGGTTGAAAGGGTTGTCCATATGGTGAACGAGTGTATCCTGCCATTGCCATCTGCCCTTGATTATTCATATTATTCATTTTCAACAAGAATTCTACCTCCTATCAAATAGGTAATTTATATATTTATAAAAACATATAATCAGTGATGTGAAAAGAGGAACTGCATAAACAGCTTCTATTGGAACAACTGTAAGGGGAATCATATATCCTGAAAGAGTATCTGCTAATATTGGTGCATATCCCCTAACTCCTGAGATAATTAATCCAGATTCAATAGGAACTACTATCGCTTCAAGAACTAATAAATAAATCCAAAACTTCTTCTTTTCAGGAGTTGTTCTAAAAGCATAGTCTACAATTAAAAAAGTAAGCATAAAAATTCCAACCCAACCAAGAGTTATAATCCAAGTTATATCCTGCCAAATATAGGCCCATTTTTGAAATCCTGTGTTAGCCCACATTGGCTCACTCATAAATTCAAATAAAAGAACACTAAAGAATAAAATCAAAAATTTCCTAGTAACATTTTTATAACCTTTAGATTTCATAAATACCCAAAGTAAAACCGTAAAAGCTATTGCAAATATTTCAAAGATTAATATTCCACCCATTTTTTATTTCTCCTTACCCCCCACCAATTTTTTATTTTTTGAACCACTACCAAGAGCTAATTCCCAATATTTAACAAAACCAATTATTAAAGCCATGAAAGTTGGAATATAAAGAAGTTCAACAATAGGGACAACATTTCCAATTCTAAATGATGCAGCAAGATATTCTTGAATTACTTCAGGATATTCTCTAATTCCTAATCTTAAGAACAACCATTCAAGATACAATCCTGATATTGTTATTAAAACCATTGTAAATATAAATTTCTTCCATTCCTTAGCTTTTGGTAGCATATGTTCTCCAATTGCCATTGAAACCAAAATTAAATCAACCCAACAAAGAGTTATAATCCAACTAACATCTAAATAAATATATGCCCAAGGTTGTAGGTTTGCGTTAATCCATAAGGGATGAGTAAAATATTCAAATAAAAGTACAGCTAAAACTGCTAAACCAAATCTCCGATAAATTTTATCATTTGACTTTCTTAAGACCGCTAATATTAATAAAGTTAGCAATATAACACCAACTTCAAATTCCCATTGCATTTTTAACACCTTTTTTATCTATATAAATAATAATAACTAAGTATTTAAAGATTTTGTTCGACCTATAAAATATGGATACTTCAAGAAAAGCATCAATTGGAAATAAAGCATATAATCTATTAATTTTAAAAGAAAAGGGTTTTAATATTCCTAGCTTTGAAACATTTTCAGTAGATAATATTGAAAAATTAAAATTTGAAGATTTAGTTGAAAAGATTTATCTAAAAATAAAAAATAAAAAATTTATTTTAAGGTCATCAGCAGTAGGGGAAGATGGAAAAGAAACAAGTTTTGCAGGAATTTTTGAGTCTGTTAAAATAAGAAATAAAGAAGATATAAGAAAAGGATTAAAATTAATGTTTAATTCTCTTAAATCTGAAAGACTTAACTCATATCTTAAATTAAAAAATATAAACGAAAAACCAAAACTAGCAATTATTCTACAAGAATTTATTGAAGGTGATGTTTCAGGAGTTTTATTTAGTCTAAAAAATGAGCATATTATAAATTCAAATTATGGCTCTGCTGAATCAGTTGTCCAAGGAGAATCCTGTGATGAATATATTATTAATAATAAAAACAAAATTACTAACAAAAACCTAAACAAAAATAGTTTAAGTAAAAATGAAATAAAAACAATAGTTAAGATTGGACAAAAAATTAATAAATTATTTAATAAAAGGCAAGATATGGAATGGACTATTAAAAATTCTAAACTTTATATTTTACAAAGCAGACCAATAACCTCTGAAATAAGTGACCAGTTAACAGTTTGGGATAATTCAAATATTGTTGAAAGTTATCCTGGAATTGTTCTGCCCTTAACATGCTCCTTTGCAAAATATATTTATTCTGAAGTTTATAAAAAAGTAGCTATTGAATCCGGAGTTTCAAAGAATAAAATAGAAAAGTATGAAAAAGAATTTAACAATATGTTAGGATTCTTTAAAGGCAAATTTTATTATAACATGCTTAATTGGTATAAGATACTCACATTATTCCCAGGTTATGAAAGAAATAAAGATAATTTTGATTTAATGATATCTGCTCAAAGTCAATCTAATCTTAATAAAGACTACAAAGAGAATGTTAACCTATTTTTTAAAATTAAATATTATTCCTTAGTTTTTTATAAATCTCTAAAATTTAAATCAACAGTTAATTATTTTAAAGAAAAAACAAAGAACCTTATAAAAGAGTCCATTAGTAAGGAATATGATAATTTTTCCTTAGAAGAAGTCTTTAATGAATTCATAAAATTAAGAAATAACTTAATCCCCCTATGGTATATCCCTATTGAAAATGATTTTCTTGCTATGACTTATTATGGTTTGTTGATTAAATCATCTGAAAAAAAAGGAATTAATAAAGAAGATATATTAGTAGAATTATCAGATATTGGAGATTTAAGAGGTTCAAATCAAATTAAAAGAATAATTGAGATATCTAATTTAGCCAAGAAGAATAAAGATGTTAGAGATAATCTGCTTAAGAGTGACTATAAAAAAACCTTAATAGATATTAAAAAAGACGAAAATTTATCAAAAAATATTAAAGATTATTTTTTAGAGTATGGTGGAAGATTTGTTAATGAATTAAAATTAGAGACAGATGAACTAAAACCTAACTCTCATGATTTTCTTGAATTATTAAATGGATACTTAAATTTTGAAATTAATAAAACAAAAAGAGATAAGATTATTCTGAAATACCCTCTAAATTTTTATTTAAAAAAAACAAAACATTATTTAAGACAAAGAGAAGACTTGAGAATTCTTAGAGCTCAAGTATTTAGTTTAGCTAGAAATATATTCTTAAGAATTGGAGAAATTTTAGAAAAAGATGAAATTATTAATTCAAAGAAAGATATTTTTTATTTAGAGATTAAAGAAATTGAGAATTTTATTTATGAAAATTATGATATAGATTTAAAAAATTTAATTGATTCTAGAAAAAAACAATATAAAGAGTTTAAACAATACTCCTTACCCTCTGTATTTTATACAAATAAACTAGGAAAAATTATTCTTCCTCAAAAAGAAATCAATGAAGATTTTAAGGATGTGATTACAGGAAGGCCTTGTTCAGTAGGAGAGATTACTGGGAATGCAACTTTAATAAAAGATTCTAAACCAGACCTAGGAAAAAGCTATGACATTGTTGTTACAGAAAGTGCTGATCCAGGATGGGCGCCCGTTTTAGGATTATGTAATGGGATAATTATTGAAAAAGGAGGTGTTCTTTCACATATCTCTATATTAGCAAGAGAGTTAGGTGTCCCATGTATAATAAACGCTTCTAATATAACCAAAATTGTAAATAATAAAGATAAGATATATATGAATGGTGGAAATGGAAAAATCAAAGTCATTAAAGATAATTGAATATCAATTTGATAGCGAATACTTGCAAGGGTATTTTAAATTAATTTTTAATCTCTACAAAGATTGTGATGGAATAAGATTATATGTCGAGAGTATGAGAAAGTTGCTTTCAGATTCAAATCCATTTTTTAAAAATAACAAAATATGGAATTATATTATTTTTGACAACAATGAAGCAGTAGGGCATATTAGTGCTATTATAGACATGAGATTATTTGAAGATAAAAAAATTGGTTTAATTGGATTTTTCGAGTCTATTGATAATAAAGAAGTATCTGATTTATTAATAAAAAAAGCTGAAGAAAAACTAAAATCTGAAAAATGCGAGATTATTAGGGCACCAATTAATCTGTCAATATGGCACTCATATAGATTCACAATAAACCCCACTAAAAATAGTCTTTTTTATTTTGAACCAATAACTAAAGATTATTATCCTGGTCTTTTTTTGGCTAATGGATTTTATGAAAATGAAAATTATTATTCAGCTGAAAGAACTGACTTTAATACAATTTTAGATTATACTAAAGCAGATTATAAAAATTTAATTAATAATGGTTATAAGTTTAGAACAATATCTAAAGAAAATTTTCAAAATGATTTAAATTCAATTTACTTGCTTTCAAAAGAAATATTTAAAGGCAGTAAAAATTATGTAGATATTACTTTTGATGAATTCAAATATCTTTATTCTGATATTGAAAAAATATCTGACTCTAAATTCATAGAAATTGTTTCTAATCCTGAAGGAAAAGATATTGGTTTTTGTTTCAGTATAAAAGACCCTCTTAATCCAAATATAATTATCCTCAAAACAATCGGAGTCTTAAATGAATTTCAAGGTAAAAAGATTGGTGCGGGTTTATTATACTCTCAACATAAAAAAGCTAGTGAAGAAGGTTGTAATAAATTTATATATGTCCTTATTAGTGATGATACAAAAATCAAAAAACTCCCATATCCCGGAGCAAGAGTTATAAGAAATTATAAGACTTATGAAAAAAAAGTCTAGATTGATATCTTTTCGCCTTTTTTTATCCTCTCTAATAAACACGAAGGAACAAGTTTATTTTCATAAATCATGGCATCAGGACAAGATTCACACAACTCCCAACCAAATTCATTTTTTTCAGGACTATCAATAATTAGAATAACTTGATTATTAATTGGATTAGATATAGATTTAAAAAATAATTGCAAGGCTTTTGATAGATCAAATAATCCAAATAAATGAATTGGTTTTAATTTATTTCCTTTAATAGTTATAAAATATCTTCCATGTTTCTTATGGTATCTTGATTGGACTTTTTCATAAACATCTTTTCCAATTTCTCCTATAGCCTTGCCATTATGAATTAAGGGAAAGAAAAAAAGCCAAGATATTTTATTTTCTGTATGAACTTTACCTAAATAAGCTGTAGGATTACAATGATAAACCTCATTTATTTTTTTTGAGATATCTTCAATAGATATTTTTTTATTTGGATCTTGATCATTAATCTGTCCATTATAACATGTAAAAACTATTAAATTGATTATATCTGAATTAGATTTATAAAAATTTAAAAGCACATCAATTTCAGAGTAATTGTCTTTTGAAATAGGCATAATAAAACCTAAGTTTATCCTTTCAACCCTTCTAAATAAATTACAATAACTTTTTCTTAATTTATTTAATTCTTCTTCTGAAGAATATCCTTTTCTTTTTTGATTTTTATCAATATGTATAATAAATTCAGTAACTCCTAAATCTCTTAATCTCCTAAGTTTTTTTTCATCTAGTTTAATCCCATTTGTATATATTTTAATCCTTAATCTTTTTGATGAGATATATTCTACTAAATCCTCCAAATAAGGATATAGTAATGGTTCTCCCCCTGATAAAGAAATCGTTTGAACATTTCTAGTTTTAATTAAAAAGTCCACTTGTTTTTTTAACTCATTTAAATCTTCATGAAATCTTTTTGCAGATTTATCAAACAATCCCCTGTAACATCCAGGACAATTAAGCTGACAGTAGGTAGTTAGTTCTAACCATCCATTAGGATTATCATTCTTAGACCATGGAAGCCTATACATTTTTTTCCTGTTTAGTTCACCCATTTTTAATTTTATTTAATAATTTATCTGCAAGTGGTTGCAAGTCTTTTGTAAACTGTTTTGGTATAAATTCTCTCATAAATTTAATATCAATATTAATTCTTCTAAACAAGATATTAAAGATATTTAAAGATTTATCAATATGTATCTTAACAGGAACAATATGGCTATTCATAAATTTTTTCTTTATGTAAATTGCTCCTACTTTTGGTTTTTCATTATAATTTTCATCTATTCTTCCTTGAATAAAAATGCACAGGCTACTATTATTTTTTAGAAGATCAACTGATTCTTTAAGAACATTTTCATTGATTTCATAGCATCCAAGTAGGCTTAAAAAAAACCTACTGACTGGATTAACCATATATTTTTTTGCAGTCATAAATCTTAAAGGCATAATTTTGATTAGTTTTCTGAAGGGCATTAAATAAAATATTAAAAAAGGGTCCATTCTCCAGGGATGATTTGGTACAAATAGGTAATGTTCTCCCTTTTTTAAGTCCAATTTAATTTCTAATTTTGTTTTAAAAAATGTTTTAAAAAACATATGCATTAGGGGATAAATTACTATTTGTGATATTTTTACAGTTTTATTTGAATACATCTTAGATGAACATCGCTAGAAATATTAATAAATGTAATGAAAGATAATAAATAACACCTGTTATCTCTATTAATCGTTCAGCATAGATTTTTTCTGAACTTAAGTAAAAAAGTGTAGATAATGTAACTAAAATAAGCGAAAGTATCCCTGTAAAAAATAATGCATTAATGCTTGATAATTTGAATAACAAATAGCTGAATATAAAGAAAGACAAGAAAATTATTACAATAAACATTATTGCAGATTTTCTTTTTCCAATCTGTGATGAATAAGTATCTTTTCCTAAACTTTCATTTGATTTTACCTTAAGCTTTCTTCCAACCTCTAATATTCCTGCATTTACAATTACAAAGACAAAGTGAATGTATAATAATGGATCTAAGAAGTTTATTATTGGAGTCATTAGAGAATATAAGTGAATTTGGAAAAAGAATAATTGAAATAAACACAAAAGATTGTAAATAAAAAATTTATTTCTAATTTTATTTCCTAGGAAAAAATCCATTCCTGCAATCAATGAGTATATCATTGAAATTAATAAGAAAATAAATGCATTAAAAGAGCTATAGATACTAATTGCAAATAAAACAATGATTAATAAAAAATCAAGTATAAATAATGATTTTAATGAGATTATACCTTTTTGTATTGGCCTATCTTTATGATATTTTGTATCAAAATTTAAATCCTTTCTTTCATCTAAAACTCTTATATGATACATAAAGATCATTCCTGCAATAAACGCCAAAACTATTTCTTTTAAGTAACTTGAAATGGGCATATGATTCTTAGAAATTACAGCAACAGAGCTTAAAACTACTGCAAGAGTTGTAAATGTAAGTATAGCTATTGGAAATCTTTCTTTTTGGTAAATATAGAATCTTTTTAATATATTCATTTTATTTTCCATTCTTAATAGTATTAAAATACATTTTTATATGTTCTCTAAACCAGTCATTATCTTTAGTTTCAAGAGATAATTTACTCCTTAATTCCTTTGTATTCTTTGTTTCCCACTTAATATTACTATTTTGAATGTATTTTAAAAAAGGTTTGGTATAATTCTGGAATAATCTTTCATTTTCCGAAGTATCACTGGGATCTAGGTTTTCAACAAGAATACAATTACATCTTATAGAACCTTTAAATCCCTTAATAAAATAATCTGTTGAAAAATTGTTAGAATTAGTAAGATTGTATATTCTCTTTTTAATTTTTTGGTCTCTAATCTTTAATAAAAGATTAATTAAATCTTTTGAAGGAATCAGGTTAAAAGATGAATTTTTCCCTAGAATTCTTATTGATTCTTCATTTTCCAAAGAATTAATGATTTTTAATAATATACAACCATAAAGATAGATAGTTTGGTTTTTTGTATCTTGTAGTTGAGATTTATAACTCATTCCAATTATTCCCGGTCTAAGAATTACAATTGGAAGATTATATTTTTCTACATACCTTTTTAATAATTCTTCAGACAGCCATTTTGTTTCTTCATAATAGTTCCTAAATTCTTCTGGTTTTTCTAACCAGTTTTCTTCAACTAGTTTAGAAGTCTTTCCACAAACATAAGCACTACTAAAATAATAAATATTTCTTATGTTTGATGAATTTTTAAAAATCTCTAGTAAATTTTTTGTTCCTTTAAGATTTGTATTAAAAATTTTCTCTCTATCTCTTTCTTCATTAGATAAAGATACATTTGATGCAAGATGAAAAACTTCACTAACTTTCTTAAGTTTTTCTAAATCATTCGAACTAACACTTAGGTTCTCTTGTGTTATATCTCCTTGTATTAAACTAATTTCCTTACCTAATGATATTGCTTTTTCTAATGAAGAAGATAAAAGATTGTTAGCTTTTTCTTTATCTCTTACTAAAACCATTATCTTATCTATATTTTCTTGATTTAAGAGGGCATTTACTAATGGAATTCCTATAAATCCTGTTCCTCCGGTAATGAAAACTTTTTCCATATAAAAATATCCTTAAGTAGATATTTAAATTCAATTGTTTTACCTGAATAATGGAAGAAAGAATATTATATAGTCAATGTTGGGAAGATCCTTTGATATTAAATGAAGCTTTGCAGGTCAATACTGAAGACATAGTTCTTTCAATATCTTCTGCAGGAGATAATAGCTTATATTTATTAACAAAAAATCCTAAAAAGATTATCTCCATTGATTCTAACCCTATTCAAAATTTTATCTTAGAGTTTAAGGTTGCTGGAATTAAAACATTAGATTATAAAGAATTTTTAGAGTTAATTGGAATATTAGAGTCAAATAAAAAAGAAGAATTATATAATAAAATAAGAATTAAACTAAATCCTAAATGTAGAGAATATTGGGATGAAAATCAAACATTAGTCAAACAAGGGATTATTCATACGGGCAAATTTGAGAGTTATTTGTCTAAATTTAGAAATTATATAATCCCCTTAAGTCACTCAAAAAAAGATATTAAAGAACTACTTTCCTTAAATTCTTTAGATGAACAAAAAAGTTTCTACAATGATAAATGGAATAATTTTATGTGGAGAATAACCTTTAAAATATTTTTTTCTAAAACAATAATGAAAATATTTGGAAGAGATAAAAATTTCTTTGAACACAATAAAAATAAGAATATATCAGAACATTATTACAAAAGGACATTTGATGGCTTAACAAAAATCCCAATTAATAATAATTATTTTTTACATTATATATTATTAAAACAATATGATATTGACAATCTTCCAGAATATCTTAAGGAAAAAAATTTTCACTTGATTAAACAAAACATAAATAAATTAAAAATTATAACTTCGGATATAAACACTTATTTAAAAAAACAAGAAGATAATAGTTTCTCAAAATTTAATTTATCAGATGTATTTGAACTATTTTCACAGGAAGATTATGAAAAAATACTCAAAGAAATTTTAAAGAAATCAAAGGATAACGCAATTATATGTTATTGGAACAACCTTGTCTGCAGAAATAAACATCCCTCAATAAATAATAAAATTAAAAGGAATTTTGAAATATCAAAAAAGCTATTTTCCAAAGATAGAGTTTTCTTTTATAATGATTTTATTGTAGAAAAAATTAAGAAATTATAATCAAATATCAAATTATCCCAAAAATCATGATCGCAATAGTAATTTGCACTATATCAACCATCCCGTGAATTAACCAACAAGAGTATAGATCCTCATATTGTTGAAAGATGAAATTAACTATTACTGCAAATCCAACTAGGCCAATAGTTACTAGTGAAAAAAGAGGGAAGGAAAACCAAGTATAATAAAACATTACATGATGGAATGAAAAAGCTATTCCCGTAATAAGATAAGTTAGTAGGGGTGTCATTAATTTATTTGTTTCTTTAAAAATAAATCCTCTCCAAAAGAATTCTTCCAAAAGTGAATTAATAAAAACAATATAGACTCCTATAAAGATTATGTTTGTTGCATTAATAGAAGCTAATTGATCCAGATTATTTCCAATAGATTCTAAGTTCAGATACCCCTTAAATACAAAATAAGCAGAAAAATAGATAATTGATAATAGAATCCCTACTCCAATTACGATCCAAAATTTATCTTTAAATTTTTTAAAATTAAATCCTTCTGTAATTGAATCTTTTAATGATCTTTTACGAATGAATAATCTATAAAACAAAGGGGAAATAAATATCAATTTATAAATTGAAGATGCCAAATAATTTGTAGATAAAAAATTTCTTACTAATACAATTAGCACAATCGGCAGTAATAATAACAAAAGTATAATAAAAAGTTTTAAATTTTTTCTTTCCATCGATAATTAAGAATTTTAAAGATTAAAAACCTTCTTGTATCAAGCAATTAATAGTAAGATAAATATCATCGCAATTTAAGATTAGACCTAAACTAAGAAATAAAATTTAATGCTTTAGGAATAACAGAAAAATTAAACTCCTTTGATAGTTCTAATAATTCTCCATCAGCCATAAAGTAAGTTTTTTTATCTAAACTAATCTTCATTTTCTCAAATTTCATAAATTCTGACCAACTATGATTTTTATGTTCTTTATTAATCACCTTGTTAAGCCTATAAAATCTTTTAAAAATATTAAATGAATCTTTAATTAAACAAATATTTAAAGTTCCATCATTATTCTTTGCTTCAGGATTTAAGAAGAACCTTTTTCCAATAAAATCTTGATTCATTACAGATACCAACATCAGATTGTTTCTTTTAGTATTGTTAATTTTAATAATTTCAACTTTTTGATATCCAAATATAAAAGACTTTAAAACGAGTAATAAGTAAAGACTATC
>Ga0187833_10001882_pt1 | contig 23277 bp, 18 predicted proteins | sample ETNtaG_37_FD_167968 | JGI IMG/M metagenome (GOLD analysis project Ga0187833, IMG submission 167968) | Marine microbial and viral communities from oxygen minimum zone, Eastern Pacific Ocean - ETNP2014_SV_400_PacBio MetaG (Illumina Assembly) | ecosystem: Environmental > Aquatic > Marine > Hypoxic...
AATTTTCGGGGTGTAGCGCAGCCCGGTTAGCGCACCTGCTTTGGGAGCAGGGGGTCGGAGGTTCAAATCCTCTCACCCCGACACCAACTATCTCTGACGGAAGCCCCTGTTTTAGGACGGGGGCTTTCTATTTATACTTTTAAAGTCTATAAGTTATAAGGTAATCAATCTTAATCAAACAAAGTCAAATATACCCTAATAATGGAACATTTTTAATGGGACACAAACCAATCTTGGATAAATAAAGTATAATTATCCAATCAGCGTTTAAGGGTTTTGTAGGGATTAAGACAGAAAGATTTATAATGCCTTCAATGAAGGAACCGCTGTTTATCTGCGTTTCGTCCTCTAAAAAGCAACTTACCCCATAAATTGTTTTATATCGTCTCTCCTGTGTAGCTTCACTAAACGTAAGGAGGAAAGCTTGGCTTCCAAAAACCAACATTGTCATCCTGAGCCGAAGGTACCCGCCTACCGGCCGGACAGGAAGGCTCTCAAACAATCGTTCTATAATAAACAAATACTTGAGATTCTTCAATTTCCCGATAAATCGGGATCCTTCAGAATAACAATATTGGGTTAGAAATGAGTTTCTTAGAAGAACTAAAACAGCGGAAAGTCTTTCGTACTGCAACTGCTTATGCTGTGGTGGCTTTTGTGATTATGCAAATTGTGGAAATTGTGTTTCCCATGTTTGACATTCCAGAATGGGCAGGGCGGATGATTATCATTCTGTTGTTTATCGGTTTTCCGGTAATCATTGTTTTTTCGTGGGTATTTGATGTAACCGAGAAAGGTTTAGTCAGAAGTCAGCCGATGGATACATCCGATACGCGTTCCACCTTAGCTAAAAAGAGGACTTGGTTTGCTGCAGGCGGGATTATTCTGGGTGTTTTGCTCGGATATTTTGTTGCCAGTTCATTAGGAAAGAACAATCCTGTTGAAAACAATCGGTCCATTGCTGTCCTGCCGTTTGATAATATGAGCGACAGCAAAGATGATGAATATTTCAGCGACGGCATAACGGAAGACATCATTACCTATTTATCCAAGATTGAAGGATTGAAGGTCATTTCCCGCACCTCCATCATGCAGTATAAAGATTCAAAAATGAACATCAAGGATATTGCGAAAGAATTGGGTGTGTCTAATATCCTGGAAGGGAGTGTGCGTCGGGCCGGAGAAAGGGTTCGTATAACCGGCCAGTTGATCAATGCATTAACCGATGAACACCTTTGGGCGGATAGTTATGATCGCGATCTAAAAGATATTTTTTCAGTACAAACCGATGTAGCAAAAAATATTGCCAATGCTTTGAAATCGGAATTATCTGAATCAGATAAAAAGCATTTATCCAATATGCTAACAGATAATTCTTTGGCATATGACTATTATTTAAGATCCAAAAATGCTCCTCCAAATAAAGAAGGATTATATTTAATCGTGGATCTACTGAACAAAGCCATTGAGCTTGATCCAAATTTTGTGGTTGCATATGCAGACCTATCCAAAACGGAAGGTTGGATTTATTTCAGTGGAATAGAAAAAACATTTGCAATGCTTGCTAGATCAAAAGCTGCTGCAGATAAAGCATTAGAATTGGATCCTGAATCTGCCGAAGCTCATGTTGCCCTGGGATTATATTTCTATAGAGGATATCTCGATTATGATCGAGCCATGTATGAATTTGAAATAGCGAATAAATTGGATCCAAATGGTGAGATCGCGTTATCTGTTATGGCTTGGGTTGTGAGACGCCAGGGAAATTTTAAAAAATCTGCTGAATATGTAGAAAGAGCGGTGGAATCCGATCCAAGAAATGCGACCATGATGGGGCAGCTGTTTCCCACATATCTGATTCTGGGTGATATAGAAAAAGCAAATGAATGGATGGATAAAGCTCTGGATATCCAACCTGAAAATGTGACCAATAGAAGCTATAAAGATTGGCAATATTTAGTATTGTATGGGGATATTGTGAAAACAAGGCAGAAGATCAAAAGGACTCAAGAAATTGTTGGGGATGATAAATTTAATTGGAAATTGGCCTTAATTGATATACTGGATTCTAATTATAATGATGCGTTAAAAATATTGAATGGAATTCCCGAAGACCAGAGTGAAGATCAACACGAAATTCATCTGAAGTCATTCTATCATGGCTGGATCTATGATTTGCAAGGATTAACAGAAAGATCAACAGCAAAATTTGAAGAGGCCAGGAATCATTTGCTCGACAAGATCGGGGAACATCCGGAAGATCCCCGATACAGGAGTCTGCTTGGAAAAACTTATGCTCATCTAGGCGACATGGAAAAGGCTATTAAAATGGGAAATTCTGCAAAAAGCTTATGGCCTTTATCAAAGGATGCTTTAGGCAGTATTTGGTATATAAGGCATATGGCAGATATTTATGCAATTCTTGGCGAAAAAGAAATGGCACTAAACGAATTAAATCAATTAACCACTATACCTGTTTTTCCAAGAAAGGGTATTTATAAAGTTAATCCAATTTGGTCTGATTATTTGGATGATCCTCGTTTTCAAAAAATACTTGAAAATATTTAATATCCTTTTTCGAAGAACTAAAACAGCGGAAAGTCTTTCGTACTGCAACTGCTTATGCTGTGGTGGCCTTTGTGATTATGCAAATTGTGGAAATTGTGTTTCCCATTTTTGAAAAACCGGACTGGGCCAGCAGCATGATCATACTACTGGTAATCACCGGTTTTCCAATCATTATCATTTAATGATGTAAATGATAAAAAGTTAGTCCGTATACAACAAATGCAGATTGATGGTTCTGTTGAAGTAACAAATTGATTCCTCTGGATAAATTGAAGAGATAGAGAGAGTACTATAATGCAAATGTACAGTATAGTAAGTAGTTATATACACAAATTGTTATTGAGAGAATAATTAAAGGAACATAGCCTTGAAAAAACATATCCTAATTATTTCAACTCTATTTATTTCAACATTATTGGGTCAGGGTATTCTTGACGTGACAGACTATGGTGCAGTTTCCAATGATGGCAATGATGATATTAATGGGATAAATGCTGCAATTGATGCTTCTGCTGCAGGAGACACAATTTATTTCCCATCTGGCACGTTTCATATTTCCGATGCAATACGATTAAAATCCTATACTGTAATGGTAGGCGAAGGACAGGATAATTCAACCATTTTATTCATAGGAACAAACTTGGCTCCACTGGTGGATATACAGGAAAAAACGCATATTGAAATTGCTAATTTATGTCTTGATGCCAACGATAATTCTAATGCCAGTAATGGTATTGAAGCCCTACAAGGTAGTAACCATTTTCTGCACAATCTATGGATAAAGAATTTTACCTTTAACTATCCGGATTGGGGCGGACCTCAGGGCATAGTGTTTTATGGTGAAGTAATGGATTGTATGATCTCCAACAATCTTATTGAAAATATGTCTATTGAATCGAAATGGGGTGCAGGGATTGTAGTTGGTTGGGGATCTTCAAATAATAAAATCTTAAATAATACGATTAATAATACTGGGCGTGGGGGAATTTTATGTAATAATGGGTCTACGGATTTAGTAATTCAAAATAATATTGTGACTGGTTCTCATGGTGAAGGACTGGGAATCGAAATTTGGGTGGATTGTGACCGTGCAGTCATTGAGGATAATATTATCGACCATTGGTTAAGTGTTGGCGGAGGACATTATTGTGCAATCCGAAGAAATGTGATAAGTGATACAACTGGGATAGTTAAATATATTGGATTAGAGGTTGCCTGGGAAAATGATAACCATATTATCACAGACAATATAGTCAGTGATGGTTTCGAACAAGGAATGACTGTATCCAATACACCTCCTAAAGAATATATTTTTTGGGGATACAATACTGTTCAATATGCTGACAATTGGGGAATTCAAATATTGGGTGATACAGGCGGTGCTAGTTATCTTTATTTTTACAAAAATACATTTGAATATTCACGAAAAACAGATGATTTTAGTGGTCAAGGAATATTTTTTCACGACGATTGTAATTATATTACATTTGAAGAAAATGAAATTATTAATAATGAAGGGGCCGGCATAACAGGAGGTGATCCAGATTCTGAAGTAATGAATCATTTGAGTTTTATTAATAACACAATAGCCAATAATGCTGAAGCGTCCATTGAAAACGACCCCGGTGGTGAGAATCTGGAATGGGAAAATAATGAGATTTACGGCAATGGTTATGATGTCCAATTGGAATCCCGGGGCTTCGATAATCAAAAACCGATTGCAGATTTCAATATTCCTGCTTCTGGAGTCGTAGGTGAAGAAATTGTATTTACTAATAATTCCTATGATCCCGATGGTGAGATCGGTCATGTATTGTGGGATTTTGATGATAGTTATCCCGTATCAGATTTTAGTCCGACCCATATTTATACCAAACCGGGAGAATACAGGGTAACTTTATTGATCTGGGATGAACCGGGACGAGGAGCTAGGGCAGAACATTTCATCACGATTGAATCCCTCGGGACTGATGAATCAAATCCTGGAATCCCAACAGATTACAAACTGTCCCAAAACTATCCAAATCCATTCAACCCAATAACCAGGATAGAATATGAAATGCCACAAAATGGTAATGTTAACGTATCTATTTACAACATTAAAGGTGAATTGGTTGAGAAATTGGTAGATAGTTATAACATTACAGGAAAGTATTCAATCCAATGGAATCCAAAGAATATTAGTTCAGGGCAGTACTTTTATCAGATTTCTGTTGATGGTTTTGTGCAGACCAAGAAGATGGTGCTGTTGAAGTAACAAATTGATTCCTCTGGGTAAATTGAAGAGATGAAAAAGACAGTATTATTTATAGCATTGTTGGTTGTGTTTGCCTGTGAGGATAAATTTAATTAAGGAGATTAAAATGAAAAAGATATTATTATTTATGAAACAAAGGAAAGGTAACAAATGAAAACTTCTTTATACATTTTGTTGTTTATAACCTCTCTTGTTGCACAAGAGCAGGTTTTCTATCTCAAAAGTGGTGATAAGATCACAGGAACAATCGTCGAAGAAACCGAAACGACCTACAAAATTAATACTACGTTTGGTATCGTTACTTTAAACAAGGAAGAGATTCAACTTGATGAGGTTGAGGTATTCCTAAAAAGTGGTGACAGATTACAAGGGGTCTTAATAAAAAAGACTGAATATTCAGTTGGCTTAAATGATAAACTCGGTTACTTTGGACTTTTTAGTAAAAGTTGGATTCAAGAAACGGACAACAAAGAATCTTATATGGTAGCTGGTGGTTTAGGTCTTATAGGTGGAATAGGTTATGGACAAAAATATTATTTTTCTAAAGGGAGATTTTCTCCCTATTGTTCACTAACAGGTTTAGGGTATTATGTTCTTGCTATAGGCGCAGTTGGTTCAGTAGGTATTTGTGGTGCTTTGGGTGTTGATATGAGCGCTATTAAATGGGAAAAAAAAGAAATCATTTTACAATTTGGTATAATTTCAATGTACGATCCTATAAGAGGTAAAAATATCACAATTGGTGGGGATAACGGACCTTCTTTTCTTATGCCTTCGTTTAATATTAAACTTAATCAGAGAAAATGATATAACAATTATTATTGTTAAAAATTAATGCAGCATTCCCACCTCCTTGTAAAAAAGTGGAAAAACACTCCAAATTGATTCCTCTGGGTAAATTGAAGAGATGAAAAAGATATTAAAGTATTAACTAAAGGGAGATTAAATTGATTCCATGTATAATATAAAAGTTTACCATAATCCACGCTGAGGTAAAAGTAGGGAAGCCGTGCAGCTTCTCAGAAACAATGGCATTGAACCAGAGGTTGTGGAATATCTCAAATATCCGTTATCTGTAAATGAGTTGAAGTCAATTGCTCAAATGCTTGGCTTAAGGCCAAAGGATTTTATTCGAAAAGGAGAGCAGGATTTCAAGACCCTTGACCTAAAAGAAAAGCTGGAAGATGATGAAGTGCTTTTTTCAGTGATAGCTAATTTTCCAAAGCTGATGGAAAGGCCGATAGCAGTGAAGGGTGGTAGGGCGATAATTGGGCGCCCTCCAGATGAGATATTGGATTTAATCTAATTTTTTAGTGACCAATAATCTCCGAATTGATTCCTCTGGGTAAATTGAAAAGTTTTTTGTTTGCAAGGTTGGATGTTTGACATTAAATTTATTCGTTAACAATTAATACGAAGGAGAAAATAAACGATGAAGAAATACTTAATAATGTTAATACTGCCTTTGGCTTTGATTTTTACGATAGGCTGTGAAGATGATGACGTAGATGCATGTAATGATGCTGTGGATTCCCATACTGTAGCGCTTGCGCAGTTTGAAGATATCCAAGCGTTAGCATTGCTTGAAGGATTTGAAGGACAGGAGTCTTATGTAACGCTCTGTGAATTACTAAGCGACCTTGCAGAAGCTGGTTTAGCGGATTGTCCCGAGTCTTTTGCAACTTATGCAGATTGGTCTGCAGAAGATTTCGATGTTTTTAAGGCAGCATGTAGCAATTATGGGCCGGAGTAAATAGAGTACTATAGCGCGTTAATTATAAAGCCCTCGTGAAACCTCGGGGGCTTTTTTATTATCTAAATAGTATTAAGATAGCGTTCCATCACTATCGGATAGATTAGGCTAGTTTTGTGTGCTCCATATCACACCTCCGTCTTAGGAATTGTTACTTCCGTGGTTTCTGCGTAGTATGTGCATCCAATTAAAGTTGTAAAATTGAGGTTGATTAAAGCGTTTTATCAAATAATAATAAAGGAAGGTAGAAAATGAAAACTCTTTTAGTTAGAAAACAGGTATTAGTTAACCTTGTGTTATTTCCAGCCATTCTGTTGTTTCTTGTTGGCTGTACAGCTCCATTGTCACACGTTAACATGGATCTTAAGCCAGGCGATCTGACATTCTCAGATCCCCACAGATTGAAAATTACTGCAGAATACAAAGTCAATGGGAAATCTCAGTCAAATTACGACGATGAAGTTCTCGCTGTTATGGAAGAAGTTCTATCGGATGTAGGGTTTGCAAAGGCTACCAGTAAAAATCCTGATGGGGAAATGCATATCGTTGTTGATCTTAAAGCAGATTATGCAAAAGCGGCTTCAAAGGGATTAATTACTGGATTTACATGGGGGTTGATCGGTTATTCTATTGAAGATGTGTATACGATGGATGTTGAGTTGATACTCAATGGGGAAACAGTGAATAAGACAGGATATAAACAGTCTATTGTAACGATTGCTGGACTGGGGCAAGGCGGTACGGTTGGAGGAATGAGCCAGTTGCCACCCGCCCAGGCTATGGAAAAAGCTGCGCAACAGTTAATACTGCAGTTCTTAAATGATCTAAACTAAAAGGTCATGTATAATACCTCCTTATAGCACAAAGTTTTCAATTTCGGTAGTCAGCAGTGGTGCGCAGTGCTTGATTGTGAAAGTGTGTTCACCAAAAATGGAATCAGATATTTTTCATGATTTAATTTTATTGTAAACAGGAACAGGGCACCTATTGGCGCCCTGTTCTTGAATTAGATTGCCTAAATTTTACTTAGATGAATATCTCAGTCTGAGTCCGCATCAAGCCCCGATCCGATGGGTTTTTTTGTTTATTCCACATTTGTTCTTACATTACAGTATTATGAAAAAGATATTATTACTTATAGCGTTGTTTCTTTTTGTTAGTTGTGAAGAAACCAGTTCTAGCGAAGATGAGTCATTCCAGAACCCAATAGTCGTTCTGGATGACGTTGATTCGAGTCCGGTCACTGGCGAAGAGGATGGAATCGCAATCATTGAAGAAGAAGGGTGGTCAACACCCGTCAAATTGCCGGTGGATGACGACGGAGCAGAAGATGGAACCTACATTACGAGGGATGGAAGATATGTTCTCTTCTATCATGTGCCAATATGGGGTGGCGGAAACGGGATAGATCCACAGATCTACTATAGCGAACGTCCCTTTCTAACCAGACAGGTTCATCCCATTACCTCAGCGGATTTCAATGCTGAGGCAGGACCTTATATTTCAGAGGCCAACGACATTTACTACACAAGAACATTTATTGTTCTCGAGCCAGAACCCCACGAAGCGACACCAAGAAAGATAGTGGTGAATGATGGTTCAACAATCATCGATATGGGAACCGGGGGACATGAAGGCAATCCACATTATTGCGACGAGTGGGATGAACTCTATGCCAATATTGAATATGAATCAGGGGATACAGACATTGCAGTGTTCAAAGATGGAGAAACGACAATCCTTCCGGAGCCAATTAACCTTCCAGGAAATCTGGAACTCCAACCTTTTCTAACAGACGATTGCCAGACAATGTATTTTACTTCGTCACGGGGCCAATTAATTAGTATTTTCCCTCTGCAGGTTTACAAATCGCAGAGACTGGGAGAATTCGAGTGGAGCGAACCGGAGCTATTCATCTCTTATCCACAACCGGAAGGAATGCTTGGAGGAGTTGGAGAATTCTCAATGACTCGAGATGGGAACCAGATGGTGTTTTTGGAGCTCACGATAACAGGGGAAGGAGAAGATTTGTTTGCAACAAATAAAATGTATTATGCCGAAAAGATTAATAATTAATTATAACTTATCAATAAACATCAAACCCCGGTCACTCGGGCCTCTTTGTAAAAAAGTGGGAAAACCTTCCAAATTGATTCCTCTGGGTAAATTGAAATAAGATGACTACAATGAACAGGTATATTCTTTTATTGGTTGTTCTTACAGCAACAGTGTTTTCTCAATCGGAATGTGACGGAGAACGATATATGTCAGACATCTTTCCGGATATACAGATAACCTCAAATATCGAATATGGAGAAAATATTACCGAGGATATTTTAGGAACAGAATACACGCAAACTCTTTATTTAGATGTCTATGAACCGGAGGGTGATAATGTCAATGAGAGACCCCTGATCATTTTCATGTTTGGAGGGGCATTTATTTCCGGTTCAAAAAACTCACCCGTCATGCAGGAATTGTGTACACGATATGCAAAAATGGGTTATGTTGCTTCTGCCATTGATTACAGGCTCACCCCGACATTGATTTGGAATGGTACTGAAGAAAATGCATATAAAGCCGTTCTAAAAGCAATTCATGATTTAAAAGCGGCTATCAGGTATTTCAGGATGAATGATAGTCTGTATGATGACTTTGGGGTAGATACATCCAGGATTTATACCGGGGGTTCATCTGCAGGAGCGATTGCGTCAGTGAATACGGCATATTTAAATGAGGAAAGTGAAATCCCTGACCTGGTTATTGATTTCGTGAATGAATCCGGTGGACTAGAAGGATTGAGTGGAAATCCGGGTTTTGACTCTCATTTTTATGGAATTGTGAATTTATGCGGAGCAGTCGGAGATACCAATTGGATAGAATTCAATGATATACCCATCGTAAGTGTTCATGGGGATGAGGACACTGTTGTTCCTTATGCTGATGACCTGGTAACACTGTTTGGAATTAATCTCCAGGTCTATGGGAGTTATAGCATTCATCAGACAATGATTGATTTAGGAAATCAAAGTGCATTGTATACTTTTGAAGGAGAAGGTCATACACCTTATGGCTATTCAGATGCATACATGGATGTGACGATTGATTTTACGAAAGAGCACATGTATGATTTGGTCTGCGCAGAATCTCAGTCCGAAGAAATCTCTATTTATTACGAAGCAAATTGGAATCTGGTTGGTTTACCCCTTGAGGTTGAAGATGCTTCGTACGGTTTTTTATTCCCTGAATCAATAGATGGAACTTTATACTCTTTTGATGATGGATACATATCTGGATCTGACCTTACCCCAGGCGAGGGATACTGGTTACGATTTGAAAATGCTGGAAGTACCACTATTCCCGGCACCACAATCAATGAACTTACAGTCAGTTTAAATGAGGGATGGAACCTTGTTTCTGGTTTGTCAGAGGATGTATCCATCTATTCTGTTTCTGATCCAGACAGTATTATTGTTCCAGGAACCCTGTACGGTTTCAATGAAGGATATGTAGGAACAGATATACTTGTTTCGGGTAATGGGTATTGGGTGAGAGCTTTTGAAGAAGGTGAGATTACACTGACAAGCGGAGCATTAGCGAAAACTTCGCCAAGAGAGTTTAGTCTTAAAGGTAAGGCCAACAACTTAACCATGAATAATACGGACTTATATTTCGGTGTTGAAATGTCAGCAGGAGACAGACTCAGCTACAGCTTACCTCCCAAACCGCCTGCCGGAGCGTTTGATGTGCGTTTTTCCGGTAACTGGAAATACTGCGAAGATTCCGGTGTAATTGAAGTGATGAATCCTGGAGAAACTCTGGTAATTGAATACAACGTAAAAGAAGGTGAGCTGTGGGAGTTGGTCCCTGTCATTGCGAATGGAACGGGGTGGAGTGCGGCAATCCCATTATCTGATCAAGGGCAGTTAACTTTGGGTTCAGGTGTTGAACAGTGGATATTGAGAAAATCCGTATCAACCGTTTCAACTACCTTCGCCTTGCATCCTGCTTATCCGAATCCTTTCAACCCAATCACAAGCCTATGCTACGACCTACCAGAACAGGCACAGGTTACTCTCACGATTTACGATCTAATGGGCAGGGAAGTCACTCAGCTGGTGAACACAACTCAGACAGCAGGATACAGGTCAGTCCAGTGGGATGCTACAGACATCCATGGTAAACCTGTAAGTGCAGGAGTCTATCTTTTCCAGATACAGGCAGGAGAGTTTGTGCAGACTAAGAAAATGGTGCTGTTGAAATGAATTGATTCTTCTGGGTAGATTGAAGAGTTAGTCTTCTATTAGAAGAATTATGAAAATAAGAATCGTTAATATATTATTTATAGGATTGTTAGGTGCCCAACCGAATTCTGATCTTGATCAAATTATATTGGACCATATGAACTCTGGATATATACCGGGTTTATCTGCATGTATAGTTGTAAATGATCAGGTAATATGGTCAAACAGTTATGGGACAGCGAACATAACACTAAATATTCCTGTTACTGAGGATATACACTTTTTATTGGCATCTATTTCTAAATTAGTGACCGCAACAGCTGTAATGCAGTTATATGAAGACGGCAGCATCGAGCTCCATGATTCTATAAACCAATATCTTCCATTTACAGTGACCAATCCCTTTCATCCTGACACAGAAATAACCCTCTATATGCTCTTGACACATACCTCCAGCATAAATGAGGATTTAACTTTTTCAGAAGAATACTCCATTTTCGGAAATAATCCAGAAATGGACTTAGAATATTTTCTCTCCAATTATTTGGTGGTGGGTGGAGAATTTTATTCATCAAACAACTACTATAATTATGAACCTGGTGATCAATGGAATTATAGTAACATAGGATTTGCACTGATTGCATTAATAGTTGAATCCATAGCTGAACAATCATTTGAAGATTATTGTGATGTAAATATCTTTGATCCTCTTGGCATGGAAGAAACCTCATGGCATTTTGAAGAGATGGATGAGTCAACTGTTGCTATGCCCTATGAATGGATGCCGGGCTGGGAGGGAATGGGGCATTATTTCATTCCGTATTATCCTTCAGCACAACTCAGGTCAAGTGTTAATGAGCTTAGTTCCTTTCTAATTGGTTATATGGAAAATTTTTCAGGATTACTGGGTGATGAGACTATTGAACTAATACTCACAGAACATATTGATGACGGCTGGAGCTGGATGAATATGAGCGAAGGGTGGGGCCTTGGTTGGTATCATAAAATTATAAATGGAAGGGATCTTTGGGGCCATAATGGTGAGATGTGGGGAGTATTGACTGAGATGTTTTTTAGTCCAGAAGATAATGTTGGTATTATTATCTTAACCAATGGAGGGGACTATTATGGAAGTTGGTATACTGACGTTATTGCCATTGAAAATGCCATGCTGGATTATGGATATGAGTATTTGGAATCAAATCAAGTAATAAATATAAACTATAATGCTGGTTGGAATATTATTGGACTTCCCTTAGAAGTGGAGTATGCATACTACCAGACACTATATCCTGAGTCAATTGAAGGGACACTTTACTCTTTTGATGGGAACTATGATCCTGCAGAAAACTTAATAAATGGAGAAGGCTACTGGCTGAGATTTAATGAGGAAGGCAGTACTAATATTTCAGGCACCATAATCAATGAACTAACAATTAACCTGCATGAAGGATGGAATCTCATCACAGGTGGAAGCACTTCTTTAAATATTTTAGATATACAGGACCCGGATGGGATAATAATTTCAGGCACTATTTATGGTTTTAACAACGGTGTTTACACAGTTACAGAAAACATAGAACCAGGAAAAGGATATTGGGTTAGGACAAACACCTCTGGTTCAATTACTATAATTGGTCATTAAATTCTTCACACCTCTTTGTAAAAGTGGGGATGGGGTAAATTGAAGAGATGAAAAGACTTTTATTTAGAGCATTGTTTGTTGTGTTCGCCTGTGAGGATAAAGAATCTGTAAGGAAATTCTACATTCTATCGTAAACAATTTCACACTCATACTGACAGATGTTTGTAAATTTTAGTATATGCAAGCTTCTCCCAATATTAAAGAGCTGTCTTATATAGTATTTAATTTTTTAGTTGATAATGCAGAGCTAACATTGTATAAGTGTAACCAAGATTTACGCTTAATTCTTGTTTTGATGTTTCAGTAACGTTGTAATAGTTACCATTCCCCATATAATAAGATGATTGGTTTGTGCTTTTCGTGCTAAAATCCCAGAAAATTAAATTGAGCCCTACACTTGCAGTTAAAGAAAGTTGTTCACTGAATTCGTACTCAATAGCATGACTTATTTTGATGCCAAATAGACTAAGGGCATCTTCAATTTCCTCATCAACTTCGTCCACTGCATCCTCCAATTCACCTTTCCCAGTTACCATCGGAATAATTAGATATCCTTCAATCTGATTATAGGTGTTAACCCTGCCCATACTATTAGCAGGCATCCTGTATCCTATCCGAGGCATAAAGACATTTATAGATATACCCCCATCACTTGAATTGCTGGTAAGATAACCATCAGGTTCATATTCTTCTTCAGATATTTCTGCATTCATAGAAAAACGAGCAAAATCTAATCCACAAAGTAATTTATCCTTATAGAAGGTTGCTGAGTGATTTGTATTTGACCCACTGACTCTAATACTGAAAGAATCGTATTGTGCCATAATCATGATGGGGAATAATAACATAGCAAATAAAGTGACCAATTTCATGAGTGTTTCCTTCCCTTGTTAAGCGTTTTCCTTATCGTAAGGTTTAACAATTCCTTTTAATTAATACAAATTATCATATTTTGTCTTAGAAATGTGATTATTCAATTCGTTGTATCGCAGTCTAAATCCACCTCCCCTTCTCCATTCAATATTGATATTGTCTACTCCAAATTGATTTCTCTGGGTAAATATGGGGAGCGCTCCCACCTCTTTGTAAAAAAGTGGGGATGGGATAAAGAGCAGTTTTTATTTGTGCGCGGGGGTATTAGATTAGATTGATGAAAAATAATCACTTTTAGTACCAGTTTCCTTTTTGCGCTGTTGCATGTAATAACAAAATGATCCGTCTAGAGAACCTTTCCAAATCTTTTCCGAACGGCGACCTTTTTTCCGATGTAAATATTTACTTCAAGAGTGGTATGCGGGCAGGGCTGGTGGGCCCAAACGGTTCAGGAAAAACCACCCTCCTTAGAATTATGCTTGGGGAAGAATCCCCCGATTCCGGGAATGTTCAGATTGGCAAAAATGTAACTATCGGGTATTTGGCCCAGGAAATCGTTCCTGGGTCCCGCCGTTCCATTCTGGAAGAAGTGCTTTCAAAATTTCCGGAGGTTCGTGAGTTGGAAGGGAAAATGCTATCATTGTCTCATGATATTGCCAATGATCCTGAAAACCAGGCATTGGCAAACCAGCTGGGTGATACCCAGAATCGATTCGAAGCTCTTGACGGGTGGTCGCTGGAAGAGAAAGCCAAAAAGATCCTGGGAGGCCTTGGCTTTACGGACAGGCAGTTTACGGAAACCATGGATGTGTTCAGCGGCGGCTGGCGGATGCGGGTTGCTTTGGCGGCAATTCTTTTGCAGGAACCGGATATAATATTTCTTGATGAGCCCACCAACCATCTGGACCTGGAAGCGACGATTTGGCTTGAAGCCTTTTTATCCGACTGGAAAGGGGGGATGGTGATGATCAGCCACGACCGCGCTTTTTTGGATCGCTCTGTGAATCACATTCTTGAAATCGATTTGAAAAAGATCACTCTGTACCATGGAAATTATTCCAGATATAAGGACGAAAAATCCCTGCGGATGGAACAGCACCAGGCGGCCTATATAAACCAGCAGAAGCAGATAAAAGATACAGAGCGGTTTATCGAACGGTTTCGCTACAAGAACACAAAAGCAACCCAGGTCCAGAGCCGGGTGAAAATGCTAGATAAAATGGAAAAGATTGAACCGCCTTCAGAACACAATTATGCTATGAATATGAGATTCCCTCAGCCAGGCCGACTGCCCCAGAATGTGGCATCCTGCCGAAATGTGACGAAAAATTACGGGGATGTTGAAGTATTCAAGGATATGGACCTGACCGTGGAACGAGGACAGAAAATTGGACTGGTTGGGCATAACGGTGCAGGGAAATCGACTTTATTAAAAATGCTGGCCGGTGTGGAAGATGTGACTGGCGGTGCAGTGCGTATCGGTGCCAATGTGGAGAGAGCCTATTATGCCCAGCATCAGCTGGAAATCCTGGATCCAGGGGAAACTGTCTTTGAATCAATTAGAAAGGCGAACCAGGAGTGGAGCGAAACAGAGATTCGTACTTATCTGGGCAGTTTTTTATTTACGGGAGATGAGATTGAAAAACGTGTGAAGGTCCTCTCCGGTGGGGAAAAAGCCCGGGTGTCCCTGGCGAAGATGCTGGTTAATCCGGCACATTTACTCCTGCTGGATGAGCCTACCAACCACCTGGATATTGTTTCTAGGAACGTAGTTGAAAAAAGCCTGGATCAGTTTACAGGTTCCATTGTGTGCATTTCCCATGACAGGCATTTTTTAAATAATGTCACCAATCTTACCTGCGAAGTAGGCGGAGGGGATATCCGGATGTTTGAAGGCAATTATGAATATTATGAATGGAAAAAATCAAAAAGACCATCAGAAGAGATTATTGAGCCAGAACCCAAATTTCCCTCTAAAAATAAACTGGATTATCAGGAAAGGAAAAGAACCCACAATCGCCTGGCCTGGATAAAAAAACGATTCAATACCATTGAAAAAGAGATGGAAAGAGAGCGGTCCACCATTCAAGATCCGATTCATGTTGATGACTATGAAATTCTCCAAAAGGCCATGGAAAACCTCACTGCTTTTGAAAATGAATATTTGGAGTTGATGGAAGAACAGGATGCTCTCCAGGCGAAAGATGTGCCTTGAAGGAGCAATGCTCATGGGAGTTTTTTTATTTGTGGGGGCAGGAGTAGATTGAGACCGTCAGGATTAAACTATTTCATGAAAATAATTTCATTATTACCGGTTATTGTGCTGATTGTTGGGTGTCTGCCTGTTCACCTTCCCCAATCCATGAGCGAACCTCCAGAAAATGCTGCATCCTTTCCAAAACTAAAGGAGCGCAACCGGCTGCTGGGGGCATTATCGCCGGAACGAACCTGCTATGATGTCCAGCGTTATGATATCAATATTGACATCGATGTAGATAAAAAATATGTAAAAGGATATGTGGATTTTACTGCCGTTGCCGTTGATGATTTTACTGTCCTGCAGGTTGATTTGGCAAAGGATATGCAGTTAAACGGCGTCTATTATCTCGGAAACAAACTGGAAACAACACGAAAGAAAGATGCTGTTTTTGTGGAATTTCCAAAGATCAATCGTGAAACAATGTTCAGTTTTCGTGTCCATTATGAAGGGAAACCCCGGGAATCTTCAAACCCGCCCTGGGACGGCGGTTTTGTGTGGGAAAAAGACCGGAAGGGCCGTCCCTTTGTTTCTGTTGTTTGCGAAGGAGATGGGGCTGGGTTATGGTGGCCTCTAAAAGATCATATTATGGATGAACCGGATAAAGGTGCAAAGATGACATTCACAGTTCCATCGGGATTGTTTTGTGTCAGCAATGGCCAGCTTACCAGCACAGCTGAAGATTTAGAGAATGGGAAAAAGGCGTATATCTGGGAGGTGAACAACCCCATCAACAATTACAATATATCCGTTCAATTAGGCCATTATGTTCTGGTCCAGGACACCCTTCATCGAAATGGAAAAATTGAATCATTAAACCATTATGTGTTGGATTATCATCAGGAGGTAGCTAAAAACCATTTCCAGCAGGCTAAGAATGTCATCCGGTTTTTCGAAAAGTATTTTGGGGATTATCAATGGTGGGCGGATGGTTATAAGCTGGTGGAAGTATCTTATCTGGGCATGGAGCACCAGTCAGCTGTAACCTATGGAAATGCCTGGAATAATTGGGGAGGGCCCCGTCACTGGACAAAAGCATATTACGGGATAGTCGATGGTCTTTTATTCCATGAAACTGCACACGAATGGTGGGGGAACAGCGTCACTGCAGGAGACCCTGCCCATATGTGGATTCATGAAGGTATGGCTGTATACAGCGAATCGATGTTCATTGAAGATCAGCTTGGTTATAACGTGATGATAGATTTTATGCTGCGGAAGCGTACGAACATCCAGAACAAACTCCCGATTGTCGGGCCGGAAAACGAAAACTACTGGGCTTTCGGGGATTCCTACAATAAAGGCGCATGGGTAATGCATACCCTCCGCCATGTGATCGACAATGATAGCCTGTGGTGGGATATCCTAAGATCATTCGCAGTTGACAATGCCCGAAAACATGTGAAAACCGGTGATTTTCAAACCCATGTGGAATCCAGGACCGATCAGGATTTAGAGTATTTTTTTGATCAATATTTTTTTGACCACAGGCCTCCTAAATTGGAGTATTATCAAAAAGGGAATAAACTATTCTACCGCTGGGCTGATGTGATCCCGGATTTTCGAATGCCGCTGGATGTTGATATAAATGGCATAGAAAAACGCATCTACCCGACTTCTTCTGTTCAAACACTTGAAATTCCAGAATTTGCCGTGGTTATTTTTAAGGAATGGCAATTTCTCATAAACGTAAAGGAAAATTCTAAATTCACTGCAAATTGATTCCTCTGGGTAAATTGAAGAGATGAAGAAAATTCTTTTCTATGTGTCTATGATATATGGCATTATTGTGACATCATTAATGTCATTAGTATTTGGATCAAAAATCATTGGATTAATTCATGAAGAAGGCATTAAATATTTTATAGAAATACCACGGGCATTTGTTAATTGGTATGATAATCCAACTGCATTTTTCTTTACCTATTTAATAGGCTATGGAATAATTTTTTGGAATCCTCTAAAAGGTTCAGCAATCATCATAATTGGTGACATTTTATTTTTCGTTTTCAACAGTCAAAATATGGGAACTTTCATATTTATTATTCCCACATTTTTAGTTGCTTTTCTCTATATTTTATATGGTGTAATAAAAAACAATGGATTGAATATTAGGAGACTGATATGGACTCCTCCAAATTGATTCCTCTTGGTAAATTGAAAAGATGAAATGACATTATGCAGACTTAAATTGAGCGTATGTGTGGTCCTCTTATCAGCAATTGCTGCTTTTGATGGGCAGGAACCTGCAGATCGTTTTGAGAAGGTTGTCACACGGATGGTGCAGGCCATAAACGCTAAAAACTATCCAGGCGTTCAAGAAGATTTCAGCAAAGTCATGTTAGATGCTTTCCCTTTGGAAAAGTCGAAAGTCTTTTTCAAGGATCTGTCAATTCGATATGGAAAGATTGAGAAACTCGACCCGCCCCGGCTCATGCCTCCCGCTCAGGCTGTTTTTGCTGCTCATTTTGAACGCGTTGTGCTGGACATCAAGTTCGTGCTTGACGATCAAGACAAGATCATCGGTTTGTGGTTTCTTCCGCATACTCCTCCCCTTCCGGTTCCTGAAAAGCATGTCACAAAACTCAGGCTGCCGTTTGATGGAGAATGGCTGGTTTTTTGGGGTGGTGATACCAGGGAACTGAACCGGCATCATGATGTCCCAAACCAAAAATTTGCTTTTGATTTTCTTATTGCGGACAGCAGCGGCAAAACGTATACGGGTGAAGGTAATAAGAATGAGGACTACTTTGCCTTTGGTCAGGAAATACGGTCTCCTGCCGATGGAATAGCTACTGACGTGATCACAGGTGTGCGTGACAATGTACCTGGATCTATGAATCCGTATTCAACTCTTGGCAATGCTGTTCTTATCAAGCATCGCGAACATGAAGTATCTGTTCTTGCCCATTTCAAACAGGGAAGCATCCGGATTGAACCTGGAGACAAGGTCAAAAAAGGACAGGTTCTTGGTCTGTGCGGAAATTCTGGTAACTCATCTGAACCTCATCTCCATTATCACCTTCAGAATACGCCGATTATCCAGGATGGTACAGGGATAAAGTGCTTTTTTGAGAACATCATTGTAACGGGAAATCGCAAGGGAAAGTCGCTGGATAGATATTCTCCTGTACAAGGAGATATTATACGTGGAAAAACTGAATGAACTGCCCAGATGGATCTTTTGTTCCTATTCACTATATATTGATTCCTCTGGATAAATTGAAGAGATGAAAAAGAACTTAGAACCAATCTTGATAAATATTCATTCCTAAAAAAAAGAATAGCAAAACTTCTAAAGGGGACTTGTATATGAAGATGGCCCGGGCAGTACCGCATCAATTTCACAATAAAATATACCAGCACTATTCTAATTAGCTGAAGTCCGAAAGGAATATTTTGTTTTTCCATTCACGCCGTTTGAAATTTATCTTTGGGTCTGCATTATCCTTTTTAGGACTATTTGTCTTTTTTAGGATGTTTTTTGTGGCCCTCTTTTTTGGTGAAATGGATGGAACTGGGGCTGAATTGATCCGCGCTTTATGGGTGGGTGTCCGGTTTGACCTGCGGTTAGCCGTTTTCATTCTTGTTCCTGTTGGACTCTTATTTATGATTCCATTTATCAATCCATTGCGTATGGCGATTTCAAAACAACTGGTTAATATTTATCTTCGAACCGTCGCCGTTTTAATCACTTTTTTTTACGCTTTTGACATAGCCCATTATGGATACCTCAATCACCGAATTGATGTGTCCGCTTTTAAATTATTAGAAAATCCTATGATAGCCCTTCAAATGGTATGGGAAACCTATCCAATTGTTTGGTCAATATTTGGCTTATCTATTATAATTTGGGCAACATGGCATGCCATTGAGAAAGCCTTCGAATATTTAGAAGGCAGTCAGCGTCTTGTCCGGTTCAGGGATAAATTTTTCGCTTTCACTATGGGTGGCCTCATTCTGCTTTTTTCCATGTGGGGAACCTTTCGTCAATATAAATTATTGTGGAGTGATGCCCATTTCAGCGAAGATCCATTTATTGTTTCTGTTGCATTGAATCCTGTCTTGTATTTTAATGAAACACGAATGTTTGTTCTTGAGGACTTCAATGAAAAAATCACAAGATCGTATTATGAGGGCATGGCTAATGACCTTGGGGTGGATGAGCCCAATGTAAATAACCTGGATTTTAAACGCTGGAAATCCGCTCCCAATTCTGACACAAAAAAGCCGAATATTGTTATTGTGTTTTTAGAATCAGTGGGTCTTAACCGAATGGGGAGGGTGGGCAATCCATTGAATCCTGCACCCAATCTCGACCGGTTTTCCCATGAGGGTATTTTCTTCGACCGATTTTATATCCCTATGGTTGGCACGGCCCGTTCGGTATTCGGGATGGTGATAGGCATCCACGATGTGGCCAGTGTGGAAACGGCATCTAGCAATCCCCGGATCGTGGATCAATACTCCTTGATCAACGCACTGGATGGATATGAAAAACATTATTTATTGGGGGGCAGCGCCAGTTGGCGAAATATTCGTGGACTTCTCCAAAATAATATTCCAGATATGCAAATTAAGGATCAGGATGATTTGGATTTTCCCCGCCTGGATGTATGGGGTATTTCAGATCAAGATCTGTTTACAGCGGCACATGAGACATTTCAATCCATTGATAGTGATCAGCCATTTTTCGCCGTGATTCAAACTGCCACGAACCATCGGCCATATTCTATACCAGAAGGGGTTGATGGGTTTGAAGTAAAAGAAATTGACGCGACTGTTCTGGCCAATGCTGGATTCGATTCCCAGGAACAGTATAATGCCATGCGATTCCTTGACCATGCAGTGGGTGAGTATATGGCCAATGCCAAAAAAGCGGATTATTTTAAAAACACTATTTTCCTTTTTTTCGGAGATCACGGTACTTCAGACCCGCGAGCGATTCATATGCCGGCGGCGGATTTTGATTTAAAACTGCGTTCTTACCAAGTTCCCTTAATAATTTATGGTCCTGACAGGATTCCAAAAGGATTGGTTCGATCTGACATAACCCAATTGGTTGATTTAATGCCGACAGTTTGCGGTATAGCTGGGGCATCCTACGAGAATCGCACCATGGGACGGGACCTGTTGAATGATGAAATCCCCGATGATGCGGTAGCTTTCATTGTTAATAAAAAAATGGCCAATCAGCATATTGCCGTGGTGGGGCAGGATTATTATTTATCCATGCAAAAAGACGGAACTGATATTCGCCTCCATGATTTGCGCTCCAAAGAGCCACTACTTGATGTAAAGTCGAATTATCCGGAAATTACAAATGATTATTCCCGGCGGTTGAGAGGGACTTATGAAACAGCAAAATATATGCTGTACCACAATAAGAAATGAAAAAACGGGGACGAAGGAGGGTTCGTCCCCGTTTCATACAGAGTCAAAACATTGGATACAAAACAAATGAGACTTATAGCATTGCTGCTGTTTGGTACTTTATCAGCTGCTGTCATCAATGGAGAGGGTTCTTTCCCGTCACGTGTTGAAAAGGGAGAATTCAGTGGCAGAAAGGTTAGCCCCCTTTTCCGGCAGTGGAAACTGGGGAATCTCGATGGAGGGAATTCCTTTGTTTTTGGAGTGTACCGGAGTTATCACACAATGTATGTTGACCTGGATCCAACGCCCGAAATTAATCTCTGGGATGAAAATGAGTTTCGTCTTTACAGGCAGCTTATGATTCGGTCACTGAAACCCGGCTTTATTGCGTTTGAAATGACTGGATATCCACTTGCGTCTCTTTCCGCCTGGCTGGAGGAAAAACAAGGAGAGTTCTTCAGTTCTCTTACTCTTGGAGAAGATTTTAATATTCTGAAGAGTTTGGGAGCAGGCGTTCAGGAACCGTGGTCGATGAGCCTGTTTATAGGGCAGCTTGCTGATTTTTTGGAGGTAACAGGGAAGGAAGAGGTTGTCCGGGCAGCTTCAGGAGCAAGCGGGTTAGTGATCACAGGAGGGTTATACCAGCTTTTTGACAACTGTTTTGTTCCGTCAAATTGGTTTCGCCTGGAGTGGAAACTGAAGGGAGAAGGCAAAAGGGGATCCAAGAAACAGGAATGGGACATTAAGGCAGGCTATAGAAATTATGGTCTTCCAGATATTTCCAATACTGTATCTTTCGTATTTTCACGCCTTAGAGCAGATAGAAGTGACACTAATTGGGGATTAACAAAAAACAGTCTATCGATGGTTGATCTTCAGGTGCCGATATCAGGATTTGACAGTGGTTTCTCAAGGATTTTAGTTTCTTACGGGAAAATCATTCCTTTCAAGGGAAAATTTGTCGGGTTGAAAATCGGGTTCGGCTATGAAAATCGCAGGAAATATGATAGAGAGACAAAGGAGTTTCGTGCTGAGAAAGAAGAGCTGAGGGAAATATTTTTTCATCCTGTTGTTATGTTTTGAATAGAGTGATAGGTTTTCCAAAAATATCGGCAGCCATTGCCGGCGGTGTGATCCCATTGGTTGCGGAATAATTATATGAACAGAGAACAAAAAAAATTTGTCAAACGGGTAAAGAATGGATTTTTATTCAAGCTGTTCACAATCGCCAAGCTACCTTTAGGTTTCATCGCCGGATTAAAAGTGCTGGATTTAGATGAAAATCAATGTTCTACAAGCGTGGGGTATAAATACCTTAATAAGAATCCATTTCAATCAACGTATTTCGCAGTCTTAAACATGGCAGCAGAATTAAGTACCGGCGCTTTAGCCCTCCTTGCTACGAAAGGAAGGGAACCAAGTGTTGCAGTTATTATTGTTTCAATGAAAGCAGACTTCCAAAAAAAAGCAACCGATAAGACAACCTTTACATGTTCTGATGGAGAAATACTTTTCCAGGCAGTAGACAAAGCAATTGAAACCAATGAGCCTCAGACAGCTACCGTAGCAACTGTTGGAAAAAATGAAAATGGGGGAATTATATCATCCTGTGAATTCACATGGTCATTTAAACAAAGGCAGTAAAGGTTACAGAATAAAATTTCTCATCTAATTATCTGGAGAAACCAACGTAATCTCACCGTTTCCAGAACTTCTGATCCAATACCCCTGCCCCGGTTCGATTGTTTCAGCTGGTTCGTAGCCATTATTAAAGCCGTACACTGTTCCATTAATGATTAACTGATCAGGGTCGTCAATGGAACTGACGCTTACTGTTTGTGAAATTCCTGAAATCATGTTCCAGCCACTAGTCAGTTCAATGGATAATTCATCCAGTGATTGTCCTGAAATTGTGGATGTTCCATCAGATTGGAATCTCAGCCAGTAACCATTTCCTGTTTCCAAAAACTCTGATTGAATATAATAATTATCAAAACCGAAGAGTGTGCCCTCAACAGCATTTGGAAAAATGGAAAGGCAGTATGTGTCATCAACATTCAGCGGTAAACCGATCATATTCCAGCCGGAGAGATGATCAACAACGATTGTTATTTCACTATTGATTTCTTCAGGGATGGGTGCCCGAAACACACTAACCGTCCCTCCAGTTTTGAATAAAAATTCATTTGTTGAGATGATATTTGCGAAGGATAGACTGTATGATTCCAGTCCACCGCTGTACTCTGTCCAGTTTTCATAGTCATTGGTATAGAATAAACCGTCCTGGGATGTAGCTGTGCCGGCAAA
>Ga0187833_10001883_pt1 | contig 23277 bp, 22 predicted proteins | sample ETNtaG_37_FD_167968 | JGI IMG/M metagenome (GOLD analysis project Ga0187833, IMG submission 167968) | Marine microbial and viral communities from oxygen minimum zone, Eastern Pacific Ocean - ETNP2014_SV_400_PacBio MetaG (Illumina Assembly) | ecosystem: Environmental > Aquatic > Marine > Hypoxic...
CCAGGGCCAGTCGGCAAGCTGTCTCGGAGCCCGGTAGAGCAAAAAGCAGCTTACCGTGCGCGACACCAGCTAACGCACGGGAAAGCATCGCCGCCGCGCCGATTTCCTGGAACGAAAGCTGGCGAAACAGCTCGCCAAAGCCGGGCAGTTCACGCTCCAGTAGTGGGGCGACAATTTCCGGCGTCGAGTCACGCGGTGCGATGCCAGTGCCGCCGTTCAGGATTACAGCCTGCACCGGTCCCGCCAGCGCCGCCTCCAGCACCGCCCGGATGGCGGGCGGGTCTTCCCTCACTAGTTCCCTACTGGCGACGAAGTGGCCCGCCGCCTCAAGCAGTGCGACTATTGTATCGCCGGTCCGGTCATTCGCCGGGCTGCGGCTGTCGCTCAGTGTCACTACCGCGACAGAAACTGTTTGAGGAGCGGTAGCGCGGTGCTCACGATGCCCCATTACTCCTCCTTTCGCTTTTCCACTACTTCTACGGTATGGATGCGTGTATCGGGATACTGCCCCGCCTCGTCCTTCTCAAGCGGCTTGACCAAGTCCCAGACACAGAGCAGCCCGGCCATCACACCTGTCAGCGCCTCCATCTCGACACCGGTGCGATATGTTGCGGAAACAGTGACGCGACACTCTACTTCGGCACCGTCTAAAGCAAATTCCACCTCCACACCACTGATTGACAGAGGATGGCAGAGTGGCAGGATGGTGGGCGTCGCCTTCACCGCCTGGATGGCTGCGACACGGGCAGTTGCGAACGGGTCGCCCTTCGGGACTTCCCCCTTGGTTATAGCCTGTGCTGTAGCGGGTCGCAGCTGCAGTCGCCCGCGAGCAGTGGCGCATCGCGCCACTTCCGGCTTGCCGCCAGGCGAAGCTCACCGCTCCTGTACAGCCAGTACTGGGTCGCGACCAGCTCATGATGGTACGATTGGAAGTGACGGGTCCGGGGCGATGACATCGGTCTGACGGCTGACGAAGTGGCGTTCTATGACGCGCTGGAGGTCAACGACAGCGCCGTCAAGGTGCTGGGAGACGAGGTGCTGCGCGACATCGCCAGAGAACTCACCGAGAGCCTGCGCAGGAACACGACCATCGACTGGACCGTGAGGGAGAGCGTCCGGGCTAAAATCCGGGTCAGCGTGAAGCGCATTCTCCGCAAGCACGGCTATCCGCCTGACAAGGAATTGGCGGCGACTCGAACCGTGCTGGAGCAGGCCGAACTGCTCTGCAAGGACTGGGGTGGGGTGCCCGCCGCCGCCTGAAGCGCTTTACTCTTCGGTCGAAACCCAGCCTTCGCCCGGTTCGAATTTGTTTCCCAAGTCTTCCAACAACTCCCTGATTTCTGGATTCTTTGACGCCCTAACAATCATCATTATCATCGCGGTTGCCTCTGTGTGCTGCTCTGGCGGCAGGTTGTTCAGGAAGGACATAGCGTCCTTGCCCTTCTCGACCGCCTCGATTGACAACCCTCCTCCACATATCGAGCAGAATGCGCTGGTCCGAGGCTGATAATTGCCGCACTTGGCGCAGGGGAACGTGTCGGAACTGCCAGTATCCTCTTCTTCTGGAGGAAGCAGGTGCCCCAGTCCGCGAGCCTTCATCACCGCGACCCGGACATCCTTGCCGAGAAGCTGGATGTAGTAGGAAGGCATATCAGACCCCTTCTCCCAACCGAAGTGCATCCGCATTACCTCCTCCTGGATCCCTGCCTTGGCGAATTGCAGCGCCCGGTTGTGGCGGAAGGTGTGGGCTGACACCACGCCTTTCAGCCCGGCGGCTTCCAGCGCCGGATAGAAGTTGTTGTAAAATGTCGAACTGCTCAAGGGATTGGAGTAGTTGCACCTCTCCGAGCCAAACAGGTAGCTGTCCGGGTTGTCCCGCATCGGGAAAGAGTTCATCCAGGACCGCAGGTCGTGGACACTTTCAACAAGTAGGACATCGCGGGCAAGCCCGTTCTTGCTTTCGGGGATGTGAAGCCAAGTGCCACTGTCGGACTTGAAGTCCACCACCCGGAGCGCCAAAATCTCTCCAATTCGGCAGCCGGAATCATACAGGAGCGCCAGGATGGTCTTGTCCCGGATTCGCCCCAGGCCTTTGCGAATCTCGGCATACTCCTCAAAAGGAATCTCGCGGACATTGTCGGACTGCTTCTCCTCGCGCAGGGTTCCAACCTTCAACGGCTCCGAAATCCCCGGATGCTCGCCCGAGAGCCGCCCGGTGATTGCGAAACGCAGGAAGTCGCGGATCGTGATTGCTACCACCTTGCGGGTGCGCGGTTTCATCTCGCGCTCCTTCTTCAGCCAATTCCTGAAGCGGGTGCAGTCCAGAAGCGTCAGGTCCTCGAAGGTGAACTCCTGCGGGTGATTCATACAGAGGAACCCCTCAAAGGTGCGGAGTTGATGCTGGATTGACTTGAGGCGACCATCCGATACCTCCTTGGCGACCTTGTGTTCCACGAACTCCCCCATCACCTTTGCCCGGTGCGGGGCGGCGGAATAGATGCGGTCGCCATCCTTTTGGTCTATGAAGTCGAAAGTCCCAAGCTCGGGGGGGCGGTGAACGACCCGCCGCCGCACTTTGTCCTTGTCCGGTGCTGTCAGGCGCCTGATCAGGTCCGCCCGCCTTCCATAGAGAGGGAGTTCATTTGCCCGGCAGAGCGTGCGGAGTTGCGCGACCGAGGACATCATCAGCTCGTTTACGTGCGGGATTACTGGCGGTTCAGGTGTCGGGGCGACAGTGGGCAATACCCGTTCAGTTAACGGTCGTTATATAAAATTATTAGTATTTCGGGTTATAGTCAATTACCATCCATATTTCTCGGTTATCTTTAGGCTGGCCTTGATCTTGAGCAGCTTGCGCGCCATCGGCGCCAGGTCTGGATTGCGTATCAAGATGCCCAGCATCTTCAGCCACGGCAGGTCGGAGTAGTTGCGACCGTCGTAGATTTCGCCAATCAGGTTCAGGATGCGCTCGTCGAGCGCGTAAATCAGCTTCGACTCGTCGACGAACTGCTGCTGCGTCCACGGCTGCCGCTTCAGGATGCGGTCATACCACAGGTGCGGCGCCAGCTGCGGGTGCAGCGCCCGGCCGACGCGTTCCCAGTGCAGGCCGCGTAGTTCGTGGGTGTTGACCGCGTGCGACGGCGGCACCAACTCGCCGCTGCCGAGCGCGTTGCGGATGGCGATGGCGGCGTATTCTCCCGAGAGCATCCCGACGTGGACGCCCCCTTTGGTTATCGGGTTCGTGAGCCCGGCCGAATCGCCAACGACGTAGGCGCCGCGCGTCGCGAACTGCGGGATGGGGCCATCGCGCGGAATCAGCCCACCATTCTGCAGGTCGCCTAGTTCGTTGGGGATGCGCTGGTCGGGGTCGACCTGCATCTCGTCTCGGCAGAACTGCTCGAGGCCCGCCTTGGCGCCGTTAGTCGCAACGATGCCGACGTTGAAGACGTCGTCGCGCGGGAAGACCCAGACATAGCCGTTGGCGTAGTGAGGATTGATGTAGAAGTCAAAATAATCGGTATCTGGGAAATCGACGTCGCTGGTGCGGAACTTGTATTGCAGCCCCGGCAGCAGCCGCAGCTTGTCATTACCCTTGAGACCAACTTGCGGCACCAGCACCGGGACTCGCCCTTCGGCAATCACCAGCTGCCGCGCCTGCGCGACCGGGCCGTCCTTCGAGGCGAGCGTCCAATGGTCCTTCTCGCGGCCTACCTTCGTGACGCGCACGCCTTCGTGCCGCTCGGCGCCCGCCTTGACCGCGTCGTCCGAGATGGTACGGTCAAGCCCCCAGCGGTGGATTGAGTAGCCGGGCGACATCAGCCCGACCGACTTGCCGTTGGGCATGCGGATGCGGTTGCCCTTCACCTTCCGGATGGCCCAGTCGCCGATCGGGTAATTCGTATGTTCGAACGCGATGCGCCCAATGCCTTCGCCGCAGTGAATCGGGTCGCCGACCCGCTGTTTGCGCTCGAACGTAATGACCGAGTGGCCCGCTTCGGCCAGTCGCAGCGCCGTCATCCCGCCGGCCGGCCCCTGCCCCACTATGGCGACGTCGTGCATCGGCTGGCGCCAGCCTGCCACGGTTAAAAGCAGACTGTCAAACGATTTTGCCAGTCGTACTGCACAAGCGGGCGCATGCTTTTTAGGAAGGAGTTAGCATACGGTGGCTCCGTGTCCGGACTCAACTCACTTCCTGAAGACCTCCCGGGGGCGGTCGCATGACCCGCGACCCGCTCCACCTGACCAAGAAGGAGGCAATCCGGAGTTACAACCTGATGAAAGCGCTGCTGAAGTGGATCGAACAGGAGCGCGCCAGCCTGCACCATATCGCCGAAGATATGGGCAAGATGCCGCCACTCCAGCGCGAATCGGACGCTGTGGGGCGCATCGAGAAAATCGTCGCGGTGCGGCAGAAGAAACTGATTGAGGCGCTGCAACACCTGAAGCCAGAAGTCGAGAAGGCTCACAAACGCGTCCGGGCGGCCGGGCTGATCAAGGGGGGTGCAACGCGCACCGGCAAGCAGCTCAAGCAACAGAAGTCGGGGGTCGAGTTCACCTCGGTTGCCTGCAACGTTTGCGAGAGGGAGCTGCGCACCGGCAACCACGTCGCGACCTGCAACCACTGCAACCTCAAGTTCCATTCTGCCTGCATCTCGCCCATGTTCATGTGCGGGAAGTGTAACGCCGACCTGTCGCAGTTCCAGGCCGCTTACTGAGAGTCACGCAGCACCGGTCGCGCTTCGCGGAACGACGGTAGTACCCCAAGGTCGATTTCCACCACCACGACTCCCGGTTCGAACACGGGCGCTTCGCCGAGGAAGCGCCCGCGCGGGTCGACGATGCACGATTCCCCGCCGAAGGTCAGCGACCCCTGCACCCCGACGTTGTTGGCGAAAGCCCAGAAGCAGGTGGTCTCGATGGCGCGCGCGGGAAGCATGCGGTGGAACAGCGGACGCGACGTGGTGGGGCTGGCCGAGATGTTCAGGATAAGCTCGGCGCCCGCGTGCGCCAGCGCCAGCGATTGCGTCGGAAAGAATATGTCGTAGCAGACCTGCATCCCGATGCGCCCCAGCGGCGTCTCGAAGACCGGCGTCGCGTCGCCGGCGCCGAAGTGCAGCTTCTCCTCGAACGGCCCGAAGTTCGGGAGGTAGCGCTTGCGGTAGTGGCCGATGTAGCCGTCAGGGCCAACCAGCAGCGCGACGTTGTAGAGGCTCTCGCGGCCGAGCTCGACCAGCCCGGCGGCGATGTGGACGCCGCTCTCGGCCGCCAGTGCTGCGAGGCCCGCCTGCGCCGGGCCGTCGCCCGGCACCGCTTCGGCGACGCGTGCGTAGTCGTCGCGCAGCAGGTATCCCGTCAGGAACAGCTCGGGGAGCACCAGCAGGTCGAGTCCGCCGTCGCAGGCGGACTGGGCCTGCTCCAGCAGCTTGCGCGACGTCGCGAGATTGGCGACGACGTCGCCCAGTTCCACGGGCGCCTGCGCCACTGCCAGCTGCATGCGCGCGTAATTGCCGTGCGGTAAAAGGGCTGGGCCAGCAGTATGTCCCATATTGCCATCGGCTACCCGTCAACGAAAAGCGCGTCCGCGGCTTTACGAGGACTTTGACGCCGGCACGCTCGCACCCGGGAACTACGCCGGGTAGCGACGGCGACGGCGGCCGCCGCATCTTCCATTAAGCCCCCCGCGCTCGGCGGCCGATGCGTCTCCCCACCGACTGTCGCGCCATCATCGCCGGCTTCATCCAGCACCGCGTCACCGATGCCAGTGCCTCGGGCGTCGTGCTCGGGCTTTCGGGCGGCATCGACTCGGCGACTGCGCTCGCCATCGCGGTTGAGGCGCTCGGTGCCGAAGCGGTCCACGGGCTGCTGCTCCCGCACGGCGAGACGGTTTCGACCGGAATGGCGGCGGCGCACGCCGCCGCGCTGGCGGTCGAGACGCGCGAGGTGGACATCGCGCCGCTGGCAAGCGCATTCGGCAACGCAACGCCCTTCTTTGAGTCGCGCGAACAGCAGGGCAACCTGCGTGCGCGCCTGCGCATGGTGCTGCTCTACGGTGCGGCGGCCGAGCGCGGGGCGCTGGTGCTCGGAACGTCCAACAAGTCGGAGCTGCTGACCGGCTACTACACCAAGTGGGGCGACGGAGGTGCCGACCTGCTGCCGCTCGGCGACCTGTATAAAAGCCAAGTGCAGCTGCTCGCAACCGCCCTCGGGGTGCCTGCGGCCATCCGCGAACGCCCTCCAACGGCCGAGCTGTGGGAAGGACAGACCGACGAGGGGGAGCTGGGGCTGCCGTATGCGCAGCTGGACCAGCTGCTGGCGGCGCTCGAGCGGCATGACTCACCAGCAAAAATGGCGGCGCGCGGCGTTCCGGAGGCGGATGCAGCGCGCGTTGCGGCGCTAGTGCAGCGCTCGATTCACAAGCGAATTTTCCCGCCCGTTTGTAAACTGGGACGCCGCACGGTCGGGATTGACTGGCGCGAAACCACGGGGGTCCGGCACTAACCCGTAAAAGCCATTTATAACGTATCCTGACGAAGAGAAAATAACCGCACCTTTAGCTACATAAATCGTGGAACCTTTACCCTGTTTTGAGCAGGTTCCACCCCTTTTTCTCGCAAAAAGGAGTGGAACACCACCTGAATTTTGAGGTATTCTACGAAAATAGCCCCCTCTGCAACGCTTATATCTGGTAGCCAGAATGCCCCGAACCCATGATTGTAATGACAAAATGCGATGCTACATGTCTGCCACCCTGGGGGGTGGCCTGATGCCAGCCAACCCGGAAGGACTCGGAATTGAAAGGCGTTTTACAGAAGCCGGAGCCGAACCGTTCGACGCGCTGGAATGGAAGAAGCGCGACACACTGATTCGCAACTTTGACGGTACGACCGCGTTCGAGATGCACGGTGTCAACCTCCCCACTAATTACAGCCAGACCGCAGCCAACGTGCTGGCGCAGAAATACTTCCGCAAGGCAGGCATCCCACGCAAGCTGAAGCCGGTGGCTGAGAAGGGCGTCCCGAAGTGGTTGCGCCGCTCCGCGCCTGACGAGAAGGCGCTGGCAAAGCTTTCCACCAGCAAGCGGCGGGGGGGCGAGACTGACGGGCGGCAGCTGTTCCGTCGCCTGGCAGGGACCTGGACCTGGTGGGGCTGGAAACACGACTACTTCGCGTCCGAGGCGGATGCGCGCGCATTTTACGACGAACTCTGCTACATGCTGGCGGCGCAGATGGCATCGCCCAACTCGCCGCAGTGGTTCAACACTGGCCTCAACTGGGCCTACGGGATTGAGGGACCCCCACAAGGCCACCATTTTGTCGACCCCGTAAGCGGCGAGCTGGAGCGCTCGACCAGCGCTTACGAGCACCCGCAGCCGCACGCCTGCTTCATCCAGTCGGTGAGCGACGACTTGGTGAACGAGGGCGGCATCATGGACCTCTGGACGCGCGAGGCACGGCTCTTCAAGTTCGGCTCAGGCACCGGTTCCAACTTCTCCTCCATCCGTAGTGGTGAGGAGCCGCTCTCGGGCGGCGGCCGCTCGTCGGGACTTATGTCCTTCCTCAAGATTGGCGACCGCGCCGCGGGCGCCATCAAGTCGGGCGGCACGACGCGTCGTGCCGCCAAGATGGTCTGCCTCGACATGGATCATCCCGACATCGAACAATTCATCAACTGGAAAGTCTCCGAGGAGGAGAAAGTAGCGGCGTTGGTTGCCGGTTCGCGGCAGCTGCAGGACCATGCCAACGAAATTTTGGCCGCTATCGTGGCTCACCCCGAAAAGGATGAAAAACTGGACCAGAAACTGAACCGGGCGCTGGCGCGCGCGGTGCGTTCGGCGCTGCGCGACTACGTCCCCGAGTCGCTGGTCGCGCGCGTGCTCGAGCTGGGCGAACAGGGCTGGTCCCACCTAGAGGTGGCGACATTCGACACCGACTGGGAAGGCGAGGCCTACCAGACCGTCTCGGGGCAGAACAGCAACAACTCGGTCCGCGCCTCCAACGCATTCATGGAAGCGGCACTCTCCGACGGGGAGTGGCAGCTCTACTGGCGCACCGAGCTAGAGGCAGCCACGGCTGAAGGGCGCGAGCCCAAGGCGTGCCGCAACCTGCCGGCGCGCGACCTCTGGGACCAAATATCGCAGGCCGCCTGGTCCTGCGCCGACCCCGGCATTCAGTTCGACACTACCATCAACGAGTGGCACACCTGCGCGCCCGACGGCCCCATCCGCGGGTCGAACCCCTGCTCGGAGTATATGTTCCTCGACGATACGGCGTGCAACCTCGCGTCGCTCAACCTCGGCGCGTTCTACGACGAGCGCGAGGGGATGCTGCGACTGGACGATTACCGGCACGCCATCCGGCTCTGGACCATCGTGCTCGAAATTTCAGTGCTGATGGCGCAGTTCCCGTCCGAGGCTATTGCAAAGCGCAGCTACGACTACCGCACACTCGGCCTCGGCTACACCAATATCGGCTCGCTGCTTATGCGTATGGGAATTCCCTACGACGACGAGCGCGCGTTCGCGATTTGTGGCTCGCTGACCGCCATCCTCGGGGGGGCGTGCTACGCCACCTCGGCCGAGATGGCGCGCGTCAAGGGACCGTTCCCGCGCTACGAGCAGAACCGCGACTGCATGCTACGGGTGATGCGCAACCACCGCCGTGCAGCGTGCAATGCCTCGGCCGACGAATACGAAGGACTGACCGTGAAGCCGCTCGCGATTGACCCTGCTTATTGTCCGGAATACCTGCTCAACAGCGCCCGCGAGGCGTGGGACGAAGCGGTGGCGCTGGGCGAACGGCACGGCTACCGCAACGCGCAGGTGACCGTGATTGCGCCGACCGGCACCATCGGCATGCAGATGGACTGCGACACCACCGGTATCGAGCCCGACTTCGCGCTGGTGAAGCTCAAGACGCTGGCGGGCGGCGGGATGCTACGCATCATCAACCAGTCGGTGCCGCTCGCAGTGGAACGACTCGGCTACGACGAGGCGCAGCGTGACGACATCATCCGCTACGTGCTTGGCAACGGCACGCTAGAAGAAGCGCCAGGCGTCAACCGCGAATCGCTCAAACGCAAGGGGCTCTCGGGCGAGGTCATCGACCGGCTCGAGCAGGCGATTCCCACCACGACTTCGCTGAATATGCTGGTGACGCCGCTGCACATCGGCGAGGAATACTGCCTCGAGAAACTCGACGTTACGCAGGAGCAGGTCACCAACCCTGCCTTCGACCTGCTCGAGCACTTGGGCTACGAGCCCGATGAGGTACAGGCGGCCGACGACTACACCTTCGGGCGGCTGACGGTCGAAGGAGCGCCGCACTTCAAGGAGGCGCACCTAGCGGTCTTCGACTGCGCCAACCGCTGCGGGCGCTACGGCACCCGCTCGATTTCGTGGCACGCACACGTCCGCATCATGGCGGCGGCGCAGCCGTTCATCTCGGGCGCCATATCGAAGACCATCAACATGCCGCACGAGGCGACCGTCGCCGAAATCAGTCAGGCGTATGAAGAATCATGGCGTACGATGAACAAGTCCATCGCACTCTACCGCGACGGCTCCAAGCTGAGCCAGCCGCTGATGTCGGGCACCAGCTTGGCAGTTGCGCTGGCCGACGAGGAAGAGGAGCTGCTGCCGGAAGGCCTCGTCTCGGCCGAGAAAGCGGTCGAAATCATGGCCGAGGCGCTGCCGACCCCCGACGCGCACCAGATTGCGCGCAAGGTAGTGACGCGCTACATCGCGCAGCGGCGGCGGCTTCCCGAGCGCCGTACGGGGTACATCCAGAAGGCAAAGATTGGGGGGCACACAGTCTACCTCCACACTGGCCAGTACGAGGATGGCAGCCTTGGCGAAATCTTCATTGACATGGCCAAGGAGGGCGCCGCCTTCCGCAGCCTGATGAACTGCTTCGCGGTCGCTATCAGTCTCGGGCTGCAGCACGGCGTCCCGCTGGAAGAATTCGTCGACGCCTTCGTCTTCTCGCGCTTCGAGCCGCTCGGCCCGGTGCAGGGCAACGAGCGCATTAAGATGGCGACCTCGATTATCGACTACCTCTTCCGCGAGCTGGCCATCAACTATCTCGGCCGCTACGACTTGGCGCACGGTATCACCGAGGAGGACCTGCGCCCTGACACACTGCGCTCGGTGGCCGAGGATGATCTGGAAGATGCCGCCAGCGAACGCTCCCCGCACGGCGAGGCGTCGGGCGACCAGCACGAAGTGCAGATGACGCTCGACGACATGGGCGGCGCCCCCGACGCGGGGCTCGACCCCGGCCCGCTCACCCCCGGCACAACCGGCGACCTGCGGCAGGCGACCGTCGCCGAGGCGGTCCGTATGGGCTTCTCAGGCAACCCGTGCCCCGACTGCGGGCAGTTCATGCTGGTGCCGAACGGGAACTGCTTCAAATGCACAGGTTGCGGCGCGACTACGGGCTGCTCATAGAACGGCTTAAACCTAATAACGCACCACTACTGCCGCCACAATGGCGCTGTCCGACACCGTGGGTGAGAAGCTGAAGCAGTTCGAGCGCTACAACAACAGCGAGCTGCGCCGCATGGAGCTGCCGGGCGGCTTCCCGTTCGCCGTAACCGGCCGGCTGGTCTCGGGCACCATCGGCTTCGCAATCATCATCATCATCCTCGCGATTTCGTTCCAGTCGGCGGCCAACTCGGTCGCAGTCTCCGGCATCGGCGGCGGCTCGACCGGCTTCGAGGCGAACGTGGCGACCAACACCACCGCCGGCCCCGGCAAGAGCGGGACGCTCAACAGCGAGGGCACAACTGTGCAGTTCGGCGTCGACGCCAGCGAGAGCGAGTGGGACTTCACGGGCAAAATGCAGCTGGTCGAAGTCGTCGTCGAACTGAGCTGGTCGGCGCAGGGCGGAGATTTCGGGCAGCCGACGGTCTCGCTGCAAATCACCGCCGGCAACTTCTCGGAATCCACGGAGGGGGAAGGTTTCGACGTCACAATCTCCATCACCATTCCCGTAACCGCACTCGAGAACAACCAAATCGTCTCCGGCTCGGCCAACTCGGCCGACGAGTTCATCGCCTCCTTCGAGGCGGCGGGGCCAGCCGTCTCGGGCGTGATTACCTACGAGGACGACGCCAACCCGATGCCCCTCAACGAGCCGCTCGACTACACGCTGACCTGCACACTCGTCAACTGGGAGCTGCAGAAAATTCACGAAGTCTCGGACATCTGATGCAGTCGGCAGCCGACAGCGGAAACCTGCTCTTCACCGACGAATACAAGCGCGCGCTCGAGAAGGCGTCTTACGAAATCGTCGGTAACCACTCGGCCATCGAAATCTGCGGCTGGACCAAGAAGGGGATGCGAACCGGCTCGGAGGGGTGCTACAAACAGAAGTTCTACGGCATCCGCTCGCACCAGTGCACACAGATGACCCCCGCGGCGGTCGCGTGCGACCAGAAGTGCGTCTACTGCTGGCGGGTCAACGAGATGTTCTCTGGCAAGCAGGACCTGATGAAGCAGGCACACGATGACCCGGCCGACATCGTCCAAGGGTCAATTGAGGCGCACCTGCACAAGCTCTCCGGCTTTGGCGGCAACCCCAACATTGACCGGCAGAAGTTCGAGGAATCGCTGACGGTACGGCACTTCGCCATCTCCCTCACGGGCGAGCCGACGCTCTACGAGCGGCTGCCGGAAATGCTGCGCGAGCTGCGCGCGCGCAGCATCTCGTCGTTCCTTGTGACAAACGGCCTGCACCCGGAGATGATTGAGCGGCTGCGCGACGAGAATGCACTGCCGACGCAGCTCTATGTCTCAATGGACGCGCCCGACGCGAAAACGTGGAAGAAGATTGACGTCCCGCTGCTGCCCGACTACTGGGAGCAGGTCACCCGCACGCTCGACCTGCTCGACGGGCTGGAGACGCGCAAGGTGCTGCGGATGACCGTCGTCCGCGACTGGAACGATTTTGACCTCCCCGGCTATGCTGCACTCGCGCGTCGCACCGGCGCGCGGACGATGGTCGAGGTCAAGAGCTACATGCATCTCGGCCCGGCGCGCAAGCGGCTCAGCCAGCGCAACATGCTCGAGTGGCCCGAAATCAGGGCGTTCGCGCAGGAGCTGGCCGACGAGCTGGGGTGGCAGGTCATCGACGAGGCGCCGAACAGCCTGATTGCGCTCGTCTGCGAGGAGGACTACCCCGGCCGCGTGATGGACTTCGGCGACCCCATTACGGGGCATCTGGAGCCGGAATTCAGTTGTTGAAGAACGCGCAACCGTCTTAACTGGTGGCTGGCGGTGCGCCGTCGTGGACCCGCTCAAGGGTATCGAGCGCGCCTTCACGACCCAAATCGGGCCGGACGCGGTCGAGCGACTGATGGCGACCGTGACACCGCTGCCGGTCATCCTGATCGCCGGCGACCAGCTAACCGGCAAGTCGACGCAGGCACGGATGCTGGCCGGCCACTTCAGCGGCGTCTGTCGCTCGGTCGGCGGGCTTTTCCGCGAGGCGGCGGCGCGGCGCGGCATCTCGGTTGCGGAGCAGGCGCGGCGGCTGCTGACCGAGCGCGGAATAGATGTCGAGATTGACTACGCCACCTGCGAGTGGATTGGCGGCGCGGGGCTCGACGGGAGCATGGCGGTCATCGAGGGGCGGCAGCCAGGCTGGCTCGGCGGCTTCATGTCCTCTTTGGGTAAGGAGAACATGGCGCGGCTCTACTTCCACTGCTCGCACCGCGAACAGGCGGTGCGGTTCCTGAAGCGCGAGCTGGGCAATGACGCCGGCCGGCTGGCGCGCGACACGCTGCCGTCGGACGAGCCGGAGACGCTCGCGGCGCTGGCCGAGGCGGTCGCAGCGCTGAAGCTGGAGGGCGCTGCCGACGTCGCTGCGCAGTTGCGCGACAACACGCGCCGCGACGATGACGACCGGCAGCGCTACCTCGAGCTTTACGGCTTCGACTACCGCGACCCAGCAGGCTACGACCTCATCGTCGATACCGACGGCAAGCAGCCGCCCGACGTGCGCGACGAAATCCTGCGGCAGCTGGCGCGGCTCGAGCCGCTCTGGGCAACGCTTTAGAGCTGGGGGGATTGCACGTCGTGGATCTCTCCGCTAACGAACAGAAAGTGCTCCGTGCGCTCGCCGCTGGCGAGCTGTCGCCAGCGGCGGCGGCCGAGGCTGCCGGCCTCGGCGAGCAGGAAGCGGTCTCGGCCGCCTCATGGCTGCGCACCAAGGAGCTGACCGAAATCGAGGAAGTGGCGACCGAGCTGGTCGGGCTGAACGAGGAAGGACGGCGCTACGCGGCCGAGGGCTTGCCCGAACGGCGCGCGATTGAGTGGCTTAACGAGCATGGCGCCGCGACCGCCAGCAAGCTCGCCGACGGCCCGCTCACCGCCAACGAGGCGCGCATCGTGATTGGCTGGCTCAAACGTAAGCAGTGGGCCTGGCTCGAGAAGAGCGACGACGGCGTGATGCTGACCCCCGCGCGGGACGACGCACCCGAGGGCGCCGACGAGCCGCTGCTGCGGCAGCTGGCAGACGGCGCGCAGCCGGTCGACAGCCTCGACCCGCAGGGACTGAAGCTGCTGCAGGGGAGGCAGATTCTCGAGCGCAGCCAGCAGGTCGCGCGGACGCTGCGCATCACCGAGGCGGGGCGGATGGTGCTCGACGAATTGAGCGGCGAGGAGCTGCTGGGCGAGGTGACGCCGGAAATGCTCCAGTCGGGCGGCTGGCGCGAGGGGCGCTTCCAGCGCTACTCACTCGAGACGCAGGCCGAAGGCGCAGCGCAGGCGACACTGCACCCGCTGACGCGCTTCACCGAGGAGATTCGCGGCATCTTCCTCCAGATGGGCTTTACCGAAATCGAGGGCGACTATGTCGAGTCGGCGTTCTGGAACATGGACGCGCTCTTTATCCCGCAGGACCACCCGGCGCGCGAGCTGCAGGACACTCTGTATCTGGACGACCCGAAATCATTCCTGCTCGACGACGAAGAGGCGGTCGCGGCGGTCAAGGCAATCCACGAGACTGGCGGCGACACCGGTTCGACCGGCTGGCGCTACGACTGGTCGCGCGAGGTCGCCCAGCAAGCGCTACTGCGGACGCACACGACGGTCAGCACCATCCGCTACCTGTCGGAGCACCGCGAGCCGCCGGTGCGGGTCTTCGCCGTGGGTCGCGTCTTCCGGCGCGAGGCACTGGACGCGACGCACCTGCCGGAGTTCACGCAGGTCGAGGGCATCATCATGGAGGAGGAGGCGAGCTTTGGGATGCTGATTGGCGTGCTGAAAGAATTCTACCGCCGCATGGGTTTCCCTGACGTCCGCGTGCGCCCCGCCTACTTCCCCTACACCGAGCCGTCGATGGAGATCGAGGTGAAGTTCGGCGACCGCTGGCTCGAGCTGGGCGGCTCCGGCATCTTCCGCCCCGAAGTAACGGCGCCCTTCGGCATCGATACACCGGTGCTGGCGTGGGGACTCGGCCTGGAGCGGCTGGCGATGCTGCGGCTGGGGCTGAAGGACATCCGCATGCTCTACCAGTCCGACCTAGAATGGCTGAAGACTGCGCGCTGAATCCTTAATTTAGACTCTTTTTCGACTCTGAACGATAGGGTTGGAGTCGTCGAGAAAGGACCTTAGAAGACGTTTCCCTCAAGATTCATTTTCGCCCAGTGGCAACTTGACTTATTCAATCAGTGTGGACTGCTATTCATCCCGCACCAGGGCTGCAATCGTTCAATTGGATCGGAACGACTTACCCTACTAATTAACTAAATTTCTTGATTGCAATGCTACGAACGACCCATACCAAAGTAAAACCGAATACCGCCATTGCGTATACTGAATATGATAGAGGCATATCATTATCCGTTGTGCCAATCAAAGTTATTACTGCCAGAAAAATAATCAGTATGGCCGTGAACCATTGGAGCTCTTTCTCAAGGTCATCCTTGGATGTGCTGCCGGGTCCAAAATTCCTGACACTGTAGCTAATCACAGCCCAGCTGACAACGAATGCACCAATAGCAATTGGAATATCATAGCTAGAGTTAGAAGTACCCCCGTAACTCAGAAAAGCCAAAAAGGTAATCAGCGCTCCACCAAACCACATCAACTCCCGTTGCATGTCTTGGGCCATGGTAGCTCCACACTCTTGGTATTTAAAACGAGACCTTCACAGTGATACTGGAGCCTCTGCCAGCGTCACCTGCTGCTGGAGCGCTTGGACCAGAGGGTTGTTGAACTTGTCCAACTAATCCTTAAATACGTCCCCGGGTGCGGCGCGAAGTCCGTAGGAGGAGCGCTGCTCCGCACACTACGGGGGTGAAACCATCGCAGGCGACGTGAAGCAGGCTATCGCAGACGCGCTCGAGACGCGCAAGGAGCGCAAGTTCACCGAGACAGTGGAAGTAGCGATTAACCTGCGCGATGTCGACCTGCAGAACCCGCAGAAGCGCATCAACGACGAACTGGCGCTGCCGCACGGCCGCGGACGGCCGGCGAAGGTCGGCGTCTTCGCGCGCAAGGAGCTGGCCGAGAAGGCGAAGGCGCACGCCGACCTGATGATTACCCCCGAAGAGCTGGGCGACCTCGCCGACAATAAGCGTCGCGCGCGCAAGGTGGTCGACGGCATCGACTACTTCGTCGCCGAAATCAGCATGATGGCTGACATCGGCAAGTCGCTGGGCGTCGTGCTGGGGCCGCGCGGCAAGATGCCACGACCGGTGCCGCCGACCGCCGACATCGCGCGCATCATCGACGGACTGCACGACCTGGTGATACTGCGGTCGCGCGATCGCCCCACCTTCCACGTCTCGATTGGCAACGTGGCGATGGAGCAAGAACTGCTGGTTGAGAACCTCGAGACGGTCCTGAAGCGAATTGAGTCGCACCTCGACCGCGGCGACCAGAATATCGCCTCGGTCTGGGTCAAGACTACCATGGGTAAGGCGGTGAGGGTCTGATGCAGGCAGTCGCCACGCAGTGGAAGCACGACGAAATCGCGCAGCTCGAGGAATACCTCGCGGCGCCGGTCGTCGCGCTGGTCGACGTCAGCGGCATCCCCGCGCGGCAGATGATGGAGATGCGTAAATCGCTGCGCGTCAGCGGCGTGCGCGTGCGCATGAGCCGCAACCGGCTGCTGCGCCGCGCCATCGATTCCGTTGCCGCGAAGCGCCCCGGGCTCGAGAAGCTGGCCGACGCGTTCCGTAAGGAGCAGCTGGCGCTGCTGACCGGCGAGGGGAGCCCGTTCACGATTTTCCGCATGCTCAGCGAAGCGCAGACACAGGCGCCCGCGAAGGGCGGCGAGACCGCCAGCGCAGATATCGTCATCGAGAAAGGGCCGACGCCGTTCCCGGCCGGGCCCATCGTGGGCGAATTCCAGCAGGCAGGCTTCCCGGCCGCCATCCAGAAGGGACAAATCGTGATTCGTAAGCGGCACGTTGCCGTCGCGGAGGGTGAGACCATTTCGGCGCCGGTGGCTGGAGCCCTTGCAAAGCTCGAAATCTTCCCGATTACGATGGGGATGGAGCTGCTCGGCGCATACGACGGGGAGAACTTCTACTTGCCCGAAGTGCTGGATATTGACTATGACGAGTTCCGCGGACAGCTGCAATCAGCGACCGCCGGAGCATTCAACCTCGCAATGCACGCGCGCTGGTTCAGCGACACCACGACGGTGCCACTGCTCTCGAAGGCGCGCCGCGACGCACTCGCCGTGGCGCACGCCGCGGCGTGGCCGTCGGAGGCAACCATCGCCGCGCTGCTCGCCGAGGCGCACCAGCAGATGCTGGGCGTCGCCGGCCACGCCGGTGACGGTGCCGACGATGAGCTGAAGGCGATGCAGGGCGCTGCGGCGCCCGTCGCCGCAGCGCCATCCACCAAGGCGAAAGCCGCGTCGGAATCGGAAGACGACGACGAGGAAGAAGAAGAGGCGTCCGAGGAAGACGCCGTATCAGGATTAGGAGCACTATTCGAATAGGAGGAAACAAAAAATGGAATACATCTATTCGGCAATGCTGCTCAACTCGGCGGGCGCCGAGATTGACGCCAAGAGCGTCACCAAGGTCCTCAAGGCCGCAGGCCTGAAGACCGACAAAGCACGGGCCGAGGCCCTCGTGGCCGCGCTGGAAGGCGTGGACATCGAGGAAGCCATGGCAACCGCCGCAGTAGCTGCCCCGGCAGCCGCAGCAGCTCCGGCCGCGTCTGGTGACGAGTCTGGCGGCGAAGCCCCCGCAGAGGAAGCAGAAGCCGAGGAAGAAGAAGTCAGTGAAGAGGAAGCAGTCGAAGGACTCGGTGCCCTCTTCGGTTAGGCCCGCCAGCGGGGCCCTGCCCCGGGAGAAGCGATGGAGACCGAAACCGAGGAACCCGCCCCCGACGCCCCGGCAGGCGACGCGCCTGCACCCAGCGAATACGCTGGCCTGAAGGTCGCCGACCTAAAGGAGAAACTGCGCGAGCAGGAGCTCCCGGTCTCCGGCACCAAGGCTGAGCTACTGGCGCGGCTGGAAGAAGCCGGCGCCAGCGGTGAGGAAACCGCGGAAGCCGCAATTGACTACTCCGAACTCTCGCAGAAGGAGCTCAAGGCGCACCGCAAGGAAGTCAACGAGGCGGCCGAAGTGCTGCGCATCAAGCGCGACGAGATGAACCTCGAATCACAATCGCACGCTGGCAAGCGCAACGAGCTGAACAATGAGGCGAAGGTACAGATGGAACAGGTGCAATACCAGCGCACCCTGCGCAACGGCCTCAACTTCGACGTGAGTCAGGTGCGCGACGAGCGGCGCGAGGTGCTCGACGAGGTTGACCAGCTGCGCGAGCAGTTCCTGTCGCTGAAGCGCGCCCGTTTCTCCGGCACCCACTTGCCGCCCGTCCCGAAGCTACGGCGGCAAATCCAGGAGCTGGAAATCAAGCAGATGACCAGCTCGATGAGCATCAAGAAAGAGCGCGAGCTCGTCGAGAAAATCGGCGCGCTGCAAGCGCAGATTACCGCGCAGGACGAGATGATGGATGGCGACGAGGAGGTAGCCGCAGCGCGCGACCTGTTCCGCGCTGGCGAGAAGAAGCGTAAGGAGCTGACGCACGATATGAAGCGCGTCCGCGACACGGCGCAGAATGCGCACGAGCTGATGCGCGAGGCGCTCAAAGCGAACCGCATCGCACGCCGTAAGGCGGACGCCGCACAGCGCGCTTTCGTCAATTCCAAGGAGCAGGCGGACGAAGTCCACGCCGATTATATCGAGCAGCTGCGGCAGCTCTCGGCCATCGACAAGGTGGTCGCCGAGCGGCGCAAGGGCGGGACCGGCGCCAGCGTCATCGAGAACGTCGCGAACGCCGAAGAGCTGTTCAGCAAGTTCCTCGCCGGCGAAAAACTCTCGACCGAGCAGCTAATGATTATCCAGAAAGCCGGGATGCTGTAGCTTTTTCAGTCGCGGGCACTGCCGCGCCGTGAATCCCGTGCTGTGGGAGCCATCGCAGGAGCGCCGCGAGGCAAGCCTGCTCTGGCACTTTATGCAATCGGCGCCGGCGAAGTTCGAAACCTACGCTGACGTCCACCGCTGGTCGCTCGACGAGATGGAAGCGTTCTGGGCCCATTTCTGGGAGTTCTCGGGACTGCGCGCCAGCCGCGGCTACGACACGGTACTGGTCGAGCCGGCGATGCCGGGCGCGCGCTGGTTCCCCGGCGCGCACCTCAACTACGCCGAGAATTTGTTGGCGGCTGACGACGAACTCCCTGCAGTCATCGGCTGCGCCGAAGGGCGCGACGACGTGCGCTTGACGCGCGGCGAGCTGCGGCAACGGGTGGCGCGTGCGCAGGCCGGCCTGCGCGCGCTCGGCTTGCGCAAGGGAACACGCGTGGCGGCGTTCGTCCCGAACTGCATCGAGACGCTGGTGCTGATGCTGGCGACGACCGCGTCGGGCGGCGTCTGGACTTCCTGCTCGCCCGACTTCGGCGCGCAGGGCGTGGTGGACCGTTTCGGGCAGGTGCGGCCGCAGCTACTCGTCGTTGCCGACGGCTACCGCTACAACGGGAAGCTCTTCGCTCTCGATGCGAAGGTGAACGGCGTGCTGGGGCAGATTGCGGATATTGAGCACGTTATCCGCATACCGTTTTCGGGAGCCGCGGACGAACTGGCGCACGGGTCGGTCGTCGAATACCCCGACCTGCTCGACAACGCGGCCACGGAGCCGGAGTTCGAGCCGGTTGATTTCGACCACCCACTCTACATCATGTATTCGTCGGGAACGACCGGCGCGCCCAAGTCGATTGTGCACTCAACGGGCGGGACGCTGCTGCAACACCTGAAGGAACACCAGCTGCAGTGCGACCTGCAGTCGGGCCAGCGGCTCTTCTGGTTCACCAGCTGCGGCTGGATGATGTGGAACTGGCTGGTCTCGGCGCTCGCCTCGCGGGCGACCATCGTGCTCTACGACGGCAGCCCGGGGCATCCCGACCTCGGCGCGCTGTGGCGCCTAGCGGAGCGCACCGGCACCACCCACTTCGGCACCTCACCTAAATTCCTCGCGTCATGCGCTGGTGCTGGGCTGGTGCCACGCGACGCGGCCGACCTGCGGCAGCTCCGCGCGCTGCTCTCGACCGGCGCGGCGCTAGTGTCCGAGCAGTTCGACTGGATTTACCAGAACGTCCACGACGACCTGCAGCTCGCCTCGATTTCCGGGGGGACGGATATCGTCGGCTGCTTCCTCGGCGGCAACCCCCTCTCGCCGGTGCGGCGCGGCGAGTTGCAGTGCGCGCAGCTGGGGATGGACGTGCAGGCGTGGTCGCCCGACGGCGAACGCATTACGGGGGAGTGCGGCGAGCTGGTCTGCACGCAGCCGTTTCCGTCGATGCCAACCCGCTTCTGGGACGACGCGGACGGCGCGAAATATCACGCTGCCTACTTCGAGGAATTCCCGGGAGTCTGGACCCACGGCGACTTCGTCGAAATGACCGCGGAGGGCGGCGCCATCATCTACGGCCGCAGCGACACGACGCTCAACCCGGGCGGCGTCCGCATCGGCACCGCCGAGATTTACCGTGCGGTCGAGAACCGACCTGAAATCGTCGACGCCATCGTCGTTGGGCGGCCGGTCGCGGGCGATATCGAGGTGGTACTCTGCGTCAAACTGGCCGAGGGCGTCGTCTTTAGCGACGCCCTCGCGGCGGAACTCCGCAAGGCCATCCGCAGCGCCACCACGCCGCGCCACGTCCCGAAGCATGTGGCCCCGGTCGCCGAAATCCCTTACACCATCTCGGGCAAGAAGGTTGAGAAAGCGGTGCTGGCCGCCATCACTGGACGGCCGGTCAAGAACCGCGACGCGCTCGCCAACCCGGAGTCGCTCGCCGAATACGCTGCGCTGACTTTCGACTGAACTACCAGTCGACGACGACGTATTTCCACATCACGACGTCGCCGTCCTGCAATTGCAGGTCGCCGGCGCCGACCACCGAGTGCGCACCGTTGTGGTTGAGCTCCCAGTAGCGGCCGCTGTCGCCGGCGACGCCGTCGAGGGTGTGGACGTAGGGGCCGAAGGAATACCACGTTACACCGACCGCAAAGCCGTTGGCGCGCGCGGCCGCGATGGTCGCCGCGTAGGCCGAAGTGTCGTTGGTGACAACGATGCCAGCGAAGCTGACCGTCGTCGCGTTGACGAAGGTCGTCGCGTTAGTCCCGGCGTCGCCGAAGTCGAGCGTGACGGTGACATTGGCGCTCTCCGCGGCGATTTCGCGGTAGCGGTAGATGATGTCGGGCTCTTCCTGCAACGCGACGTAGCCGCCCCACGCGACCGCGTTCAGCAGCAGGATTATGCCGAGCGTTTGTAACGTTTCGCTGGACATGTGCGGCGCATTCGCGGAGGGGATTTAATCGTTCCATCGCAGCTTCCGCAACAGTGGCGGCGGGTCCGGCTGCCGGCCGTAATGGAACAGCGCCGCCGCGCCGAACCAGCCCAGAGCCGAGGTGGTGCGGAACGCCGCTTGGAACCCGGGTAGGTAGGCCGGCGTCAGCACCATGAATCCAACGCCAAGCAGCAGCCCCGCGATCCACGCGAAATACGCCTGCCCCTCGCGCATGCGCTCCATGAAGAGCAGCAGGTAGAACTGGCTGAACGAGAAGACCGCCACGGCGGTCGCGAGGCCGGTCTCGGCCGCCGCCATCGCCGTCCCGTGCGCCGGCTCGAGCCACGGCGCCAGAAGCGCAAAGCTGCCGAGCACCACTGCTAGGCCAGTCACCGACTGCTCGAGCATCGCCGTGCTGCCCACAGCATCCGCGGGCGGGCCAAGGCGCTGCGAGAGCGCGCGCAGCAGGATGGGGGGTGACGCGAGCCGGAAGAGCAGCGTGAAGCCCCCCACCGGCCAGAGCAGCCAGCTCTGCGTCGAGGCAGCCCAGACCGCCCAGAGCGCCGCCACCAGCGCCGAGCCAAAGAGCAGTAGCAGTCCCAGCAGCAGCCAGTCACCCGACTGCCGCTCGGTGGCAAACTCTACTAGCCGCACCAGCAGCGGCAGCGCCAGCGTCACCAGCCCGGCGAAGAGCACCGTCAGCGACAGTAGCTGCAGGTCGTCCACGCTGGCGCAATGCGGGGGCTATTGAAGCGTCACGCTGCCGGGGTTCTCAAAGCACCATATCCGTTATGGAGAAGGTATTTACGGTTCGCGCCGTTCAAACAGCGTGCTGCGCACTCACCCACACGTATCGCTCACGGTGGTCGCCGTCGTGATACTGCTCCTGCCTGCCACCTCCTCCTTCGAAGAACCCTTGCCTGTGGTGGCCATCACCTCGCTCTCCGATGGCGACTGGGTCGAGGGTGTCATCGAGATAACAGTTGCAGCAGAGGGCGAAGTCGCGTTTGTCGAACTGTTCATTAATGACGAAGTGGTCACCACTGCGGTTTGCACGGACTGCATAGTATGGGACACACGGATTGCAGACACTACCGCGCCGGCGGAATTCACGTTGGTTGCCCGTGCGACGTACAATGATGGCTCGCAGATGGAGAGTGAACCCATGAGCGTGACCGTGCTCTACCCACGGCAGCTGACCTTTGAAGCGACTGGTGAAGGCATCAATCTACAGCCTGAGTGGCACCCTGATGGGGAGCGACTGGTGTTCAAGTCCAACCGCGGCCTAGAACAGCACATCTATCACATCTACACGATGGACGCTGCGGGAGGCGAACCAGTAGAAGTCCAGACCGACCGCAGCTACCATGGCTATCCAGGCTGGTCGCCTGACGGGAGTCACATGGTGTTCAACTCCTACGATCCCGTGAATGGGACCACACATGACATGGACATCTTCGCTGTTGATCTTTCCAGCGGCGTCAGCGTCTCCATCACCTTCCACTGCTGCGCCATCAACCGGAAGGTCTCAATGACCCGCCGCAGGTGGTGCACCGCGCGCGGAATTCGCGTCTCCGCCACGTAGTCGCAGTCAAGGATGTCGCGCGCCGCGCGCAGCTCGCTAATAACGAGCTTGAACCATAGTTCGAAATTCTGGTGGACGATGATGAAGTGCAGCTCGTCACTCGATGGGGAGCCGTCGTGCCCCTGCTGCAGCGCCAGCAATTCCTCCAGCCGCAGATACTCTCCGTAGGTCGGGGCCATCGGCTGGGGAACGGCGAGCGGTTTTAGTCGCTTCGGCGCCTTTTCAGCGCGATTATTGCCGCGGCGAGCGCGGCGGTGAGCAAGGATGGGGCGGGCAGGCCGCTGTCATCCAGCTCCTCGGAAGTATTGTTGGTGGGGGGGTCATCAGTGTCATTGACGGGGGGGTCGTCTGTCTCGCCTCCGTCGGCAAGCTGATATTCGAGGACGATGAGCTGCCCGTCGGCAAGCTGTGTTTCGCTCCACGTATCGATCAGAACACCGTTCACCTCCAGTGTAAGCGTACTATTCCCATCAGCGACCATGTGCAACACCTGTTGTGCCGAGAAGGGCTGCCCCCAGATAGAGAAGAAGGTGCCTAGCGGGACTGGCCCAGGTTCGGGTGTCTCGATGTGAAGCTTCCCGCTGCCGTCGTGCGTGTGGATGGCGTGCATGGCACCTGGACAGGCTGCGGTGTCAATGCCGATGTCGGCAGGAATGGTGAGGGGGGTGCCATTGTCAAGGATTACAAGCGTGACGTGGTAGTGTTGCGACAGATTCGAGTGGTTGCCAAGACAAACCTCCTCCAATTCAAGCGGCTCCGTATCTATCAAAGAATCGCAATCGTCTGGAATCGTGTCGCCATCAATGTCAATATTGTCGTCAAATCCACTGCAGAGATCTGCATTGTCCTTGACACCATCCGCATCAGAATCATCGATGCACC
>Ga0187833_10001884_pt1 | contig 23274 bp, 22 predicted proteins | sample ETNtaG_37_FD_167968 | JGI IMG/M metagenome (GOLD analysis project Ga0187833, IMG submission 167968) | Marine microbial and viral communities from oxygen minimum zone, Eastern Pacific Ocean - ETNP2014_SV_400_PacBio MetaG (Illumina Assembly) | ecosystem: Environmental > Aquatic > Marine > Hypoxic...
AGGAGATAGAAGCCGCACAAGAGCAAGTTGACTGCTCATTATGTGGGATTAACGCAGACTTTATTGACGATTGGTTTTGTTACCCAAACAAGTGTGAAAATTTAGGTTGCAAATACACACCTTTTGAAGGTATGGCATTCTGGTTTGGAGGCATATGTAGCGAAAGAACAGTCACCATAGATACCTTACCGCTACCAGAAGAAATAATACCAGGAGAAGTAGAATTTACCGCAACAACCAATGGTAAGTTAGAAAATGTAAAAATTAAAATTGAGAAAATGGATCCAATAGAAATAGGAGATTTCTCCCAATTTGTTTCTGAAGAACCTGAGCAATGTACTTCATTTTCTTGTTCAACAACAAGAACATATTCTGAAGGCCAAACAATACGTTATTGGGCTACAGAATATAATGATCAAGGCAACGAAGTAATCGCAAGCTCTCAAGTAAACAGGTTTACAGTCGGATCTGATACCCCAACAGAAGCAGCCGATTTAGAAACCACCATACCATGTTCAGACTGTGGAAAAGGTTGGGGTTTTTGTAATGAAAATGAATGTAATCCAGATAATTGTGTTTTTAAGACTGATGACTCTGTTTGGCAAAACGTATTGGAGAGTGCGATAGGATTTGTTAATAGGGATTATCAGACTGATGTAGGTAAATGTGAACCAAAAACAGTAGAATCTGATACTACAACAGGGGCAGACGAACCAACCGTCAGGGCAGAAATTAATCCAGTTGAAGGTACTACTAATGAATTCGAAGTAACAGCTATAGTAGAAGGTGATGTAACAGATGCAGATATCAAATACACGCTTTATTGTCATTATGGAACTCTTCCTAGGCATACTTCTCCTGTCCCAATTCCTGAAAAGCGCCTTACTTTTCCCAACATCTGCAAATATACTGATGACGATCCTCATACAATAAGAGTTACAGCAACCCAGGGAACCAATGATATAGGTTATGGTGAGGTTATAGTCAATCCACCAGAAGACCAACCAACAGTCACCATAGAGATAGACAAAACTCCTCCAATCACTGCAGGACAACCAGTAACTTTTACTGTAGGAGGTAATGTTGATTTAAGCGATGTACAAATTCACATTCAGAAATATGAACCGGATACTAGTGAGGATGCTTCAACTGGAAATATTCCAACTGGAGATATTATAGATAGGCATCCATGCACCTCTCTCTCCTTAGGCATTTGTTCAACAACAGGAATATATTCTGAAGGCCAAACAGTACGTTATTGGGCTACAAAAGCTAATAAAGAAATCGCAGGCTCTGGAGGTGAATTTGAAGTTTCTGTTGCATGTGATGATGATGAGGCTACATGTCTCAGTGATAAGTGTCCAGATCAAACACAGCATGAGAATGAGATTGAAGGCAAGGGATTCGGAGATGAATTTTTTAGTGACGTTGCATCCGGAACGCCTAAATGTTCAGGAGACGATGCTGGAGAATATTATCTTGCTAACAAATATGTTGATGATAATGAGGCTAGTGCAACACCAGGATCAAAATATGCTTCTTGTGGTCTACCTACAGACTGCGTTACTCCAACACAACGATGCATGCATCAAGGAATTAGCTCAGAATGGTTATGCTCAAATAACAAATTAGATAAATGCGATTCAGATGATGTTTGTGATACTGTAACTATCGGTGAAACAGTTTATTATTGCGATGATGGAGAATGGACAACTTCAGACGAATGCACAGGATGCGATTCAACAACCAATACATGTAATACCAGAATTCTTCTGACAGCAGACACACCACAAGAAAACATGTGCGGAGATAAAGCAGGAGCCAATCAATATTATGCAGTAAGAGTCCCTGCAAACCAACAATGCAAGATAACATGGGAGCTTGGAGGAATGGAAAATGATAAACATATGCTGTATGCAGAGTGGGAGGGAGTATGCGGAACAACATTTAATTGGGTTTGCCAAAACACCTATGGTCTCTTTGATCCTTCTGTAGGCAGGAGTTGTGTAAGTCCAGATTATCTCCCAGCAGGAACGTATCATGCATGGGTCAGGTATGGAAGCCCTTACCTTGATGAAGATGGAACACTTGATAATGGTGGAACCTATAACATAAAAGCAACATTGGTTTGTGAATAAACTTAAAATTTTATTATAACAACATCTTCTTTAACTTCTAACCAAAAACAATTAAGAGCTTTTAATAAAATATATAAACAACCTTTCAAATAGTTAATTTATGTTCAAGATAATAAAAGAGGTAAGAGATATCAATAGGTTACGAGACATTCTTACAGTTTTGTTTGAAGAGGGTTTTGATTTCTTAATTGCAAAAATAAGGCTGAAACATAAAGTTCCATTAACTAAAAGAGTCAAGGCAAGGATTGAAAAGAAGAAAGGCTTCCCAATAGAAAAAAGATTAAGGCTTACCTTGGAAAGATTAGGCCCAACCTTTATAAAATTTGGGCAGGTCTTGAGTGTAAGGCCTGATTTAATACCTAAAACTTATGTCAAAGAGCTGGAAAAATTACAAAGCAAAGTTCCTCAATTTTCTTACACAGTTGCAAAGCAGCAGATAAAAAAAGAGCTTGGAAAAGATATAGATGAAATATTCTCAACATTTGAAAAAAATCCTGTTGCTTCTGCTTCTATATCTCAAGTTCATAAAGCTACATTAAAAGACAACAAAAAAGTAGCGGTAAAGATACAAAGGCCTAACGTAAGGAAAATAATGGAAACAGACATCGAGATAATGTTTTATGTCGCCAAACTCCTGGAAAAACATATGCCTAACATAAAAAAATTCAACCCCGTAAAAATAATTGAGGAATTTGCAAAATGGACTGAAAAAGAGCTTGACTTCAACAAAGAAGCAATTAATGCAAAAAGGTTTGGAAAGAATTTTTCAGGAAACAAAACAGTAAAAATACCGGAAATTTATGACAACCTCACCACAAACAAAATCTTGGTAATGGATTTTATAGAAGGCATAGAGCTGCATGATATCAAGCAGATAAAAAAGAAAAAGATAAACCTAAAGCCGTTGATAGAGTACGGTTTTAATGCAATCCTGACACAAGTTTTTATGCATGGGTTCTTTCACGCAGACCCCCATCCCGGAAATCTTATTATCACCAATGATAAGAAGATAGCATTTGTTGATTTCGGCATAGTCGGTCATTTCGATGAAAACTTAAAGGCAAAATCAATAGATTTATTTTCCGGCATCATTGAAAATGATACAGAAAAGATAGTAAATACTTTAATAGAGCTAAGCGGAACAGAGATAGAAAACAAGGAAGAATTTAAATACGAAATTAGCGATGTATTGGAGCCTTTGCAGGATGAAGATATAAAAAACATAAAAGTAAGCCGTATTCTTGAGGAAATTATGAATTTAGCATTGAATTACGGCTTAAAGATGCCCATGTCTTTTGTTTTGTTCGGAAAAACCATTATAACATTAGAAGGCATTGCCCTGGAATATGACCCCAAATTCAAGATAATAGAAAACTCAAAGCCATTCATAGAGAAATTAATCAGGCAGAGATACAATCCGGTATATGTATTCAACAATTTTATGAAAGATATGTTCAAATTCAAGAAGTTTGCAGAAGAGCTTCCGGAACAGACAACAAAAGCATTAAAAAGGATAGAGAGAGGTACAATCAAGGTAGACATAGAAGACACAGACATAAAAAAACTGTCTTTGGAAATAGACAAATCAGGAAACAGAGTTGCTTACAGCATGCTAATAGCTGCTCTGCTTATTGTTGCAGCTTTGACAATCAATTTTGGAGAATCATTTTTTTTAAACGTCCCGTTAATTCCGTTTTTAAGTTTTTTAGCTGCATTTATCTTGTTAATGGTTTTATTGGTTTCAATCTTAAAAGAAAAAAACATAATAAAATAGGTGATATAAATGAAAGCATACTCACTTCGCTTTGCTATGTTCGTAGATTCAATTTTAATAATTTTATAATAAAAATTAATAGGAGGTTAGATTAAAATGAAAGAAATAATAAAAAAAAGTTTTTTGTTGGGCTTAGGAGCGGCAACTCTGACTAAAAACCAGGCAGAAAAAATAGTAAAAGGCTTGGTAAGCAGGAATGCAATAACAATAAAAGAAGGCAAAGAAATGCTAAAGAGAGTAACAAAAGTGACTAAAAATGAAGGCAGCAGGGTAAAAAGGCTTGCAGAAAAAGAGACAAAAAGAGTAGCAGGAAAATTAGGTGGTGTATCCAAAACCCACATTGCAAAAGTAAAGAAAAAATTAAAATCTATAGACAAAGAATTGAGCAGCAAGGGAAAAAATACTTTAAGAAAAATAATGAAGGAACTTTCAAGATAAAACCACTTTAGTGGTGTCAAAATCCTGAAACACTAAAAAATGCTTTGCATTTTTGGTGCCCCGAAAATCTTAGATTTTCGTGGGAATCGCATAGCGATTTTTGGGACACAGAAAATTTGAAAAATTTTCAAGTGAATGAGGAGGATTTTTTAAGCATGCCTTTTGCAGTAACGCATGTTTTATTAACTATCATTTTAGTTGATATCTTCAGGGATTATTTCACAAAACACAGGAAATACTTTACCCTGCATACAATTTTCATTGCAGGCATTGCCGGCCTGCTGCCGGATATAGATATACCGTTAAACTGGTTTCTCAACTTATTTGGATTAAGCATAACTCATGGAACTATTACTCATACACCATTATTTGCATTGATTTTCTTAATCCCGGGATTTATTTTGTGGTACAACAAAAAACATAAAGAAGCTGTGTATTTTTTTGTCATTTGTTTCGGTATTTTTTTGCATTTATTCCTTGATTATTTGGTTAAGGGAGATTATGGCAGCGGTATAATGTTTTTTTACCCATTTTCCAATGTAACTTATGGACTAAATTTGTTTCAGAATGTAGAACCTAACTTTTTTGCAGCAATCGATGCAATTATATTGTTGGCATGGCTCTGGCACGAAGAGATAAAGCATAAGATAAGTGATTTTATTTAGATAATTTTAGAAGACAAAGGACATAGATAAATTTTTGTATAGTAGAGTGATTATCTACCTTGAACAGATGATTGTTTAATAGATCTTGGTCCTACTTCTACCTCATAACCAGGAAAATCATCATTTGTTTGAAATACTGCCCAATAACCGTTTGTTCTGACAATTTCTCTAATACATCGAATGCTCTCACTAATACCTCTGCTGGATTTCCGTCTTTGGTCAAATGCAACATCTAAGGCTTTATTTGCTACATTGTCATTATTAGACTCTGCATCATTATTAATAGTAGTTTCAACACCACTTCTTTGTTTCCTTAAAGACCCTAAAGCATTACGATACCCAGATTCAGCCAGTCTTCTTACTCCCTTGTCGTATACTTCACTGCGACCAGCCGCAATTTCTTCCATATGAGTTAAAAAATCTTGAGGATTTCTAGCAATTAATCTTTCGCTAACTTCTCTACCTTGTTCTGTCCGACTTTCTAAAGAATTAGGGTCTTGATTTGGTTTTTGTTCCATGCCAGACAATATAAGAGTGTTATAAGTCTTACGAACACACTCCCACAAAGAATCCCCTGGCTTAAAAACTATAGATAAACTAGGTACTCTATCCTGTCTAAATTCAAATCCAACATTATAAGTCATTTCAGACATCATAAGGTATGTAATGCAGTACCCATATATAAATGTTTCTATTTTTACTATACTATAATAGTAACAAAATACAGAAAAGTTAGAGGGGGTAAAAATAAATACAAAAAAAGATCATTAATTTATGTTTTGAAACTAGGGTTATATTATTTTACTTATTAATTAATGCTCTTTGTCTATATAACTAAATAATTCCTAAATTCTTCAGCCCATAAACTACCAAAGCCACAATGACAACTACAAATGCAGAAGTGAAAATATTGTGTTTTTTCTTATCAAAATAATAAGTTATTCCTAACGCAGCTGCCATGCCCAGTACCAAGTAAAACCATTTTAAGTTCATTGAAAAGCCAGAATTAAAAACAAAAAACATAACTATAGAAACCGGTATTGCTCCAAATAAAATTGCTTTCCAATTGTATTCTTTCTCCATTTTATTCCATTATTTTTTATTATTTAATTTCTTTATTTGATTTATTTTTTAATACTTTTTTAATTAATTATTGTTTTATTATTTAATTCATTGCTTTTTTGATTATTGTTTTTATTTTTTGTTGTTTTATTGACTTTTATTTAATTATTGTACCATCAAATTTTTTATTGTTTAACAAATTCTCAAAATTCCTCAAACTTTTCCCAATGATACTAACTTTTAATCCTAATTTCTCAGCCTCTTTTGCAGCAACAGGGTCAAAAGGCTTGTTTAAGCCGGCTTTCCATTTGTTTCCTATAATCTTCCTGAAGTCTTTCCATGAAATGTTTTTAATTTTCTTTGCATTTTTATTCTTCTTTGGATCTTTGTCATAAACATAATCAATGTTGCTCATATTGATTATTGTATTAACCTTGAGGTTTTTAGCAAGCAGAACCGTATCATAATCTGTCGACCAGCCGGGCTTCCATCCAGCCGCAATCAATATTTTTTTATTGAATTTTATTTTTGATGTTGGATTTGTTACAATTAAATTTTCTGCAATATTGCCAAACATTTTTTTAATAAAATCGGCATTTATCCTTGTTGCATAAATACCCAGCCAATCCAGGCCTTCATTGCTGAAATTATATTTGGCAGCGGATTTTTGAAAATTTCTTGCCAGCTTTCCACCGCCGCAAATAATCACAAACTTATAGCCTTTCTTAGCATATTTCCCAATTATTTTTTTAAAACCCTTCAAGAATTTTACATCTATCTTATCCGGAACTATTACTGAACCACCAAGAGACATTATAATTGTCTTCATAATGAAAAATAATCTAAATCTTGTTTTTATAAATGTTTTGGAAATTGAATTTTCCAAGACATTTATGCTTAGAAATTTTTGATTTCTCTCGTATAAACCTTTCTAAGAATCTAGCTCCCAATCCCAATAAAACTAACTCCAATTATTATAAAAACTATCCCCATCCATTTAATCAAATTCATTTTCTCTCCAAGAAATTTGACAGATAATAAACTTACCCAGACATAACCTAAAGCCACAAAAGGATATAAAATAGATAAATCACCGCCTTTTAATGCAGGGATAAAAAGCATTGTGCCGATAGCATACAAAGAAACACCGCCAAACAGATGATAATTTGAAATTAAAGAGCTTATTTTAGACAGCTTTTTTGCAGAAGCTTTTTTTAATAAAATAGGTCCAAAAGCTCCGACTAATGTTGCTGAAATTACAAGTCCTATTGCCCATAGTTCAGTTGCCATTACACAATCTCCGCTGCCTCAGCAGTTGCTTTTTCACTTCCATAGCCTATCAGGATTATTCCTGCTATGATAACAAAGATGCCAGTCCACTTAAAAATATTCATTACCTCGCCTAAAAAATAAATGGACAAAAAGCTCACCCAGATATAGCTTGTCGCAAATATAGGGTACAAAACAGAAACTTCTCCGCCTCTGAAGCTTATAATAAGCAGTATGCCTCCAACAGCATATAATAAAATTCCTGCAATTATATTTACATTTGTAATTATGCTTAATATATCAAACTCAAGTTTTTCTGCTCCAAACTTATAAAATAGCTGCGCAGTAGATGTGAGCAATGTAGATGCTAATACAATCCCCATTGCCCAAAGCTTAGTTGACATTTTTATCAATAATTTTTATTTTGCAGATTAATCTCTCACCAAAATCTCAATAACCCTGGCAAACACCGGCCTTGAAATAAAGACTCCGATAGACGCTCCTAAAATTGTTATTATTGCAAAGCCCTTAAGTAATCCTGCTCCGGCAAATATTAATGGTATTACTGCCACAAGAACAGTGAAGTAAGACGCCATTATAATGAAAAATGCATTCTTTATTCTTTTCTTCCAGTCATATATCGCCTGATGGCCTCTTAAAGTCTCATCCGCTATTACAATCTGATGGTCTACACCGATACCAACTGCAATTATAATGCCTGCTACAGCAGCCAGGTCAATATTCCACCCTATTAAGGCAGCAACCCCCAATAAAAGTATAACCTCTGATATAGAGATTAAAAATGCAGGCACCGCAACTTGTAACTTCCTGTATCTTATAAATAAAACAATCCCAACAGAAATTAATACCAGCAAACCAACAAACATTGCATTTCTTAAAAATTCTTCTCCAAGCAGCGGGCTTATCGCATCTATTTTTACTATCTTCAATTTAACAGGCAGGCTTCCTGTAATCAAAACTGTTTGCAGCCTTTTCATGTTATTCATAGAAACAAGGACTGCTTCCTGCTGTGTAGAGCCTGCACCAGATCCTGATATTACTATATCTGTTGTTGCACTTCCTTTCAGGCTTGCCCCGATATTAAGCTCGTCTACTTTTGTATCATCAAGATAAAGCTCTAAAGGCTCTGATAAATATCTTCCATCAGCTACTAAATCCAGCTTGTTTGTCACATCAGCATGTTTTTGGGCTGCTTCTAGTGACAACGAAATTGAAAACCTGAATCCACAAACTTCTTGGCCTTGAGATGAATAGCACCCAACATTGGGGTCTATTCCTGCGCAATCAGCTGACCTGCAGACAAAGACAATATCTTTGCCTCCGATAAAAACAGTTTCATTTGCTATCTTTGCCTCAAATTTGCCCTGCTTTGCCAATAAATTTCCAATCTCTTCCTCATTAGCTCCTGCAATTTCAACTAAAATATACTGGTTTCCGGTCAGGTCGCTTGCATCCCTTATTACTAAATCACTTAAACCATAAACATTAAGCCTTTCCCCCATAGTATCAATCAGGCTTTGCAGGTCATCTGGCTGCAATACTTCCTCAGGCTGCAGTAAAACTCTTGTCCCTCCCTGCAGGTCAAGGCCTTTCTTTATGTTTGTTTGAGGAGCATCAAAGACCCTCATTCCAATATCTTCTGTGCCTTTGATTATCTTTTTTGTTTTAGGGACCTCTATTGTTTTGCTTATTGTTTTATTTACCTCGACTACAGTCCCATTTATAGTTTCATTGACTGTTATAGTTTCATGTATTGTTTTCTTAACGGTTTCATTTAATTCAATTATCTCTACATCTTCCCTTGTTGTTAGCCTGTACAGGCCTTTGTTTGTCTTTATCTGTATTGACTTATTTGGCTCAAAAGTATTGACATAATTATAATAATCCTCTACATTATTGATTGGCCGGTTATCTATCGCTAAAATCCTTTCCCTGTTTACTGGCTTTACAGTTGGTGGTGGCTGTTGTATCCCTGCTTCTGTAGCAGAGCTGTTTGTCATTACATTCCTTATTACAATTCCCTCTGCACCAAGTCTTGGATTAATTGCAACAATTGCTAAAACTAGAAAAACCAATAAAATTATCACTCTTACATTTGTAAATATCTTTTTTACTTTATAGTTCATTGTATAAAAAATATGAAATATTTTTTATGCTTGAAAAAATTTAATTTTTTCATTGTACCGCTTTCTTAGCTTTTCTTTCCAAATATAATCTTAAAATTCCTACATTCTGGATCCAGGTGTTGATTAAGTCAACTATTAATCCAATCAGCAAAATAGTCATAATCTGCTTTATCACTTCTGACTGCGTAAATGTCAATGCAACAGTTACAGCAATCAATGTTGTGGCTGACATCATAATTCCTGTTTTAAAAGCGCCGTAAAACCTTTCCATCTCTGTCCCTTCCTTCCTTTTCAGGACCCTGGTAGAGAGCAAAATATTAGTGTCAACAGAATAACCTATCAACATTAGGAAAGCTGCAATTCCTGCAGTGCTTATTTTCAGGCCCAACAGGTTTACTACTGCCAGCGTTACTAAAATATCAGAAAATACAGCTAAAACAACTGCTGCTGAGGGTATTATTGTTCTGAAGTAAAGGAAAACAACTATTGCCATCAATACGAACGCAATCAGCAATGCTGTAATTATCTCTCTAAAAAAAGAAGCACCCAAACTTGACCCTACAATCTCAATAGAGTAATCCTTAGTTGCCAACTCAAGATTCAATGCATTGCCTGTCTCTTCTATTAAGGTGTCTATCTGTTCTTCCCGACGTTCTTCCCCAATATCAGCCTCTACAATAACCCCTACCTGAGTTCCAAACTGGCTTAGTGATTTTGTGGATATATCATTTTCAAGGAATATTGAAGAAAGTGTATCTTTTAATTGCGATATATCTACCTGCTGCGTTGTCGGAATTGTAACAGTAACACCGCCCTTTAAGCTAACATCCCTGTTGATAAAATCCCCGGTTGCAGCTACTTTCAATCCAATCAATATTATCGCTATCAAAAGAAGTGCAATGGGAAATACCAGCAGTTTTTTGTATTGGCCTTCATAAATATTTTTAATACCCGAGAAACTCAATTTAATTTTTGGCAGTTTAAATTTAGCTTTAGTAAGTTCTGTTTTATCTTCCTCAGAAGTGTTGCTTTCTACTGTTGTATCGCTTTCTGTCGCACTTTCCTGATTTTCAGCAGAATTTGAAGGTTGTTGCTCTTCTGGTTTATTCTCTTCCATAACAAGTTAAAGAGAAAAATAGTGTTTTTATAAAATTATTGTTTTTTAAAGATTATTGAAAAATAAAATATTGAATTATTGCTACTTTGAACAAGCCTTAACAAAACCATAAAACAATGGACTGGGATTTCCTAACCTGCTTTTGAATTCTGGATGACTTTGAGTGCTAATAAAATATTTTAACTTTGGCAACTCAATATACTCCATCAGCTTTGTATTATCTTCCCTTAAATGATAGCCTGAGAAAACCAAACCTTTCTTTTCCAGTTCTAAAACAAACTTTGGATTTACCTCATACCTGTGCCTATGTCTTTCCAAAACAATATTCTTGTTTTTATTCAAAATACCCAATCTAAAACCTTGGCCTTTATCCTTCTTAATATCATCAATTCTTTTCATATCTTCTTTTAATCTACCTATATCTTTATACAGCTCCAAGACTTTGCTTTTTTCTTTCAAAACAGCAGCATAAGCACCTAATCTCATAGTACCGCCATAATCGCTTTTTTCCATTAGCTCCTTTTGTGTTGGCAATATATCAATAACTGGAAATTTTGTTTTACTTACCTCAGTTGTATTCGCATTTCTCATACCGCAGACATTCCTTGCATACTCAATAATAGCTAGTTGCAACCCGTAACACAATCCAAGAAAAGGTTTATTATCCAATCTTGCAAAATTAATAGCTTTTATTTTACCTTCCACACCAGAACTTCCAAAACCGCCAGGAACTATAATCCCATCAAAGTTCTTTAGCGCATTAGCCTTATCTTTAGAATTTTCAAATATCTTCGCATCCACCCAGTTAATATCTACTCCAATATCTAGCGCTGCTCCAGCATGCAATAAACTTTGGTTAATGCTTACATAACTATCAGCCAGATTGTAATCACCAATATCTATATACTTGCCAACAATAGCAACCTTAATATTTTTTTTAGGATTTTGTATCCTATCAACAAGCTTTTTCCATTCATTAAAGTTTGGAACTTTTTTTGGCTTTAGCTTTAATTCATTTAGCATCTTCAGGCCAAATTGTTCTTTCTCCAAATCCAACGGAATAGAATAAACAGTATCAATATCCGGTTCAGAAATTACATGCGTAGATGGAATATTTGCATAAATCTCTATTTTTTTCTTCCTTATCTTATCCAAAGCTCTTTTTGCCCTGCAGATAATAAAATCCGGAAAAATTCCAGTCTCTCCCAACAGCCTAATTGCTTGTTGTGTGGGTTTAGTTTTCATCTCCTCTATATGAGATGGAATCGGTAAATAAGTGATCAAAACATAAGCAACATTATCTTTTCCAATGTCCCTTTCCATACTCTTCATTGCAAACAGGAAAGGTATGTTTTCATAATCTCCTATTGTCCCGCCTATCTCCACAATAGCAATATCATAGTCTTTTCCAGCTTTCTTTATCCTTCTCTTTATCTCATCAGGAACATGAGGTATAAATTGTACTGTTTCCCCTAAAAATTTGCCTTTCCTTTCCTTGTCAATTATTGTTTTGTAAACCTGTCCTGTTGTTATATTATTTTGTTTAGGTATATCAACATCAAGAAACCTCTCATAAGTTCCTAAATCCTGGTCTATTTCCCCTCCATCATCCGTAACCCAGACTTCTCCATGCTCTGTAGGCCTTAACGTTCCTGCATCATAATTAATATATGGGTCTATTTTTATTGCAGTGACTTTGTATCCATATTCTGATAGAATTCTTGCCAGCGATGCCGTAGTAACGCCCTTGCCTACCCCGGACATTACACCCCCAGCTATTACAATAAACTTAGTCATCGATACCAACCCCTAATTTGCTTAGAATTAAAATTTCTTAGTTGCATTATTAAAAAAAGTCGTATTCATATAAATAATTTGTGGTTTTTTGAACGTATTTTTCAAATAGTTGAACGTATTTTCAAATAGTTGAACGTATTTTCAAATAGGCGGGAATTGTTTTCAATATCGAAAATAAATAATTTTCGAAACTGAAAATTTCCATGTATGGAAAATATATAATAGAATTACCTACAAAAACGCCCTTATCAACCCACTAAACACTTTGCTCCCATCAAAACCAGGTATGGGAATCATATTGAAGGCAAAGAAAAACATATTTAGTTTTGCCATTAATCCTATTGTTGTATAGTACTTCCTGTTTACAAGATTATATTTTATCAGAGACATTCCACCTAACCATAAAATTAAATTGACTAACGGTCCTGCAAACGCAACCATTGACGATGCCATTGCTGGTAATGCCGTATGGCTAACATAACCTCCTACAAAGAAAAAAATCGGAAAATTAAGGTGTATAAGCACTATGACCAAAAGATACATACCATATGGAATTCCAAACAAGGAGGGTGCATGCAATGTTGCAGAAGCGCCAAAACTCATTGCCGTAAATTTATGAGCCAGTTCATGCAGCACAACAGCAGGAGCAGCTATCATTGCCCCGTATTTTATATCCTCCAATAATGCATTTTTTTTGTAATAAGTCAAAGGATCATAGCCTTCTTGAGGAGCTCTTTTAACAAATTTGGAGAAGATATAGCCTATTGCAATTGTCATGACTATTATATCAACCATCTCTCCTAAAGTAATTAGTGGCATAAAATAAGTTGGTTTGTTTTTGTTTAAATATTTATTGTATTAGAAAAGGTTGGTGCGAAAGTCGGTGCTTGTGCGTAAATTGCCAAATCAGAAAGCTCCGCAGGATTGTGTTGTTCGACCTGAGCGAAGCGAAGTTGAGGGGCATGCTAAGGCCTCGCACAAGCACGAATTAGAGTTTCGCACCAACTTCGTATTAGAAAAAATCTTTTATTATCATCAGTTTAACAAAATATTTAAACTTAATCTATTATGCTTATTGAAATGATCCTCAATGGAAAAAAATAACAATACTCTACCAATTGTCTTTATTGCAGGCATTTTATTAATAGCAGTAATTCTTGTCTTAAATCAAGGCCAGACAAAAATCATAAACACCGCTGCACAACAACAAAATGCAGTATCTGTTTCTGGAGATGCAAGTGTTGAAGTAGAGCCTGACAAAGCAGAAATATATGTAAAGATAGAGACCTTTAGCGAATCTGCTCAAGATGCAAAAGACGAAAACTCCAGATTGTCAGATAGTGTAAGAAAAGCCATGAAAAAACAAGGCATTAAAGACAATGACATGGAAACCACAACCTTTTACCTTAGCCCAAAATACAAATACAACAGAAATACTGGAGAAAGCACCTTGCAAGGCTATACATTGACAAACGTCATAAGAGTAACCACAAAGGATGTTGATGACGCAGGAAAACTAATAGACACTGCTGTAGATGCAGGAGCTAATGGCGTTGACAGGGTAAGTTTTGGCTTGACAAAAGAAACAGAAAAAGAAGTTTCAGGACAAGCTTTAGTTAAAGCTGCACAGCTTGCAGAAGACAAAGCAACCTCATTAGCAAAAAGCCTGAAAATAAATCTTGGAAAAATAATCTCTGTTCAGGAATCAAACTTTAACTTAGTCAGATTTGATTATGCCCCAATGGCAGAAGCCGCAGTAGCAGAAGCCAAAGTATCAACAGAAATATCACCACAGAAAGTAGAGGTAACAGCTAGAGTCGCATTGGCTTATGAGATAAAATAATTATTGCTCCATTACCCCATATAAATTATAAAGAACTCTGTCTACGCCTTTTACAATATCCAAGCCAGAGCCGCTGATTATGATACAATTATTTCTGTATTCAACGCCTAATTCATTAGATTCTTTAAAGTAGACAACAATATCATCAGTATTCTCACACGTTATTATGGGAATATCCAAACAAGCTGCAGTAGCATTGGACACATTTCTATCACAAGCCGAAATAGGTGTTTTATCAAAAACTTGTATCATCATCATATCATAGTCCAATCTTCCTAATCTAATATGAGTAAACTCTTTTCCTAAAGGGTTAAATGTCACATAATATTGACTAGCATCGTTAAATTTTTCTACATCAAGCTTTCCTTTTATTTTAATGTTCTCCAAATCTCTTGGAGAATAACGGAAATTAAAATTGTAAAAGGTTTTTCCTGATGGAGACATTAACTGTGCATACCACACATCTTCTACTTTAACAAAAGAATAAACATCATTGTAAAGATACCCTTGTTCATCTTTTAATTTTCCTTTTAAATTTAGTTCATGCAGTTCATCTATTGTCTTTGGCATCTCTTCTTGGTTAAAGTACTTTGCTCCAAGTATGACAGCAAACACCAACATAATCATAACAACTCCAATTATAAGCGTCTTATCAGACTTTAATTTAACATCCTCAACCTTTTCATCTTTTTCTTCTTTAACTTTCTCTTCAGGCATAGCCTCTATCTCTTTTTTCTTTTTCTTATACTCTTCCATATTTATGATTCCATCTTCCAGGCTTTTCTCAAGTTGTTTTAGTTTTAGGTGTTTCATCTTAGATAGATTTAGTTGTGCACTAATTCCATAAGTGTAGGGGTGGGCTCGCCCCAGACGACTGAAAGGAGTCTGACGCGTGCTCTGTTGTATAACACTAATGGGGAGGATATTATTAATCTTTAGATTATGCCTAGTATCCCATACACCAGCCTGTCTTTAATCCTTACAATATCATCCTGATTTAATGCTTCTGCCATTATGCAGTCATCATCCAAATAAACTCTTGTTTCATTGGAGCTTTTAAAATATATTACAGGCACAAAATTTGTAGATCGACCGCAAGTTATTACAGGAAAATCTTGCTGTTCAGATGTAAAACCTTTTCTTACAAACACATTGAAATTATTCAGGGTTATGCCTATCTGGTATTGGGCCAGTGCTATAGGTTCTGCAAACGTATCATTAAAATCATATGTTGTGTCAATTTGAACTTTATCTTTTAATCTATTAATCACATCATCATCAATTAATACAATTTTAACATCGCTTGGAAGATAAGTAAACATTGCCTCTCTGTCATTCACAGTTGTCGACCAGAAATTCCTCCTATCTACAAATTCAAAATCATTATATTCTATACTACCCGAACCGCTAGTGCCAAACCCGAAGAAAACCACACCAAAAACGCTTCCAATCATTATAACGCCCATTAAGTAAATCATGAATTTTTTTAATTTCTGGCCGCTCTCACGCGTTCTTCTCATTAAAAAAAGCAAATTATGCATCTATTTAAAGGTTTTTATGGAGTTTAAAACAGTAATTTAATTTTCCCATTACTTTTATTTTCATTGATTTTATTTATACACCTTAACATTTAATTATTCAATGATTTATTATTATTTAATTATTTTAGTTGTATTGTTTTTGTTGAATTTTATTAATATTAAGTTCATTGTAAGAAGGAAGAAGATTGAATATACACCTTAAAGCATTGAAAAACATAAAGTTTTTAAAACATTTTCTCAAAACCGAAATTTATGACTTTATCTCTAAAGGATTACAAAGACATTGTCGGGGAAGAATTAATCCAGAATATCTATGGAGAAGCCACACCATTGGATAAGAAGCATGTAGAGCACATAAACTCAACTTATTATGGCGGCGGCGTTGCAGAAATTTTAAACAGCCTAACTTTGTTGATGAATGATGTTGGAATAAGAACAGGCTGGCGGCTGCTGAAAGGACATCCTGATTTCTTTAATGTCACAAAAAAATTTCACAATTCCTTACAGGGAGAAAACATTGTATTGAGTGAAAATAAAAAAAGAATATACATGGAATGCAACGAGATAAATTCTATTATTATGCATATTGACTTTGCTGACTGCATCATAATCCATGATCCACAGCCATTGCCGTTAATAAATTTCTATGAAAAAAAACAGCCGTGGATTTGGCGCGGCCATATTGATTTAAGCAATCCAAACAAAGTGCTTTGGGATTACCTAAAACAATTTATTGAAAAATATGATGCTGCCATAGTCTCCATGGAGCAATACAAACAACCAGACTTGCAAAAGCCATACCATATTATACACCCATCAATAGACCCACTAACTACAAAAAATAGGCCTATACCTGATGCAACAATCAAAAAATACCTTTCAAAATTCGGAGTTGACTTAGACAAGCCAATAATAAGCCAAGTTTCAAGATTTGATAAATGGAAGGATCCTTTGGGTGTTGTAAAAGCCTTTGAGATTATAAAAAAGCAGGTAAACTGCAAGTTAGTTTTGCTAGGTTCGATGGCAACTGATGACCCGGAAGGCGATGTAATCTACAATAAAATGATGGAAAAGTTAAAGGATGACAAAGACATAATCATAATCAATTTTGCAGATGATTTTCTGGTTAACTGCTTACAGCGTGCTTCCAATGTGGTAATACAAAAGTCATTGAAAGAAGGCTTTGGCCTGACAGTAACAGAAGCCTTATGGAAAGGAACACCAGTTGTAGCAGGAAACGTAGGCGGCATTCCCTTACAAGTAATAGATGGCAAGAACGGTTACTTAGTAAATGATATCAAAGAATGTGCTGACCGCACTATTAAGCTCTTAAAAGACCCAAAGCTTAGGGAAGAGATGGGTAAATTTGGAGTAGAGCATGTAAAGGAGAACTTCCTAATAACAAGGCATCTAATGGACTATATACGGCTTCTAAAAGGTATGATACAATAATATCAAAAGGTATGATAGTGTAATATCAAAAACGAAAAGTTTATATATAACCTATCCCCTAGATGCTTCTTAACGGTTTATATAGAGTTTATATAAAATATAAATATATTAAACCAATGATAACACAAAAAGGTGATTTTAAAAGGGGTATTATAAATTCACTTCTATTTTCATCTATGCTTTCTTCTACAGAGCTTTACCTTTCAAATCCTAAGGCAGTAAAAGGATCAAAGAAAGAATCTGTTTTAACAAGAACTAAAGGCAGTATCGAAAACTTACTAATTTCTAACAGCAAGCAGGAAGCTGATTCAAAAACCATTGAATCTGAACTATTTAGTGGTTCCCCAGATTTGAATAAAGACTACATTTCTAAAAGCACATCAACTTTTACAAAATCTGTTAAGAGTCTATATGCTTCTTTTGTCAACTACGGAAAAAAGGCGTATGAGGCAATCGAAAGATCCAGCAAAAAAGTGGATGGATTCGTGAAACTTACTATTCAGAAGATCATAAAAGTAGGAGAATATATAATGACCCTTACATCAGGCCAGTGGAATAAGGTAACAGGAAGTCCAGAGGACCTGGATACGAATGCTCCGACTGTGTCCCAGAAAGATTCTGTTAGCGCAGAGGATGCAAAATATGCAATTGGATACCAATTATACGGGACATGATATTATCTATTTTTCTTGATATTATTCCCACATTTATGGGCTAAATGCAGTGGTATTGGCAGCTTATTGGGATACCTTAAGCAGTTTTTTATTACCTCCAAGCTTGTTTTCAAAGAAACTTTATTACCTGGGCTGATATACACTGGTCTTGCATGCTCCCTTGTTATTAATTCATAGCCTCTTGCCTCTTTCTCCACATAAATTGTCTTTTCCCTCACCTCACCCAGCATTAGATTTTTTGTGAAACCTATTGTAGCCATATCCAGTAAAATGCCAACATGGCTGGCCATGCCTATTCTTCTCGGATGCAGTATGCCATTACCTTTCACAATAAGCACATCTGGCTTATTATCCAGCTTGTTAAAAGCTTCCATAACTGCAGGACCATCCCTATAAAATAGAAAGCCGCTTTTGTAAGGGAGCTTTGCATCAACTATTGCATGTTTCTTCTCAATAACCTCTAAAGTTTTATAGTCACAAACAACAATTGATGAAATTACCTTATTGCCAACATAAGCCTGGTCAGCGCCTGCTATAGTTGTTATTTTTTCAAAACCATCAGCAGTAATTACCTTTTTTGCCAACTTAAGCTGCTCTTTTTTAAGTTCGTTAAAGTTAATCATATTATTTCATTGATATAGCTATTTTTAAATTTTGTCCAAAGAATTCATTATTAAAAACTATATTAATTAAATGTACAATCAACCACCCATATCACCTCTTTTTTTCTCTTTCTCCCTATTAAAAAGATGGCCCCCCGTTTTTGATTCGTTGGGGTGGTTTGGAAAGAATTCGAAAGCGTGGGGGCCTAAAAAATCATGATGGTTTTGCTGGCTTTCTCATCTCCTGCAGCCATAAAATGCCTATTCTTATCATCTCCTTGTTGAAATGGTCGCTGATTTTGTAAGTTTTTTTATACAAATCATAATCTATTAATCCCATACTTTTCATTGGCGTTAAAATTCTGTCATAAAACTGCCTTTTGTTGTAGCTTATCTTTACCTTCTTGCCCTTGTAAGGTGGCTCTTCTATTAATGTAGTAATTAAATTTCCTTCATGCAGCTTAGTAGCAAATAATGACATTTCTGTTTTATTTATCTCTCCCTCGTTTTCCTTTATCATTGCGATTAACAATTTAGCTACTATAATCTGCTGCTTTGTAGCAAAAATAACCTCAAATATATCCTCAGGTAAGTTAAACCTGTCAAATAATATAACCATTTTACCTTATAAGGAGGCTATATACTAGAACACCTATATAAATGTTACGTTTTTGTATACTAGTTTAGGAATTAGTATGCCTGTAAGAACTATAAATCAAAATTATCCCTTCCTATCAGGATTAAACAATGTACACCCACAGTCTTTGCAATGTATAGCATCTTTGTCATGATGCTGTAAGCCGCATTTTTGGCATTTAACTCTTACCTTTGTTGCTGTGCGTATAATCCTTTTTAGAAAAACGCTTATCTGCCACGGAATTAATATTATCGCACTAGCTATCATGATAATAGTGACTACACGTCCTTCTGTTGAAATAGGTATGATATCTCCAAAACCTACTGTCGACATTGTAACAATTGAATAATAAATTGCATCAAAAAATGTTGCTATGATTTCTGGATTCGCTCGATGCTCTGTGAAATAAAACAAACCAGAAAACACAAAAACTATTGAAAAAACTGTAAAAGCTATATTAATTAAAACATATACATCCTCATTAGGTATTCTTGCAATTAAATGTATTCTTTTGATGAATCTTAGCAATCTTAAAATCCTGAAAACTCTCAATATCCTTAAAAAACCCAAGCCTGCCAATCCAAAATAGAACGGAAGTATAACAACAAGGTCAATGATTGAGTATATGCTGAAGAAATGCTTTATCTTCTTTTCAGCGGTCCAGAATCTTAATAAATACTCTACACTGAATATTATCATAATTACAGCATCTGCAATTTCCAGAATAGATACTAAGAAATCAGGAAGAGGATGCGTAAGGGCCACATATATTGTGCTTGAAATCAATATTAAAGCTATGATACTAGAATCTATTATAGTGCCTGGAAGACTTTCAACATTTTCAAAGTAGAAATTTATGCGCTCTTTAAGATCTTTGAATTTAGTTTTCTCTTTTGCAGTATCATATTCCATTTAAAATTGAGGTGAAATACTATATTTAAATATTTTGATTTATAAAGCAAATTAATTTCATCTTCAAGAACCAAAAAAACCTTTAATTCTATCTTCATATACTTTAGAAATCTTGAAATCCATGTCCTCTGGCAAACATCTGATATAATTCTGCCATGCAAATCTCTCATCCAAAAACACAATAACACCTTTATCAGTTTCTGACCTTATGCATCTACCTGCGTTTTGCAGACATTTGGTTATTGCAGGAAAGATATACCCATAATCAAAACCATTAGCATACTTTTCCTCATAGTAATCTATCAATTCCTTAGTCTCCAAATCAGGCTTTTCTAATGGTAGTCCAACAATAACAACCCCTTTCAAAAAATCTCCTGGCAAATCTATACCCTCGCCAAAATTCCCTGTTGAAACTGCTAATAAAACAGCACCCTTATCCTTATTTTCCTTAAATTCTTCCAATATTTTTTCTTTTTCTTCCTTGCTTAAATTTTGCTTCTCAATAAGCATCTTTTTATTGCATATGCCATAAAAATTCTTGTAGACTTTGTCCCTCAACCCATAGCTTGGGAAAAACAAGGCAACATTCCCCGGAACCTTGTTTACAATTTTATTGCAAACCTCTGCTATTTTCATATATTCCTTATTGTTCCTTCTTGTAAACTTTGTTGTAGTCTCTGGCACAATTAAGCACAACCTGTTGCTTTTTGGAAAAGGATTAGAATAAACCTTCTCAACCCCATCATCAAAACCTAAAATATCCTTATACATTGAAGTAGGAGTTAAAGTTCCTGACATTATTATTGCGCAATAACTTCTCTCAATTACATCTTTTGTAATTAAGGATGGATCCAAACACCTGTAATTCAAAATTAAATTATTGTTAATAAAATCTTTCTTAAGTATCCTTGCAAAACCATTATCATCATTAAGCCATGCCTCTAGAAACTTGCCAATACTTCCAACATAACTTTGTTTTTGTTTTTCTCTTATTAAATCCCCTGTGTGGGTAAGTTCAGAGATATAATCTTCATATTCTCCATTTCCATTGATTTTATCCACGAATTCATATTTCCTTATTAATTTCTCTTCCTTATTGAAGTTAAGGTCAAAACCCAATTCGTTGAAAATATCTTTTAAATTTTTTAATATGGAAAGCACATTAAAGAATTCAAACTTATTTGCTTCCTTAATTGCTCTATCAATAATGAAAGTAGAGAGCTTTGCAGTTAGCAGTTCTCTAGCCCTAGAAGGTAAATTATGCCCCTCATCAATTATAATTATTGAACTTTCCAGTTTTTTATTAGCTTTAGAAAACAACCCGTCTCTGATATCAGGATTAAAAATATAGTTGTAATCAGCAATAACTACTTTCGCATCCGTAGCCAATAAAGAAACCAGTTCATATGGACACAATTTAGGTTTTTTGCAGTTATCTATCAGTTCCCCAACATGCATAGGTCCCAGAACTTTTAACTCATTCAGATTTTGTTCAGCCACAATTGTAGGCCTCATTGACTTTTTTCTTGTATTTGTATAAAACTCGCATTGATTTTCATCTCTCAGCTTCTTGCAGTAATCAATAAAATCTCCAGAATTTAAACCCTCAACACCTTGCAAACACATCCATTTTTTGCCAATAATGTCGGCAACCCCAAAATTATTTCCATGCTTTTTCTTTATTTGTTTTAGTGTATCTACCGCTATCTTATGTTGTGTTTGTCTTGATGTAAGAAAAAAAACAGTAATATCTTTATCCATAGCAAAACTCAATGCAGGCGCCAAAACAGAAGCAGTCTTCCCTATACCAGTTGGAGCGTGAATTATAATATCTTTTTTATCTTTTATTGCTTCATAAACATCGGAAATAACCGTGTCTTGAATATCCCTTACCTTATCATGCGGAAAAAGAATTTCATCCATTTTTTGGAGTATACTATTTTTATTTATAATTATTCTTATTTATTTTAATATTGTATCATTTTTTATTGGGTTTTATTTTATTGCACCTTATCTATTGATAATGTTTTTAAACCATTGTACTTTTTCTCCATTGTATTGGGCCGGTGGCGAAATCTGGTGACAGAAAACTGTCGGATAATATCGTGTCCCCTTGGCTTGGGGAAGAATTCGGGAAATTATGAGTAATTGCTTGTGATTCGAAAATTCAAATCCCGACCGGTCCATTTTTTAAAATCAAAAACAATATAAATACCCCTGAAATTTCATAATTAAAAACTGGTGATTAAAAATGGAAGACTGTATTTTCTGCAAGATTGTCAATGGAAAAATACCAGCAACAAAAGTTTACGAAAATAGCAACGTTATAAGTTTTCTTGATATTATGCCTGCTAACAAAGGGCATTGTTTGGTAGTTCCTAAAAAGCATTATGAAAATATGCTTGACATTTCTGATGAGGATTTAAAAAATTTAATATTGGCAGCAAAAAAAATTACAAAAGCATTATCCCTGTCAATAGGCAATGGAAGCTATAACATAATCATGAACAATGGTAAGGAAGCTGGCCAGCTGGTAGATCATGCACATATTCATATAATCCCAAGATTCAAAGGCGACAGATTAAGGATCAAATGGTCCCATAAAAAATACATTGACGAAGAGATGAAAAACATACAGGAAAAGATAAAGAAGTTTGTTTGATTTTATTAAGGAGATGGACTTAAAATTTCTTTTCTTCTATATACTTGAGGGATACGAAGCCGAGTTTCAAAATATGGTGAGGGGGCATTCTCAAAACCTAAATTGTCTAAATCTTCCATCCCTCTGAAATATTGTCTTCTTCCAGGGAAGGGATCAGACCAATCTGCAGTTTCACATAAAAGCCATCCGCCTTCTCTCATGCTTCTATGCACATTTGCCAATATAATTTTTCTGCCAGAGGGATTATAGTGCATTAGAACGTTTAATAGCAAAACAACATCATATTGCTGAGGAAGAGAGCCTCTTAATATGTTATGGGTCTGGAAATTTATTCTCGCTTTCGCTTCATCATTAAAACTTATTCTTCTTATATGACTATCATTGAATCTAAGCCCCAGTATATCCTTGTTAGACACAGCAGTTACCTCATAAGCCTTTTTAGCCTCTGGCCCTAAAGCCTCGAAAAGTCTCATTTCCCCCTCATAAGGGTCTGCGCTGGCATCATATTCCCCTCTTTGTGCTGTTTCGATATTTGCAGGGTTGA
>Ga0187833_10001889_pt1 | contig 23256 bp, 24 predicted proteins | sample ETNtaG_37_FD_167968 | JGI IMG/M metagenome (GOLD analysis project Ga0187833, IMG submission 167968) | Marine microbial and viral communities from oxygen minimum zone, Eastern Pacific Ocean - ETNP2014_SV_400_PacBio MetaG (Illumina Assembly) | ecosystem: Environmental > Aquatic > Marine > Hypoxic...
AGCATGTGGTAATCCTGATCATGTCTGAAATCGACAAACGGGTATTTGATTATTTCAAAGTAGGGAGAATAGTCAAAATCGCTTGGAGTGCACAATTTTGGGTTGCGCCGGAAAAGTTGCACACTTTCTTCCTCTGATTGTTTTACCAGAGGGAGAATCGGAAATTGAACGTACGCGAATGCTTCAGCGATCATGGTTGAACACACGGTTCGAGCGGATTGCCCGGAATTCGACTTAAATAATGTGGATCGCCACTTCCGTGGGAGGACAAACCAGGGGAAAAGAAACCGAGCGAGATCAAAAATTTGGCGGACATCATAGTCGACGCCTAGGCGGCTGATTGCGTATCGTCTGACCTGCTTGCTGTCTTTCAGGGATAGGCGTGAAGGACGGCATATTCGCATATGCTCGGTCTCATATGTTTGCAGGTTTTGTACCAGGGTGCCGCGACCCAGGATACTCTCGATTACCAGACGATCCCCGGCTTCACCACCGTAGTGGTTCCTGATGATCTCGCTCAGTTCTTCATCTTCAATATCATGAATGCGGCCAATATATAATGCTGCATGAGTCCAGGGGCTCTGGGTTATCCAGCCAATGACATCACTGACCCGGGTCCTGCCTTCAATCAGCACCACGTCGCAGGGTTTTAGCTCATAACATATACGCTCATAGTCACTTAGCGCATATTTCCTGGCTGATCGCTCAGAATTGAGCCAGTTTATAAGGGGTTTGCTGATGAAATCGAACACGTCCGGGCTAAACCATTTGGGGTGAAGTTGCTAGTTTAACAACTTGCGGAAGGAAGGAGGCAACAAGGTTATCACCTAATCTTTTTAATCAGTTCATTACGTGCGATAATTTTTGAAATATGGGATTCGTATTATGATTGTAGACAAGCTTGGAAGACGCTTTCGCAACCTGAGGGTGAGCCTGACGGCAGCCTGTAACTTTGCCTGTACCTATTGTGTGCCCGATGGGAAAAGGCTGATGAAAGCGCAAAATGAACTTCCTGGCTCTGACTTGTTAAAGGCGGTCACTTGCCTGCAACAGGCCTCAGGGATAGACAAACTGCGTATTACTGGTGGAGAGCCACTGGTCTCAACAAAATTCGATGAGTTCCTGTTAGGTGTAATGCAGCTTCCGCTTGATGATGTGAGCCTTACCACTAATGGTCAGCTTCTGCTGCAAAAAAGTGCAGTTATTAGAGAGTCAGGCATCAGGCGGTTAAATATTAGCCTGGATTCGCTCAACCCGCTGCGTTTTAAGCAGCTGGCTCGTGGGGGAAACCTCAACACCGTATTGGCAGGTATTGATGCCATGTTGGCTTTCGGCATCAAGTTAAAAATCAACATGGTCCCGCTGCGCAACCAGAACGCCGGTGATGTCCTCCCAATGCTTGAGTATTGCCTTGAAAGGGGGATTGAACTCCGTTTCATCGAGTTAATGCGAATGGGGCACATGTTGCACAGCAATAGTTTCCAGGCTGAATTTATGTCTATGGCATCCCTGCTTGATGTTATTGGGACTAGTTATGAATTTGAACGCACGGATGCCCCTTATGATTCGACGGCAGCCCGCTTCAGAATTCCAGGCAAGGGCGTTTTCGGCATCATTGCCAATGAGAGTGAACCATTTTGTCACTCCTGCACGAGGCTGCGATTATCTTCCGACGGCTATCTATATGGGTGTCTCAGTAGTGCCAGGCGACAGTATATAGGCGATTTGCTGCAATTGCCCCTGTACCAGATGCTGCCGAAGCTGCAAGGTAGGTTAATAGACGCCCTGGGGGATAAGAAGGAGGCTTTTCAGGGTGAAACAACTGTTATGAAGCTGATTGGCGGTTAGGAGTCATTCAGGGTCAGGCCTTGAATTTTCTTCCAAATCTGCACATGATATGACCACTTTCGGCTACCTTTAATGGGCAAACTGGATTAAATATTGCGCTATCCAAGCTTCTACGGACGAATTGATCTTGACTAGACGTCAATTGCGAGCATTCTGTGGACTAGCCTTTCTGCTTTTTGCATCAACTTTAGCTGCCGCTGAAACAGAAACAACCCCCTACGAAATCACGCGTGATATCTATTATGGGGATGAGACTGTGGCTGATCGCAATTTACAGTCCCTGGACGTCTATTGGCAGAATAAACAGCAGAAACTCCCCGTGATTATCTATGTTCATGGCGGTGGATGGGCCTTCGGCGACAAGGCTGAAATACATAGGAAACCCGATTATTTTCTCTCTCAGGGTATCGCCGTAGTTAGTATGAACTACCGTTTGCGCTGGGATTACAGAATTTTTGACCAGGCGGAGGACGTAGCTTCTGTGGTTGTATGGATCAAGAATAATGCTGAGACCTACGGCCTGGATGCGGGCAAAATCATCCTTATGGGGCATGCTGCAGGAGCACACCTGGTTTCGCTGGTTGCAACCAATCCGAACTACCTGAAAGCGGCAGGGCTGTCTCTCAGAGATATCACTAGCGTTGTTGCAATCGATACGGCCAGTTTTGATATTAATCGATTGATGATTGAACTCGGGAGTTTTGTTGAGCGACGTCAACATCAATTGATTTTCGGTAATGACGAGGAAGTCTGGAAACAATCATCACCCATTCATCATGTATCAAGTGGAAAAAGTATTCTTTCCTTTGCAATCATTTACGTTGCTCAGGATGAAGAAACCAAGCTCCAGGCGATGGGTTTCGCCAAGAAACTCAGCACTGCTGATATTGAAGCTATCATGATTCCTGGCAATGAGAAAACCACCCAGTCAATCAATGAAGAACTTGGTAAAACCGGGGACGTGTCTACTCATGCACTAATGGCCTTCATTCGCGCCAAAATTTGACCAGCTGCAGGTGAACCTTGTCGTCAAGCCTAAAACTCTCCCTTTCCTTGTATGTTTATTATTGTCCTGTGACGTTACGGCAGGTCCCCGTGAAGACTACTATCGCGAAAGTGGTCTAACCGCAGAGAGCGTCAAGCAAAAAGCCATCATGCTCCTTCAGTGGAGCCAACAGCTAAAAGCCAGCGGCATATCATTGCCAGTGGAACTCTATGCGACGATTTTTCGTGCAGAGTATGTGCTGAGTTCCGATGAACTGGATCAATATGCGAATGAACTTTCGATGTTGCAGGACACCCCGGAAAAGCTGGGGACAAGTGTTCTTTCTCCGATTAAAGGCAACGGTGTTGGGGAAATAATTGAAATAGTTCAGACCTACTTTGTGGGGATGACATTGGCGACTGGCAGCGGGATACTGGTAGCGAAGCACTGGCAGCACGACATTCACCTGCAGTCAGAAAACGAGGGGCTCGCGAATTTTATTTCGGCAGAGACCGGCAACCCTGAAGTCCGGCTAAAAGTAAACCGAACCGTGCTCCAGGGAATACATGGCAGCCCTTTTGGCTTGATTAACCTCCCTTTGATTGAGATTGTTGAAGGGGAATTGCATGCGGGTGACAAGGTATTCATCCGATATGGCGCTGGTCCTGAAGGTTTCAAACTACCTGAGTTCCCTGTAGCACAAATGGTATTGCCGCTGTATTTCCGAACAGACCCATCCGGGCATTTTTACACTATCCCCACATCGAGTTTCAGCGTAGTTGCAGGGCCGCCCGCACGGATAAACGTTGTTGCACCTTCTATAGTCAAAACCAATCAGCTTTTTTCACTTTCCGTAAGGGTTGAAGATCAGTTTGGAAATATTGCCTCGGGTCCAGCACCTTCACTTGACATAAATCTGGATGGGGTTTTTCAACACCGAATCGAGGTATCAAGCACCAATGTGACCCTGGTGGAAGGGTTGGAATTTAGGAAACAGGGGTTACACAATATTACTGTTCGGTCTGGTGGTGGTGGCCTAGTTGGGTATTCGAATCCCGTTCTTGTCAGGGATGATGTTGATCTGAGAATTTCCTGGGCGAATCTGCACGCTCACTCAAACCGAAGCGATGGACTTCAGTCAGTTGAGGAAATTGAGGACCAGGCATCGGGTATATTCGATGTGGCGCTCGTTACGGATCATGATAACTATTTCCTTTTTAGTGATAGTGAGGCAGCACGTGAAATCAGCCAGCCTCTTGCCAGGGGCGGACATCGCCTGAAAATTCCACATTCACCACCCATTGTTATTGCACTGCCGGAAATTCCTTCCGATCATCGGTCACTTTTCAGTCCCAGTCTCGTCGAAATACGATCTGGGACAAGCAGCTATGAATGGTTTGGCCAGCATTTTGCTGGTATGGGCTACCGTGTGGGATTTGCCGGTAGTCAAACATCACACCTGTCTGGCAGGAATAGAGAAGCTTCACAGACTGCTATTCTCATTTCGGGAGATGAAAGCTGGAAACAAGCTGTGAGTGCTCACAGAACATATGTAACGTCTGGTCCAAGATCGATTTTGCTGGCAAATCTAAACGGGGGGCATCCAGGTAGCAGGGTGCACTCATCTTCAAGGCGTCATTTTTCTGGAGAGGTGTATGCTACTGCGGGTATCGATGCCATCGAACTTATTAGAAATGGCACTGCAATTGATCGCTACAACTTCAAAGATACTGAAGGTGCCCGGCAGGTAAAAATAACCCTGGGTTCAGATAGCAGGCCGGTTGTACCAGGTTGGGATATACCGAGGAATGGGAGGGAATGGCTCGGTTACCTCCGGGTTATTGGTGCGCATGTATCGTCAATTAGTGCTTCCGGAATTGAGAGAAGCAACCGGTCCGCTATTGCCATCAATCCCAACGAACCTTCACGCATAGACTTTATTACCTGGACACATGGGACAGAAAGCAGCTTTGTGATTTCGTTGGATGAGATAACGGATCAGGAAGTAATGTTCGAGATAAACATAAAGGAAGGGTTTGAGGATGTCGATCTGTTGCCTGAGGCCAGGAAGCCGGCGGTAACGCAGGGATTTAAGCAACTCCTATCCCTAAATGATATTGGAGGTGATAATATCACCCGTGTTATTAACGTGGATGGCTATTCTGATTTTGTGCGTTTTGAGATGACGAACACGGATAGACCCAGCCACCAGTCATTTTCGTTTGTTGACACCCGTATGACAGAAATTGGCGACTATTATTACGTCAGAGTAAAGCAGGTTGATGATCATATCTTGTGGTCGAGTCCAATATATGTTGGAGGCTTCGATGTACAGTAAGCATGCTCGGGTCCTGAGTACACTTGCGGCAATTCTGCTTGGTTTGCTGTTGTTTACGACGGCCCAGTCTGAAGAAAGAAAGCTCTGCCTCTGGTCATTTGAGAGCGGTGAAAGTCAGATATTTTTGCTTGGATCTATCCATGCGATGAGAAAGAGCATGTATCCCCTTGCAACACCTATCGTTCATGCATTTAACCAGGCGGACAAGGTTGTATTCGAAGTTGACCTGACAAGGCTGAATGCCTATGAGATGAACAAGGTGATGCAGAAGAAGGGCATGTATGAACCGCCTGAAACTATACGACAAGACCTAAGACCAGAAATTTTCATCTTGCTCAAGAACTACCTTAGGACAAACCAGATGCCACTGGCTCAGGTCGAACGAATGAAGCCCTGGTACCTGATGCTGACTATCGGGCAGCGTGAATTGAGCAGGCTTGGGTTTGATGCGGAACTGGGAATTGACCGATACCTGCAACAGCTGGCCCTGCATGAAGATAAGGAGATCCTGCAGCTGGAAACTTTTGGCGAGCAGATTAATCTCCTGTCAAGTGACCCCATTGCACTGCAGGAACTGTCACTTCGCGTGTCACTCGAGGAAAGGCAAAATGTAGCACAGGAGCTGGAAGAGTTGCTTGCCGCATGGGAAGACGGGAACGCTGACAGGATGCTCGAAATGACACTTCAATCCACAGCCGAGTATCCTGAACTGACTAAGCAAATGGATAACCTGATTGATAAAAGAAACATAAGAATGGCTGAAAGAATCCGCGCCTACGCCGATACCTCTGGAACTTACCTCATAGTTGTAGGTGCGCTACACATGGGAGGAAAGAATGGCATCATCAAGCTCCTGCAGGATGACTACCGGATAACGCAGCAGACTTATTGATTGGCTAAATTGGTGCAGTTTTCTAGGGAGAAACAATGAAATACCTTCATACAATGGTTCGGGTACAGAACGTCGACGAATCGTTGGATTTTTATTGTGACAAGTTGGGATTGCAACTGCTGAACCGATATGACAGTGAGCAGGGGAGGTTTTCATTGATCTTCCTGGCGGCCCCCGGCGACGACGACGCACAGGTGGAACTGACCTATAACTGGGATGGCGATACCCTGGGTGAGGGCAGCAGGAATTTTGGCCACCTTGCTTACGCTGTTGATAACATCTACGAAACATGTCAGCACCTTATTGATGGTGGTGTAACGATCAACCGACCGCCAAGGGATGGACGCATGGCCTTTGTCAGGTCACCAGATAATATTTCCGTCGAGTTGCTGCAGTCCGGTGAGGCATTAGCTCCCTCGGAGCCCTGGACTTCTATGGAGAATACTGGAGATTGGTAAGCCCATGAGCATCGCACAAACAACCTTCTACCTTATTCGTCACGGGGAGATTGATGCCAATGTCGATCGACGCTGGCATGGATCGACCGATAGCGATCTCAATGAAAACGGAAGAAAGCAGGCGGAGCAGATGGCAATACATGTAGCTTCGAAACATCCGGAAATTGCTGCCGTCTACCACTCTCACCTGCAGCGGACTCGCGATACTGCAATTCCTCTGGCCAGGAGGCTCAACTTGAAAGCAGAAGCCGAGGCAGGGTTGCAGGAATATGCCGTTGGACAATTGGAAGACTTGTTTATCGAGGAACTCATTACCAAACACAGCTTTTTTGAGGAACTCGCGGCCGATCAGGATTTTGCACCGGATGGTGGGGAGTCTCCGAAAGAGGTTTGCGCGCGGATGATAGGAGCACTGACGCGCCTTGCTGAACGTCATTCTGGTGAGGCTATCGCTATTGTTGGCCATGGGGCTGCAATGGGTATAGCACTGGCCCACCTGCTGGAAAATCGTGTATTCCCATTTCATGACTATCACATGGAAAATACTGGCTACAGCAGGCTGATCTGGTCTTCCGAACCCAGGTTGGATATTTTTAATGCCTGTGGACACCTGCCGGGTGAGGAGGATTCTACCCGAGAAGGGAAACCATTATCCCTTGGTTCATTGGCCCGGTTCAGCCCAACTCCACCGAATTCAGCCAGCTGACGAGATCCTTGATAACTTCATCGCGGTTGGTTTCGTTCAGCATCTCATGGCGTCCACCCGTATAAAATCTCGTCGTAACCTGCAGCCCATGAAGGCTATAGGCCGCCAGCATTCTGTTTATATTAATCATTCTATTGTGTATTGGGTCTGCACTTCCTGAGAAAAGATAAGTTGGCAAACTGGTTGGAATTCTTGCTATAGATTCTGCCTTCCAGTTTGCCCGTTCAGCACTGAAAAGGTCACAAAGGCTCATGGGGCAGGGTACGAAGCCACAGAGTGGATCCTCCACGTATTTGGTGACCTGGTCCGGGACCCTGGATAGCCACTCATAACCGGTGCAGCCCTCTGCATCAAAATCCTTGTTGTTCCCGCCAAATAGCAGCTTCTGCAGTAAGCTGCTTTCTGCTTTATCTCCAATTCGCCATCGCTCGAATTGAGTAATAGTCTGTAACAGCCACATCTGGAATCGGCTTCCAGCACCAGGGGAGCCAGATAAAATCAGTGCATCAATGGTCTCTCCATGCCTTGAGATGAATTGCTGGGACATCATGGCACCCATGCTGTGGCCAAAAAGGATGAGTGGAGTGTGCGGCTGATCCCTTTTCGCTTGCAGCAGAATTTCGTTCAGGTCAGCTATGGCGCGATGCCACCCGTCTGCACCGAAATCACCCAGGGATTCTGCGGTCTGGCCATGCCCACGATGATCATTAGCCGTTACTTCATAACCAGCTTCATTTAATTGCTTCGCCGTCCAGTCGTATCGTGCGCCATGTTCACCCATACCATGAGCAATATGGATCAAGGCCCTGGGCTTGGAGTCAGTTGTCCAGCTATAACAATGTACAGCTTTTCCGTCGCTGGCCGTATGCTTGAATGTGTCCATCACTGAGGTCCTTCGGGTAGCATCGAGTCTACAATAGGGAAGGTCCCATACTCTATACCAGCTCTGGCTCAATATGAGGGTTGTTTTGCATGAGACAGGCAAAATAGAATGAGGGTCAACTCAGTTAACACAGGCACACTATGCTGAAGTCTGAATGGTTAGATCAGGTCATCGAAGTCGCCCTGGAGCCGACCAGACCCATATGTGACCCGCACCATCACCTTTGGGACCATCCTGATAGCCGTTATCTTATAGATGAGATCATGCAGGATACCAATTCAGGTCATAACGTCGTCAGCACGGTCTTTGTCGAATGTGATTCCATGTACAGGCTAGAGGGTCCAGTTGCCCTGGCGCCGGTTGGGGAAACTGAATTCGTGCAGGGAATTGCCGCTATGAGTGCCAGTGGCCAATATGGGTCTACCCGGATTGCAGCAGGAATAGTGGGTTTTGCTGACCTGTCTCTGGGAAATAACGTACGCTCAGTTCTCGAAGCACACAAGATAGCTGGTTCAAATCGATTTTCTGGCATCAGGCATGCGACCGGCTGGCACCCGTCTGAAGATATTCGTAATTCTCACACCAATCCTCCCGAATCCTTGCTGCTGAACGATAGTTTTCGTGAAGGCTTCGCCGTGCTTGACGACATGGGGCTGACGTTCGATTCCTGGTTTTATCATCATCAGCTCGCAGAATTTGTCGATCTCGCAAAGGCTTTTCCCGGGGTCACCATTGTCCTGGATCATTTTGGTGGCCCGCTTGGCATCGGACCCTACGATGTAGATGAGACCTTCCTGGTATGGAAGGATCAAATCGCTGAATTAGAGGATTGCGCGAATGTCCACTTTAAGCTTGGTGGCATTAACATGAAGATTAATGGTTTTGGCTGGCACCGGAGAGACTGTCCTCCGACGTCAGATGAACTCGCTGATCGAACGGGGCGCTACTATGACTTTTGTATTGAATCCTTTGGTGCGGACCGGTGCATGTTTGAAAGTAACTTCCCCGTTGACAAGGAGTCCTGCTCCTATGGTGTACTTTGGAACGCATTTAAGAAATTGGCAGCCAGCAGGAGTGACGAAGAAAAAGCAGCACTTTTTCATGATACTGCAGCGCGGGTCTATGGTATCGAAAGGTCAGCCGCATGAAAGGGGAATGTTTCTGTACCGATATTAAATTCAGGATTACCAGGCCAACACTCTGGTGTGCCCATTGTCATTGCAGTATGTGTCAGCGAAGTCACGGCGCCGGTGTGGTTACCTGGGTAGGCTGTGTTGAGGAATCAGTGGTTATCGATGATGAGAAGAGCAGGCTAGAGTGGTTCAGGAGTTCTGAGGAAGCGGAACGCGGGTTTTGTTCAAATTGCGGCAGCTCTATGTTCTTCCGGTCCGGGCAATGGCCATCTGAACTTCATATAGCGCGAGCAATGATTGCGGGGAACCTGGACCGTGAGCCAGCAGGGCATGCTTACTATGAGACTCACGTAGAATGGATGGAGTTGAATGATCAGTTACCAGGCAGACAGTAGCGCACACATGGGAAAGCTAAAATGGATCATATCTTGAGGGAGACCATGACTAGAACCACTATTTTTTTGCTGTTATTCGCTGGATTCGCGGCCATGGCGGAGGAAGTCGCGGTTCCATGTTCCAGCGCTGAGCACCGGCAGTTTGACTTCTGGCTGGGTTCCTGGACTTCCTTCAGTAAAGACGGAGAAAAACAGGGTTCTAACCAGCTGGAAAAAATAATGGGGACCTGTGTAATGCAGGAACACTGGGTCGGTGCATCGGCTAAGTTCAAGGGTACCAGCTTCAATTTTTACGATCCTGTCAAAGAACAGTGGCATCAGACCTGGGTGGATAACACTGGTGGTTCCCTCAGCTTGTATGGTGGCTTGCTGGGGGAAAGCATGCGGTTGTCAGGCGCACGTAAGAACCGTAAGGGTGAAGCAGTGACCGATAGAATAACCTGGACTCCGCTTGAGGATGGTCGTGTTCGCCAGTATTGGCAATTCAGCTCTGATGATGGGGAAAGCTGGACGGATGTGTTTGATGGTTATTACGAGCGTGATGAGGGCAAGTCAAGTCGGAAATAAGCCGGGCTTGACAAGAATTCAAGCATGAAGAACCTATTGATTGTCTACCATAGCCAGAGTGGCAAGAACCTTGAAATGGCCAATGCCGTCCACACTGGTGCGACACATCCTGACATATCAGGAGTCGAAGTTCGTTTTCTTCGTGCCTTTGATGCAGGGGCTGAGGACCTGCTCTGGGCAGATGGGATTATTTTTGGCACGCCTGAAAATTTTGGCTATATGTCCGGTGCCATGAAAGACTTTTTTGACAGGACTTTTTATTCGGTTGAGGGGGCGGTAGAGGCTAAACCCTATTGTGTGTTTATTGGCGCGGGAAACGATGGGCAGGGTGCTCTATCAAGTTTAACCAGGATAATAAAAGGCTACAAATTCAAAGAGATACATGAACCTCTTATCATTGTGGGTGAGCTAACTGAAGAGGTGAATGCGCGTTGTGAAGAGTTGGGTATGGGTATGGCTGCCGGCCTGGAGGCCGGAATCTATTGAGCTTCAAGCGTCGTCCCCTACACTATAGGTAGCATTGGCAGTAGCATTCATTAGCCTCGCCGTGAAAGTGGACAGGTAATCCTAAGTCAAATGCCTTAAGTCAATTTATAGCGGCACCATCTTATGTCTAAGAACATCAGTAAATTATCAGGGCGAAAGGGACTGCAGGAAAACCTGTTTGATAAAGTGAGGCAAACTGGCAGGGATGCTGGTGACGTGGCAAGCCAACACCTGCTGGGCAAAAGCTCAATCCATGGAAGCCGGGGCTTTTATGACTTCCTTAGCGAGAACTTTCGCCAACAAAAGGCATGGGTCTGTAACGGCACTTCCTGCCTGTGTTCAGGTGATCAGGAAAGCTTAAAAGTTGATCTTGAAAAAGCTTTGGGGGAAGGCAAGGTCGGCACCATGACCTGCCTGGGCAGGTGCTATCACGGGGATTCCTTCCAGTTTGATGGTGCTAATTATTCTGGTGGCCAGAGCGCTAACATTAAGCAGTTGACAAAGGAGAAAGCGGGGATTCCTGGCTACGGGGTCAGCTGCGATAGCAAAATAGCAGTGCTGACGAATGAGGGCTTTGCCACTCTAAACCAGTTTACTGTGGCACTGGAAAACCTCCTTGAGCAGTCTCGAATGGAAATCCTTGCGCTAGTCAAGGCTTCGGGACTTAGGGGGCGAGGTGGCGCCGGTTTCTCAGCTGGAATAAAGTGGGAGTCCTGCATGCGGGAGGAGGCTGACAGCAAATTTGTCGTGTGTAATGCGGATGAGGGTGATCCGGGTGCTTTTTCTGATCGATATTTGCTTGAGCAGCAGCCCTTGCGGGTTATTTTTGGGATGCTAGTCGCTGGCTGGATCACTGGCGCAAAGGAAGGCGTTGTTTATATTCGTGGTGAATATCCTGAATCGATTTCCATCATGCGTGAAATCATTAGTCAGCTCTATGAAAAGGGGCTACTCGGCAGCGATATTCTCGGCAAAGATCTCGACTTTGATCTGTACGTGCTTGAGGGAGCTGGTGCCTATATTTGCGGGGAGGAAACATCACTGCTTGCATCGATAGAAGGTCGACGGCCAGAAGTGGACGTTCGCCCACCATTTCCAGCTGTAGAAGGCTTGTACAAGCAACCGACGGTGGTCAATAACGTTGAGACACTGGCATCTGTCCAGGGTGTTCTCGATATGGGTGCAGATGCCTATGCCAGTCTTGGTAGCGGCAGGTCAACCGGGACTAAACTTGTGTCCCTTGATGCCGGATTTTGTCGACCAGGCATTGTTGAAGTTGAAATGGGTGTATCACTGCGGCACGTGATTAATGACGTTGCCGGTGGGTTCAGAGTACCAACGAAAGCCATTCACATAGGTGGACCGCTGGGCGGCTTGGTGCCCGTAGATAGCATTGATGCATTGAATGTTGACTATGAATCATTTGCCACTGAAGGGTTCCTGTTGGGCCATGCCAGCTTTGTCTGCATTCCGGAATCATTTCCCATGGTCAGGTACTTACAGCATCTGTTTGAGTTCGTGCGCGATGAAAGCTGTGGTAAGTGTTTTCCCTGTCGATTGGGCTCAGTGCGTGGGGAAGAAATGTTTTCGCAGGCTATAGTCGGTGAGAAGCGGCTCAACAGGGACTTGGTCAATGACCTGCTTGATACCATGGAACAGGGTTCTTTGTGTGCATTGGGTGGCGGGTTACCCTTACCCGTGAGAAATATACTGCAATATTTTGCGGATGAACTGCAGGAATATTTTCATCAAGACATGTTAATTCATGCAAGGCAATTGTCATGAATGCTGAAACGAGGGTGGCTTCGCTGGACGGGAACAGCCTGCCTATTGAAGATGGAGAAACGATTCTGTCCTTCACCCGCCGCCACCAGTTTGGGCAGAGAATACCAACCCTCTGTGATGACCCCCGCCTAAACCCATACGGTGCATGCAGGGTGTGTTCCGTCGAGGTTGCTTTGAGCGCAGATGGCCCAAGGAAGACGCTCGCATCCTGTCATACCCCCGTTACAGAAGGGATGTATATTTATACCAATACGGATGCTATTCAGAGATTGCGCCGAAATATCGTTGAAATGGTATTGACGGACCATCCGCTGGATTGCCTTACCTGCGAGGTCAACGGCAATTGTGAATTGCAGGACGTTGCTGCAAAGGTTGGTGTAAGAGAGGTTCGCTATTGGCAGCCGAGTACGCACCTGGATCGTGACAGGGATGAGAGTCACCCATACATGCGTATGGATCTCGCAAAATGTATTAATTGTGCCCGCTGTGTACGTGTGTGTGATGAAATTCAGGGCCAGTTCGTTTTGTCAATGGGTGGGCGTGGCTTTGAGTCCCGCATAATCAAGGATGATGACCTTCTATTCGGTGACAGCAGCTGTGTTTCTTGTGGTGCGTGCGCCGATACCTGTCCGACCGCAGCGATCAGCGATGTGTTTCAGTCAAAATCCACGCAGGCAGATAAAGTCGTTCGTACGGTTTGCTCATACTGTGGTGTTGGCTGCAACCTTGAAGTAGCTGTGAAGGATGACAGGGTATTGTCGATCAGTGCTCCCAGGGGTGCCGCGGTCAATGACGGGCATACGTGCCTAAAGGGTCGATATGCTTTCAGGTTTTATAGCCACCCGGATCGACTCAGGTCCCCATTGCTTAAAAAGAATGGCATTCTCGAGGAAGTCAGTTGGAGTGAGGCTTACGAATTTATTACCAGGAAGCTCCAGCTTGTAAGAGATGAATCCGGCCCTGACGCCATAGCCGGTATTTCTTCAGCACGCTGCACAAATGAAGAAAATTACCTCATGCAGAAATTTATTCGTGCCGTTTGCGGTACCAATAATATCGATTGCTGTGCCAGGGTATGTCATTCACCAACTGCCTTTGGCATGCAGCAGAGTTTCGGGACTGGCGCTGCCACCAATTCAATTGATGACATTGACTCAACTGATTTGATTCTGGTAACTGGCGCAAATCCTACGGAGGCGCATCCCGTCACTGGTGCCAAAATAAAGCAGCGGGTGATGATGGGTAAGACGCTCATTGTGATTGACCCCGTCAAGACTGAATTGGCGAAGCTCGCTGACTACCACTTGCAATTGCGTCCAGGTACCAATATTGCTGTCCTGAATGCAATGCTTCACTTCATAGTGAAACATGACCTTGTGGACACCGCCTTTATAGATGATCGCTGTGAAGGGCATGATGAATTCATTAGCAGGATCAGTGAACTTGATGCTGATGCCATGTGCGGGATTTCGGGGGTGGATCCTGAACTGGTGGAGGCCGCCGCGTTAGCTTATGGTTCGGCGGACCGGGCAATGGCATTCCATGGTCTTGGTGTGACTGAGCATAGTCAGGGATCGAAGGCAGTGATGCTCATTTCGAATCTTGCCATGATCACTGGAAACATTGGCAGACCCGGTGTTGGAGTAAACCCGTTGCGTGGTCAGAATAACGTCCAGGGTGCCGCTGATATGGGCTGCCAGCCTCATCAGGGAGCTGGGTACCTGCCGGTTGTCGAAAATCAAGACTACTACGAGGAAAAATATGGTGTTCCAATGCCCCCTGAGCCGGGGCTTAAGATTCCCCAGATGATTGATGCTGCCGGCAGTGGAGAATTGAAAGCACTATGGATATTGGGAGAGGACGTTGCCCAGACTGAACCCAATACGAAACATGTTGTTGCTGCCCTAAAGAACCTTGACATGCTTATTGTGCAGGAAATATTTCTTTCAGAAACTGCAAAGCTTGCCGATGTGGTTCTGCCCGGGACTTCCTTCCTCGAGAAAAGTGGAACCTTCACCAATGGTGAACGACGGGTGCAACGAGTGCAGGCTGCTGTCCCGCCTCTGGAGGGAACTAAAGTTGATGGGCAGATCATTGTGGACGTCATGAACCGCATGGGATACCAGCAGCCAGACTATGATGCGGCCAGCCTGCTGGAGGAAATTTCCCGTGTTGTGCCCTTTTTGGCGGGTGCTGACTGGGAGGGGCTCGGTGAGAATGGCAAGCAGTGGCCAATTACTGAGGGCGGCCTGGATACACAGATACTACACAGGGAGAACTTCAACCGCGGTAAGGGAAAATTCCACTATTTTGAATGGCAGGAATCAGGCGAAATAGAGAGCAATGGTGAACAGTTCCCACTGATTCTGACTACCAGTCGTGTTCTGCAGCACTACAATGCTGCAACTATGACCCGACGTACAGATAACGAGAAAATTGTCAGTGAGGATACGCTGCTGATTAACGAGAAAGATGCCAGACCAAGGGGTATTGCGACTGGAGATCAGGCCCGGCTCTCTTCAAGTCGTGGGGAGACATACCTGACTGTAGGAGTTTCCGACAAGGTGAAACCTGGCATAGTATTTACAACTTTTCATTTCACCGAGCAGATGGTGAACAAGGTTTCGAGCGATTTTGCGGATGAGGAAACCATGTGTCCCGAGTACAAGGTGATTGCAGTGGAGGTAGAAAAAAGGGAAAGGGCACGCTAGTTCGTTAGCATTTTTCGTGCGGCTTGGATTACAAGGTCTATAGCTGGCCGCTTGCGGTATCCTTCCTCGGCGAACTTGGCTCTGATAATACCGTCCCTGTCGATGACAAAAATACCGGGATGCGGAACTCCGTGAGCCATGTGACCTGCTTCGTACGATTTGTTCAGTATGCCGAAGGCTCTTACGTACCTGGTATCAGGGTCCGATAAAAGAGGATAGCCTATACCATACTGATTGCTGAACTCGCGGTGAGTTTCAGGAGGTTCATAGGTAATTACCGCGACCTGTATGCCCAATTTGGTCAATTCCGACTGGCGTTCTGACAGCTCCACGAGCTGTTTTTTGCAGAAGGGTCACCAGGTTGTGGACCGGTTAAACAGGAAAACCAGGCCTTCCTTAGCCAGCAGGCCGGATCGGTCCCATTTTTTCCCATGCTGGTCTTCAGCTTCTATAGGGGGAAAAGAAGAGCCTACTGGAAACTTTTCAGCCCATTCCGCCATTGAAACCTGTGCAAGCAGGACAGTCGTGACAAATAATAGGTAGCGCATATTTTATTCCAAAGGGTTTTTACTAGAATGACCGTGCAAGCTATCATCAGCGCTCGACGCCATGAGATCAAGTTGAATAGATAACGACAGTATGAGTAGATTCCATCTGACACTATTACAGGAAGGTCACGCTTTACAAATTCTGGATTGGAAATATCCGCCTCCCTATGATTTCTATAACCCGCCAACGGATCGGCCGGTAGCAGAGTACGATAATGAGTTTCTGAAACCCGAGTACCAGTTTCACGCAGTCCTGGATGAAGACCGTGAATTTGTTGGATTTTGTTCATTCGGTATTGATGGACAGGTTCCTGGTGGGAATTACCAGGACTTGGCACTGGATATCGGCGTTGGTATGAAGCCGGAATTAACCGGTAGGGGATTCGGGCAACATTTTTTTGATGCTATTCTGCAACATGCTATCAAGCGATTTGAGCCTGAGTGGGTAAGGGTCACCGTGGCCAATTTCAATCAGCGGGCCTTGAACCTGTACAGGAAGTTTGGGTTTACGTTGCTGGATCAATTTGAGGATAACAGGCTTGGATTTCGTTATTCGATTCTCGTCAGACAGTCCTTAACAACGCCCCTGAGCCTCGTAGATTGAAACTAGTAGCCCTTCCACGGATCGAGACGGAGCGAACCTGCCTAAGGCTGATGGATCCCCAGGGAGCCAACCTGATGCTGGATTTCAGGCTGGAGAATAGAGACCATCTTACTCAGTGGGAACCTAAACGCTCACCGGAATTCTTTTCGGTTCCTTTTTGGCAGGCACAGTTTCGTGCAGCCATACGGGAGTTTCGCAGTGGTGCCAGTGTGTGTCTGGTGATACTAAGTAAGGATGAAAGTGAGGTGCTTGGTGTATGCAACTACACCAATATTATCCGTGGTACGTTTGAAGCGGCTCATCTTGGCTATGCCCTGGCTGAGAAACATCAGGGAAAGGGCATAATGTTTGAGGCTCTCTATAGCAGCAAAGACTACATTTTCAACGTATTAAAATTACACAGAATCATCGCCAACTATTTGCCCAGGAACAGGCGAAGTGGTGCCTTACTGGAAAGGTTGGGATTTGAAATAGAAGGCGAGGCAAAAGAACTGCTCAAGATCAATGGTGTCTGGGAAGATCATGTTATGACATCACTGATTAACCCCAGGTCGTAAGGCACCACTCCTTATCCAATCTAGCGCGGAGTTAGTCAGGAAGCTCGTATACGAATCCAGGACCACCCATATATATGCCACCATCAACATTGATACAGGTATCATCGCAATATATCCAGGGCCCTGTTACCGATGTGGGGTCGGTTCTCCTGGCGTAAGGGATAGGTGTGTGTCCATGAATGAGTACGTCACCACCATAGAGACTCAGAATCTGCCTGGCACGCTGTTTTCCCGTCATCTCCAACTCAGAAAATGCCATGTGTTCGGCAAATGCGCTTAACGCCAACTCCCACGGTAGAAGCTCCCTGTTAGCCATCAACGCGTGGAAAGCCGTGTTAACCGTCTCGATGGTGGTCCCAAAATTGATATACAGAGTGGAGTCGGCATGAAGTAGAAGGGCTTGCCTGACCCTGGCCATTGCCGGCAACGCCTCGATCCAGCTTGCATGCTCTGGTGTAAAGTTCTCAAGATCCTGCGCTATCCCGCCCCAGTTGAGCCACGTGTCGACTACCTTAGTGCCTTCACTGTTTTTTTCATTCCCGAAGCGATACGCACACAGGATCATGAGTTCATGATTGCCAAGTAAAGACTGTACGTACCCACCTGCCGATTTGGCCTGATCCTGTAGGTTGATTGTCATGTCAACGCATTGGAGACCGGAAACACCACGGTCAAAAAAGTCACCAATCAGCCAGAGGTGGTTCTGTCCTCCCGTCCAGTTGAGATCACGATCACATAGGCTAGCCTCACGGAGCAGGTGGATGTACTTTTCATGGTAGCCGTGAAGGTCACCAATGATGAATGTGGACATGGCCATGATCGTGTCAAACGGAGCGCGTACTTTACAGAATTGAAAGTGAAACAGACATCCCTTTCGCAGAAAGCGCGAAGCGGCTTATTCAACCCGGGGTACGATGATGCCTTCCTGCTTGAAACGATTGAGTACTCTCTCCGACATTTTAGGCCCCACCTTCTCTGACCAGGATTGCGCTGCGCTGAGGCTCTCCTCCATGAGCCTGGGCATTACCTTGTTGGCCTTGACCCCGATTTCAGATTTATTGAAGTCAATAAGCCCCTGCAAATCTTCAAGGGTAAAGTAGCGAGCATAGATGGGATAAATCTGTGACTGCAATGACTCACTCTTTAGCTCTTCCTTGACGAGCCTGGACACTTCCTCGGTTACTATCTGCACAGCTTTATCCGATATGCTTGGGTTATTTGTGCGTAGAATAGACAGCATCTGCTGTGTGAAGAGAGCAGAAAATTGCGCGCTGCTGGCTTCTGCCCCGGTAATTTGCATCAGTTCCCTGATAGCTGCCAGTTTTTTCTGGGCGATTTCCTCTTCTTCTGCGATGACGGTCCCACCGCTGACTGCCAAAAACCACATTAACACCAGTATTCTATATACCATTCACTTTCTCTAGCTCGATTCGTATAACGGCTCGGTTGTTAATGCGGCCGCTTAACCGGGACATCAGGTTTGTTATTGACATCTGGATTCCATACTTTTGTTTGAGCAGGGCATACGCCTGACCAGTTTGATCGCTGTCATCTGTCACGAGGTAGGCTTTAGCATCATGCCATTCTCCCAGCTTTCCACCCCTGGCATCGCAGCTTGCCACCCGAGCCCTCGGCGAGTTGCGAAGTCGCTTTACTTTTCCGGCGTCAGCAGCACTGAAACAGAAGAAGGTGGTGTCGCTAGCTGCAGCGAACCAGACCGGCGTGCTGACCTCATTCCCATTTCGGCGCCAGGTTGACAGGCTTGTATATCGAGCATTTTTTAGAGATTCCATTTGGTGAGAATAGCAGTAAATCGCTGTAGATTGTCACTGACAGGGGAATCAAATACCGCAGTTTCGGTCGCTTGGCACTACCAGAAAAACTAATGTATATTATGGAAAAAGCATATAACACATTGATAGTAAACAATATATTATATTATTTTGGCAACTGCTGCCCTTCCTGCAGCGGCCTTGTGCTAAGAGGAACCGCGTGCAGGAAACCCTGTATCTCTCCAGCTTCTCCACGTCATCAGGAAATACAGATGAATTGCCAGTGCGAGTACCCATTCAAATGCATTTTCATAGTCTGAATAGTTGTCAGTAGTCACGTCCAGCACGAGGGTTAAGAGGCCAGTGCCGAGGAGGAAACTGCACAATGCCAACAGAGGTGCCAGGGTAATACCCTGCCTGGGCAATTTGCCAAGACGCCACGTAAGCAGTAGCTGTGCCATGAACGTAAAGGTGAAATACACAATGATGCCGATTTTCCGCTGCAGCCGGAAATTATCTCCAGCGGCACCGAGCGCCAGTGTGTAGACAACCAGGAAAACCGAGGCAACTACGCCCACAATCATGACAGTTTTTGCGACCTCCTGCCGGTCTCCAAGGTCTTTCAGCCAGGCGTAGGACAGCACCCAATAGGTGGCTAGCAACAGGGCTGCCGGAACCATGGTGGCCTTGAAAATGTAGAAGGCAGAACCATGGCGACCGGTGGCACTTATAGACGTACAGCTGTCGATATAGGGAATACACCAGGCAACATAGCCTTCATATGCAGAGACCAGGTAAGTTGTATGTATTGATAGAATTGGCAGGAGCCCGGTCAATAATGGAATTAACCTGAACAATCTTAACCTGCTGGTATTCACGGTGGTTCAGTCATATCGCTGCCGGAGGAGGTCGCCGTTTCTACCGGATCTTTAGGAGCAATACCAGCAACAGGGGCGTGCCGACAGCCTGTATGATCATAAAACGGACCAACACCTGAGTATTGGACCACCCCATATTGTGACGTACATGGTCGTGTAGCGGATAGCGGATATTACTGAATATCCCGATTTTAAAGAAGCGCAGCAGTGCCACTTTCATTAATCCGGTGGCGCCGTTTACAAGTACCACGAAGGCTACAACCAGAATGAGGAACGGGTTGCCGCAAGCAAGTACCAGAACACCCAGCATTAGTCCTATCGGGCGGGAGCCGGAATCTCCCATGAGGACGGCACTCGGGTAGCTGTTATGCCATAGATAGCCAGCCAGACACCCGAGCAACACAAAGGAGAGGATTGCCCAATCGGCTCCCTGTTCATAGTGGGGCACGAGGAGATAAGAAGCTATATCGGCGTGCCCGACGATGACGTACAGGATTCCGCCAAGGAACAGCATGCTCATGGCGGACAGACTTGCTGACAAGCCATCGACGCCATCTGAACAGTTGGTCGCGTTGATGGAGATCCAGATGAGTGGAGTTGCACCTAGAACAAAGAGAACAGGCGGAACCGTAATCGGATCCTTAAACAGGGGTAACCAGATAACGAAATCGGCCCACTGACAGATAGCCATAGATGCCAGGAATGCGAGAACCAGGTCAACTGCTCCAAGGGTGTATTCACTCCAGCCATCCCGCGCCCGGTCATCATAATATCCTACAATCATGGCAGCGGTGACACACAACAGGATTTCCAGAAATTTCCAGTCGAAAGGAACCACTAAGAGCGAAATAACAATGAACAGAGGAATAAACAGGGCCCCCGCACTGATTGGTTTTCCAACGCTCTTTTCCGCGTCAATGGCGTATTCCCTACCGCGATCAACGGGAAGAAATTGCCAATATCTCGGTAACATCCACCAGGTGATAATGGCTCCCAGCGCTGTTCCCAGTCCGGCGAGGAAGATATAGGAGGAGAGCAGCCTGAAGGGGCCTGCTATGTTTGCCAAGTAGTCGCTTATATAGTAGAGCAAGATGAAAACCAGTCTGGAGTTCGAGTTGGACCAGAATTATAGAGTTATTCGTAGTTTGAAAAATGAATGCTTGTTGGAAGTTTACTTTCTAACCTGTGCCTGCCAGAGAAAACGGCAGTGTCTCAGGACAATTCCTTCAGCTTCTGCATACTTGTCATAGATCGAATCAAATTTGTACTTCAGGTCTTCAAATGTTGGAACCTCAGACTGGCCCCACGTAACCATTCGATAAAGCTCAACGGGGTCAGAAACGATTTCCGGAACATCAAAACTCCAGCCGCTATGCAGGGTTAATCCCGCTTGATGCAGGCGATTCTCGACCGATTGATGAATCGAACCAGTGCCAGTATGTCTGCCAGAGTTTTCATAATGTAACTTGTGCGGCAGTTTGCTCGTCCAGGCCGGAATTGGCTCTTCCATCGGGCTCAGCGCAAGAATAAAGGAACCATCCCGGCAAACTCGGACCGCATCCTCAATCCAATGCAGTGGACCCCGGCGACAGAAGATCAAATCAACTGAGTTGTCTTCCAAAGGCAATTCCATTTCATCATGGCCAGAGTCCATCGCGTCATAGCAGAGAAAATCAACGTTTGTTACTTGCCTTTTTGTCTTGTCTTCATTGGCCAGGTCGATATAACTTTGCACCCGGTCATAGGCCAGAATGTGCCGACAAAGATCGGCATGATCCAGGGCCAGTTCCCCGTGCCCACAGCCTACCTCCAGAGCATCAGATTCTGGGCTAAGATGCTCCCGCAACAGCGCGAGAAAAGCCTCTTCTCCATTCTTATCCCCGATACTTGAGTTCCACGGGTAATAGTAGCCAGACTGGATACTGGCGAGGTGATCATACCAGCTGTTTGAGTGGGCTCGAGGTATATTGAGTTCTGCCATTGACTGCGTCCTTTGTCGTACAACTACCTTACCATGGCGGCATCGGGGCAGAAACCACTGTGATTGCCGCGTTGGCATCTACGGAATACGCTGTCGATATCTTGCTTTTGGGGGCTCTATGGCAATCGTTACCAGTATTGATCTATTGATTAATCGCAGGACAAAAATCGTGGCTACGGTCGGCCCAGCTTCCTCGTCTCCCCAAATGATCGAAGCACTTATCGAGGCAGGTGTGAATGTATTCCGGCTCAACATGTCCCACGGCGAGCCAGCCGGCCATCAGGCTGCTTATGACCATATCAGGTCAATTGCAGAGCGCCTCGAGAAACCTGTCGCCATATTGGCAGATCTCTGCGGACCAAAAATTCGAACGGGAAAATTTGAAGATGATGGTATTGATCTCTTGGAGGGTGACGAGGTAAAAATTACCATGGGGCAGGGTCTGGGCAAGGCAGGCGTGATCGTGTCCCAATATGAGGCGCTGGCAAGGGATGTGAAAGTTAATGACAGGATATTACTTGCTGATGGGCTGTTTGAGTTATGTGTGCTGGATAGCTCAGAAACTGAAGTCAAGTGTCGCGTGGTGCAGGGCGGACGACTGACCAACAACAAGGGTATGAACCTGCCCGGTGTTGATGTGTCTTCTCCCTGCCTGACTCCAAAAGATATACGAGATGCTGAGTTTGCAAAGAAACTTGGCGTGGATTTTATTGCCCTGTCTTTTGTTCGCACTGCTGAAGATGTGCTTCGGCTGCGAGAACTGTTGGTAGATTCCGGCGATCCTCCTGCTATTGTTGCCAAAATCGAAAAACCTGAGGCATTGGACAATGCGGAGGCAATCCTCGAAGTAACGGACGCGATCATGATTGCCCGCGGTGACCTGGGAGTTGAGCTGCCGCCTGAAGAGGTTCCAATTGCCCAGAAGCAACTGATTGAGATGGCGATCGCCAGAGGCAAACCGGTCATAGTGGCTACACAGATGCTGGAATCCATGATCACCCATGCCCGACCTACGCGAGCTGAAGTTACGGATGTTTCCTATGCCGTAACAAGTGGGGCGGACGCTGTCATGCTTTCCGCCGAAACCGCGGCCGGTGACTTCCCCATCGACTCGGTAAGAATGATGGACAGGGTAGCCCGGCAGGCCGAAGCCCACCTGTGGTCCGGTGGGGCATGGGGAGTGGAGCTGGATTCCAGTGTGCCAGTAACAATCTGGACAGCCGTTGCATCGGCAGCATCCAAAATGTCAAAAAATCTGGGAGCAAGGGCCGTCATTGTTGTCTCAAAATCGGGTATAACCGTACAGACGGTGAGTACCGCAAGACCAGCCGCGCCCATCCTGGCTGTAACCGGGAGTCAGAGAGTTTTCAATAAAACGTCACTATTATGGGGTGTGGTTCCGCTGATTGATTCACGTGCCGGAAAGACTAACCCCAACGAACTGGCCAAGCGGCTTGCTCTGGACCTGGGCCTGGCAAGCCCTGGTCAATTTGTCCTCTTGATTCGTGGATTTCATCAGGACCCTGCAATGAATTTACCTTCCGTGACGGTCGTTACGATCACAGATGAGGATTTGACTGAATAACGGGGATTAAAGTGACAGTTTGTACTTATCTGCATCAAGGTGGGCCGGGAAACGCTTCCGGTATGCGAGAAGAGATTGCCTGTCCATGCTGATTGTTTCGATGGTGCCCGCTGACTGCATCTGCGCTCTCTGGCTCCCGGTGCA
>Ga0187833_10001892_pt1 | contig 23230 bp, 21 predicted proteins | sample ETNtaG_37_FD_167968 | JGI IMG/M metagenome (GOLD analysis project Ga0187833, IMG submission 167968) | Marine microbial and viral communities from oxygen minimum zone, Eastern Pacific Ocean - ETNP2014_SV_400_PacBio MetaG (Illumina Assembly) | ecosystem: Environmental > Aquatic > Marine > Hypoxic...
GATGACTCAGGCACTGAAAAAAATCAGTCTAATGGAGATGTAGTTGAATCTGAGGTAGTTGAAGAAGACAAGGGAGATGAAAAATAAACTTTCAATTAGTCCAATAACTCAAAGGCACTTATAACGCTCTCAGCTATATCGATGATTCTTGTGTTCTTGTCCATTGCCATTTTGCGTAGAGACTGGTAAGCTTCGTCTTCACTAACTTTCTTATGGTCCATCAGTATACCTTTTGCCTTTTCGATAGCCTTCCTTCCAGCCAACTGGCTCCGAGTCGCGTCTAATTCATCTTTGAGTGCCTGAAACTCTCTAAAACGAGCTATCGCGACATCAATAATGGGCTGCACCCGATTTTCTTCCAAACCGTCCACAATATAAGCGTTAACGCCTGATTTGATTGCGGCTCCTGTCATCTGTTCGCCAGAACTTTCAGTAAACATGACTATCGGTTTTGGCTTTGTATTATTAACATCCCTTAAATTTGCAAAAACAGCTTCATCTGGAATATCTGCATTAATGATAACCATATCTGCATGCGTAATTTCATTACTGTTTGCGAGATTTGTACTACCTTCAAGGCGACAGATTACTTCATGCCCCTTGTCTTGAAGTGCGCGACGAAGAATAGCGGAACGACCCATATTCTCATCAACCAATATAATTTTAAGTGCTGACTGCTGCATTGATACTTCACTAACATTATGGAAATCATTATTTAACATCAATATACGCCTCAATTGGATAGTTTTTTAAATATCTGCTATGGATATAGCTTTTTCTAGGTTATTAATACTTATCAAAAGCAATCAATAAAGATTAAGCTGTTGCTGGTGGCAGGAGAAGTCGCCACCAGCTAAGCCATCTAACCCCCGACATACAAATGTGATGGATACATGTCAGGAAAATCAATGTGAAATGCATTTACACTTCACATTGAAATCGTAAAACTTCTTACTTAGTTACAAATTCTGGATAGGCCTCTAAGCCGCACTCAGTAATGTCAACGCCATCTTCTTCTTCCTCTAAAGTGACGCGAATACCCATTGACTCTCTTAGTGCTATCCATAATATTAGTGAAGTAACAAACACCCATACAAAGATGGTGCCTGCGCCAACAAGTTGACCAACTATTGAGGCATCACTATTTGTTAACGGTACCGCCAATAAACCCCACAAACCGACTACACCATGGACTGAGATTGCACCGACCGGATCATCAATTCTTAATTCACGGTCTAAAACAACAATCGAAACTACCACGATTAGTCCACCAACGGCGCCGATTAGAGTTGCAACTAGCGCGGTTGGAGTATCTGGGCCAGCGGTAATTGCCACCAGTCCTGCTAGAGCACCATTGAGAGCCATTGTTAGGTCAGCTTTGCCGAACCATGCTTTAGCTAATAAGAGTGCTCCAATTACACCACCTGCTGCCGCTGCATTGGTATTTAAGAATACCATCGCTACAGCATCGGCACTCTCTTTGCTGGCCATTGCTAGTACTGAGCCACCATTAAAACCAAACCAGCCCAACCATAAAATAAAAGTACCCAAGGTAGCTAAAGGAAGGTTAGCTCCGAGCATTGGCATAGAGTTGCCTTTATCATCGTATTTTCCTGTACGAGGACCCAATATCAATACACCAGCAAGAGCTGCTGCTGCACCTGCCATATGAACGATACCTGAACCTGCAAAGTCCAAGAATCCAAAGTCATCACCCAAGCTATACAAGCCAAAAACACTTGCTCCACCCCAAGTCCATAAACCTTCCATTGGATAAATAATGCCAGTAAAAATCGCTGCAAACACAAAGAACGAGAATAGTTTCATGCGTTCAGCTACAGCACCAGAAACAATCGACATAGCAGTTGCAACAAATACCACTTGGAAGTAAAAGTCCGAGGCATTTGAGTATGTTTCGCCTTCACCACTTATACCAGCTAGCAATATTCCACCGCCGTACATTAAATCGTAGCCATAGATCATATACATCGTACAAGCAATTGCAAATAGACCGATATTCTTAGTTAATATTTCAGCTGTATTCTTGGTTCTAACAAGTCCAGCTTCTAGCATCGAAAAGCCTGCCGCCATCCACATCACTAAAGCACCCATTACCAAAAAGTAAAAAGTGTCTAGTGCATATTGTAATTCTAATATTTGATTTTCCATATCTCCCCCTATAAAGCTTCAGAACCAGTTTCGCCTGTACGAATACGGACCACCTGTTCTAGATTTGTTACAAAAATTTTGCCGTCGCCAATCTTTCCGCCATTTACTTTACAAGCTCCAACAATCGTATCAATTACCTTATCTACCTGTTCTGCTGTGATAGCGATTTCTAATTTGACTTTCGGAAGAAAATCAACTACAAACTCTGCACCGCGATAAAGTTCGGTGTGTCCTTTTTGCCGACCAAAACCTTTAACTTCAGTAGCCGTCACACCAGTAATATCAATCTCAGCAAGTGCTTGCCTAACGCTATCTAACCTTTTAGGTTGGATAACTGCCATTATCATTTTCATATTAGTACTCCAAAAAAAAACAAAAAAATACCCGCTACCTTATACAAAAAATAAGACAGCAGGCCTCTGTACCGTTGCAGCTCAACTTTAAACTGACGAAAAAAAACGTTTATCCAAGCATTTTGCCCAAATAAACGTCATTGTCCTTTCTTGACGACCAGCGTCGGTCATCAATGCAAGAGTATACACTATTAACTTATTTATTTTTTAGTATCTGCAAATACTCACTCTCTGTCAAGATTGAAATATCATTTCTTTTTGCAGCTTTAAGCTTTGACTGACCTAAATTTTCTCCAGTGATTAAATAGTCGGTTTTAGCGCTAACACTTGAACTTACCTTGATTCCAAAAGATTTAGCCTGTTTTGTTAAGCCCGCTCTTGACTGCGACATTGAACCAGTAAATACAATTCTTTTGTTATGAAGAGGATGGTTATCTTGAGAGTCAACAGAGTTTAACAATGTCGATTCTAAAGCAAACCCCCCTGCAATTAATTTTTCATATTCTTCTTTAATCAAAAGCAGTCCACTCACAATCAACTCTGACGTTAGTTCAGCAAAGCCTTCAATATTTGCAATATCTTCAACCGACAAATTAAAAACGCTTTCCAGCGCATAATATTTGAGTAGATTTTCACAATTACCCATGCCAAGTCTGGGAACACCAAAGGCCGCTAAAAACCTCCAATCTTCGATACTCTCCTGGCGGGATCTTCTCAACTGATCGATCAAATTTTGTGATGTTTTTTCACCGAAACCCATCTCCATTAATTTTTCTTGAGTTAGCAAATATATACCACTGACCTGACGTAGTCCATGATCATAAAACTTTTGAATGGTAGCCAAACCAAAACCATCATTGTTTGCAAGTACCTTATAAAAATAACCCATCTTGCCAACAATTTGATCTCGACAGTTTTCATGGTTCATACACATTAAGAAATCTGATTCCCAGAAAAGTTCTGATTTACAACTAGGACATTGATTTGGTATAGACGTTTCTGAGGGTTTAATAACTCTATTAATTTTAGGAATAACGAGACCACTTCGCGTTAACTCAATAACACTGCCCGCACCTAACCCTTGCTCCTTGACAAGACCATAATGGTGGCCTGTAGCACGATAGATTGTAGCGCCACTAAGTTGTGTAGGTTCTAACTCTGCAACTGGGGTAATTTTCCCGGTCCTGCCAACCTGTGCAGTAACTGAAAGAACCTTAACCTGAGCCTTCTCCTTGTTCTCTTTATAAGCGACTTGCCAACGATGAAATTTACGGTTAGCGCCCATATGTGTCTTTAGCTCAGCATTCATAACTTCAAAAACAACCCCATCAACATCAAAATCAACGCCAGACTCTAATCCTCCCACAATCGTAACAAAGTTATTAGTTAGCGCTGAAATATCTCCTAACCAATGTGGCAATTCTTTAAAAGGTACAAATAGCGCAGCCTTGTCTGCTATCGCTTTTTTAGCAAAGTGATCTAGTTCCTTTTCCTTGATTAGGCTAGCCTGAAAATTCCGAGGATGCTCAAAATGTTGACTGAGATGAGCTTCAAAATAACTTCTCTTGACTACAATCTCTCCAGCTCCTAAGCCCCTTTTAGCGTCTTTATATACACCTAGACCCCTTTCAAAAACCCTACTAATATCACTTCCTTTGTTGCCATCACCTCTTGTATAGAGTTTGGCCCCGTCATCATAGCCTGCAAAACCGTCAAGCTTTGCGGTCCCTTTTATTTCTATGTCGTCGACTAGAAGGTTAATTTCTTCTGCTGATTTTGCTACCCTTTCAAGCCATTTTTGAATATCTGTCCAAGAGTAGGCTTTGTTGGTTGAGAGCATCCTCTCAGGCAATTTAACTTTTTCCTCCGAAAAGCCTTCATGCTCAATTTCTAATTCCTGAAGAAATGGATGGTTTGGTTGCCTAGAATTGAGTGCTGCAAGAAAAACAAAGTCATAATCTTGATCACTTACAATAGGCTTTCCTTCTCTATAAGATTGATTAGCAACGATACAAAAATCAGCCAATTCATCATCGGATAGATCTTCAATCAAAATACTTTGACTGGCAATCTTTTCAACTTTGCTTTTAGAAAGCATCATTCAGAGAAAGTTAGTTAGCAGTAATACCACTAAAATGAATGTTAGAATTTAGCTGCAATCTCATTAAATAAATCAAAACTAAAGTCAATTGTATCCTGTTCATTTTCTTCACTTAAGTCATTAAATACAACTATTGAATTTGCTTTGTCAAGCTCTTTTACAAATAGCTGGTATGTTTTTCTTTGAATAGATGAAGGCATTAGTCTAGCAAATAAACCTTTATTAGTAACAATGTTTACATAATAGCTGCCCTCTGTAACGTCGAGATCTTCAATGTCAACATCTAACTCATCAAGTGCCCATCCAAGATAGTCCCAAGTTTGTCTCTGATCGAATGGAAATATTAACTCTGCATAGCCATTTTCAGCCTTATTTACCATCACTTGTGGTTTATCAACTTCAAGACTATTTGTAATTTTTTCGATAGCCTCAGACCTGTCACTACCTAAGAAGACCATAAGTCTTAGAAGCATTTCTGTTTCCAGCTCAACATCTTTAGCGCGTGCCTGCCAAACTCTCATACCTCCATTGACTACTTCTTCTATTGAAGTAAGCGTCAAATAGATTTCTGATGATTTTTTGCTTGCAGACTCTTCAACTCTAATCCTGTATTTATCGGCAATCGGCAAACCATACTTTGTCTTCAAGGCTTTTGATAGCATGGCACGAATAGCTCCTAAAGATTTATCCGGTACATTTATATCATTTTCCAAATAACCTGTCTCCATTACACCTACCTTCTGGTCTTCTTTTTCAATCTTGAATCCATAGGACTTTAAAAACTGTTTTGCCCATGGCCAAACTTCACTAGGAGTTTTATTAACAACTAGCCATCGACGAAAGCTATCACGCTTCAGCTCTATATTGTCCACCTTGATACCTTCAAATGTCTTATTCTCACTTGAATACTGATCATTAAAATCACTTTGAAGGCTGGGTTCAGTAAGATCGGGTGGTATTATCAATGAACTTACCGTGTCTTCGCCTTGATAATTTAGTACACGGTTACCAAGACCGATCTTTTTAACCGGCTCTGGCAGCATTGAGCAACTAGTCAATAGTGCTGCAAAATAAATAATTAGTAATCGGCTAATAGTTTTCATATAACTCCTAATTCTTCTAAATCATTCAAAACAACCGGTTGCGACTCTTCTGAAAGCATTAATAATGGTAATCTGATTCCTTTTTGACACTTACCCATCTTGTGTAAAGCCCATTTAACAGGAATTGGATTTGACTCTATAAATAAGTTTTTATGTAAATTTTCAAGTTGATTGTTAAGCTCCTTTGCCAACTCTTTTTGACCTGAAATAGCTGCTAAATAAGCTTTTTGTAGTTCTGCAGGGACAATGTTTGCTGTGACTGAAATTCCTCCATGGCCACCACAAAGTAGAAAGTCTATAGCGGTTCCGTCATCTCCGGTTAAAAGCAAGAAATCTTCTGGGCACTTAAGAACAAGTTCTTTCGCAACTGATAAGTCGCCTGTTGCATCCTTGATTCCAATAATGTTGTCAACACCAGCAAGTCTGACAGTTGTCTCCACCGACATATCAACAGCTGTCCGTCCAGGGACATTGTATAAGATTTGATCAATATCAACACTTTCGGCTATAAGTTTATGGTGTTGATAAAGCCCTTCTTGTGTTGGCTTATTGTAATAAGGCGTAACAAGTAAGCATGCATCAGCACCAATCCTCTTAGCCTCCTTAGTCAACTCAAGGGCTTCTGAAGTTGAGTTTGCACCGGTGCCAGCGATTATCGGGATTCTTTTAGCTGCATACTCTACAGTATGCTGAACAACATCAAGGTGCTCTAGTACGCCAATAGTTGCTGACTCGCCTGTTGTGCCAACTGAAACGATAGCGCTTGTCCCAGCTTCAATATGAAAATCTATCAACTTATCAAGAGCTGGATAATCAAGCGAACCGTCATCAAACATTGGCGTTATTAAGGCTACACTAGAGCCAATATAAGGGTGGCTATTGTTCATGCTATGATTAATTCAAAAGATTGCAGAAATTATATACGATTGGTCATTTAATAACAATTTAAGCTTGACTGGAAATGGGAATTTATTTTTTACCCAGATCGGGTCGTTTCTCCTTTGTTTTTTTTAGAGACTCTTTTGAACGCCACTCATCTATCTTCGCCTGATTTCCGCTAAGCAACACTTTAGGCACTGTTTGACCGTCAATAACTTCAGGCCTTGTATAGTGGGGATAGTCAAGTAGATCATCTTTATAAGAGTCTTTCAATGAGCTCTCATTACCCAATACTCCAGGTAAATGTCGACTAACTGCATCAATCACAACCATCGCGGCTAGCTCTCCTCCGCTAATCACATAATCTCCTATTGAAATCTCCAAATCAATGTCGTTTTCAATTACCCTTTCGTCTATTCCCTCATAGCGTCCACAAAGCAAAGTTAGAGATTCTAATTTAATTAGTTCATCTACTAAACCTTGGTCAAGTCGACGACCTTGAGGAGATAGATATACAACCTTAGTTTTGGGTTTGGAATTTTTTATTTCAGCAATACAATCCCTTATAGGCTTTACCTGAAGAACCATCCCAGCTCCACCACCATAAGGCTTATCGTCAACGTTTTTATATTTATTCAAGCTAAAATCTCTCAACTGCCAGGTGTTAATACTAATAAGAGACTTATTTATAGCTCTAGCAATGATCCCTTCTTCCTTGATGGCTGAAAACATTTCAGGAAAAAGAGTTATGATATCAAACTGCATTAGCTAGAATAATAACTACAAAAGAATGTTTGTTAGAACCTGCTGATAAACTCTGGTCAAGTCATCTAGATCTTGAACCGATACACACTCATTAACCTGATGAATTGTCTCGTTAATCGGCCCTATTTCAACCACCTCGGTACCCATTTGAGCGATAAAACGGCCATCCGAAGTCCCTCCAGAGGTAGATAATTCTGGCTCTATAGACTTAACCTTACTAATTGCCTCTGCACAAGCATCTACAAGCCTTCCTTTTGGAGTTAAAAAAGGACCACCAGAATGCTGCCAATCTATCGAGTATTCAAAATCATAACTATCCAAAATCTCAACAACTCTTTTTTGTAGTAACTCTCGAGTTGTTTCAGTTGAATACCTAAAATTAAATAGCACTTCTAACTCTCCTGGAACAACATTTATGACCCCATCACCAGAATGTATGTTCGAAATCTGCAATGAAGTCGCAGGAAAATGTTGATTACCGTTATCCCATTCCTCATCACATAGCTGATTTAATACTGGCGCTATAAGATGTATCGGATTGTTAGCTAATTGAGGATAAGCAATATGGCCTTGTTTCCCTTTGACAATTAAGGAGCCATTTAAAGAGCCTCTCCTACCATTCTTAATTACATCTCCCAAAATAGCACTTGACGAGGGCTCGCCAACCAAACAATAGTCAATTTTTTGATTGTTTTCCTGCAGGAATTTGACTATTTTCACCGTGCCATCAACCGCCACCCCTTCTTCGTCAGACGTTATTAAGAAAGCAATCATGCCATCATGATTAGGGTTATGTTCTAAGAATTTTTCAGTAGCCACCAACATCGCAGCTAAAGACCCCTTCATATCAGCCGCTCCACGACCATAAAGCATGCCATCTATAATAGTCGGGGTAAATGGGTCATTTTTCCACAAATCATTATTACCCGCTGGAACCACATCTGTATGCCCTGCAAAGGCAAAGACCGGGCCAGTATTTCCTTTTATAGCCCAAAAATTATCCACCTCGCCAAACTTTAGTTTATGAACACGAAAACCTATCTTCTCTAAGTGATTTATCATTAATTCTTGGCAACCCATGTCATCAGGTGTTACTGACGGATTGTTGATTAATTGCTTTGCTAATTCAAGTGTCCTACTCATAATCCCTTACTCGGATATCATTTTGATAGCCTGTTCTATAATTTCTCTATCTGGATCGTTTTCAGGCATTAAATATAGAGCCTTCTGCCAGAATTTTTTAGCTGCTATTATATCACTTTGATTAACAGCAACAACGCCAGACAAGTACAAGGCATGAATGGATAGAGGATCAATTTTGAGAACTTTATCAATTATTGATTTAGTTTTGCCAACAAAACTACCCTCTTGCATTGCAACTAAAACGCTAGCATATTGCAAAAGCATCTCAACATCATCAGGATTAATTACCACTGCCTTTTCAAAAGACTCAATAGAACTTGAGAATTCACCTAGATTAAACTTTGCAAGTCCCAACATCTTCCATGACTCAGAGTCTTCAGGATTATTTTTCAAGTGCGTCTCTAAAGATATGATGCTGTCACTTAAACTGACAGATTCTTGAATGTCATCACTATTCTCTAACAATATTGTTGGTTTTAAGTAGTCATAAAATAGAAGGGAAGAAATCGCAATAAATATGACAATGATGACTGACCAAAACAGCGGATTGACAGTAATATTTGAATCATCATGAACTGTTATTTTGATAGGTCGATACAAGAAAAAAACCAATAAAAGGCATGACAATAAAATCATCAAAATGAACTGCCAAGTAACCATTAAGAATCCACCTTGAATTTATAGCGCCTGTCAATTACAGACAAAAGAGCGCCTAAAGCAATCAAAATACCTCCTAGCCAAACCCATCTAATCATAGGCTTATAATAGATTCTAACACTCCAAGCTCCGCCACCTAATGACTCCCCTAAAGCTACATATAAGTCCCTAGTTAATGAGGGATCAATTGCTGCTTCAGTCATCGGCATGCCAGTCTGATAATACCGCTTCTCAGGAAACAAGCGAACAACTTCTTTATTGTCTTTAAACACAGTCAAGTCACCCCTGAATCCCCGATAATTGTCTTTTTCATGGCGGCTCACCCCATTAAATACAAAATTATATCCAGCGATAAGCAGGGAATCACCCGAGTTCATTTTCAAATCTTTTTCAATACCAAGCTGGCTAGTAATAGTTGCCCCGAGAATAAAAACACCTATACCTATATGAGCTAGAAACATACCTAGAAAAGAAAAAGACATTCTTTTTTTATTGCGCAGTCTTTTTATAAGCAAAGAAGATGTATGTAAAACAATCCAAGAGAATATTCCAACAGCCAATAAAACATAATAATTATCAATAATAGTCATTCTTGCAACAAATAAAAAAGCTAGAACTACAATCCATTCAACCCTCAATAGTGAAGTAATTCGAGCAACATTATCCTTTTTCCAGCGCATAAAAGGAACAAGAGCCAATAAAAGAACTGCCGGAATCATTATGGGAATAAATACTGCGTTAAAATAAGGTGCTCCAACCGAAATTTTTCCCAGATCAAGGGTATCAAGAATTAACGGATAGAGCGTGCCCAAAAGAACACTTAGCATAGCAGTTACTAATAAAACATTGTTAATTAAGAGCCCTGTTTCTCGAGAAAACAAATCAAATCTGCTGCTTTTTTGGATTAAATTAAAGCGCCAAGAATACAACCCCAAAGAACCCCCAATGACTACAAACAAAAAGAGAAGAATAAATAAACCCCTAGAAGGGTCTGTTGTAAAAGCATGAACCGACGTTAATACTCCGGAACGCACTAAAAATGTCCCCAACAAACTTAATGAAAAACCTCCAATTGCAAGTAGCACCGTCCATTGCATAAATGCATCTCGCTTCTCGCTTACACTGATCGAATGAATTAACGCTGTTGCTACCAACCATGGCATAAATGATGCATTCTCAACTGGATCCCAGAACCACCATCCACCCCAGCCAAGCTCATAATAAGCCCACCAACTACCAAGGATAATACCCATTGTCAAAAATGCCCAAGCAATTAGAGTCCATGGGCGAGTCCATCGAAGCCAAGCACTGTCAAGCTGACCTCTAATTAAAGAAGCTATTACAAATGCAAATGGAACCGATAAACCGACATAACCAATATAGAGCATAGGTGGATGCACTGCTAAACCAAAATCTTGCAATAATGGATTTAGCTCGCGACCTTCTAGAGGTGGAATAAGCAAACGCTCAAAAGGATTTGATGTCAATAATAAAAACAACAAAAAACCAAAACTAATAAACCCAAAAACAACCAATATTTGATTCAAAAAGGCTGATTGCATTTGTTTTGAAAAGATACTAACTGCTATAGACCAAAGGGAAAGAATAAAAACCCAAAGCAACAATGAACCTTCATGCGCTGCCCATAACGCAGAAACCTTATATAGTGTTGGTAATTGAGTGTTGGAGTTTTCGGCAACATATCTCACCGAAAAGTCGTTCACAAGAAAAGCGTTAATTAATATGAAGACGGCAACCAATATCCAAAAAAATTGCCCCCATACCAAAGGCTTTATTAGTTGTGCTAGAGCTGTTCGATTTTGATAAAGACCTATTGAAGGAAGAGTAACCGACAAAAAAGAAAATACCAAAGCAAGTATGAGCGCAAAATGACCAACTTCAATTAGCATGAATCATTATCAATAAAATCAATTAGTGGACTATACAGAATCACTGTCTTCATAATGAAATCAGTTGTTTTTATGGCTCAATCGCTGATATTTTACAGGATTTATCTAGATGTATATGGTGCGGAAGGAGAGACTCGAACTAACCTCTACAAACCCCACTATAAAGGGTTTTAAAATTTTATAATTTACTGGTATTGTTACTGGTATTTTCATACTTTATTTCGACAATAGTATAAAAGTCTATATAACTAAGTCTTAAAAACTATATAGGTCTGAACCTATAACTCTTGCAATTCTATCGTAGTGAGCTCTCATTTCATAAAGTATATCGGAAGAGATTAGTAGTTTTTTTAGACTATCCTCGGGCTTTTCGGGTAGCTCCGTTGCCGAATATCGTGATCTTTGACCACAACGCCTCAATCAGCACTGCGCCACAGATCACCACGATTGCAGCGGCCTGCAAGCGGGTCATCGGCTGGGAGAGGATGATGATGGCAAGGGTAGCCGCAATGACAGGTTTAAGGAAAAACAGATATGAGCCGCGGGTAATGTCTGGCACCGCTGCTAGACCTCCGATCCAGAGCCACTGTGTCAGGGTGGTATTCCACAAGGCAATGGTGATTAGGGACCACGCCTCTTTCTGTGAGCGATCGAGAAGAGTCAGGGGGTTCACCCATACACCCCATACTCCACCGACCATCAGCCACAAGCCCACGGCCCCAATGAACATGGTGATGGCAGTAATACGCAAAGCGCCGTATTCCTGGATCAGGGGCCGCGCTGATACTGCGTAGGTCGAAGCCATTACGGCGCACAGTAGAGCCAGACCAACGCCGGGCAGACTGCTAGCCCCGCGGCCAGCAAGATCGGCCAGTGCTCCATCAGTCACCAGCAGCGCCACTCCCAATACCGCAGCCGCCCCAGTAACCCATTTGGCTAAGGTTATGCGTACCCGGTTGATGACGAGGTTAGCCAGACCAACGAAAATCGGAATGGTGGTAGTTACCGTAGCCACCTGGATAACAGAAGCGAAATCGAGTGCCCAGTGAAACGCCAGATAAGTGATGCTGACGCCAAAAAACGACAGTATCGTCAGGCGCAGGCCGTGTTCTCGCAGTGGCGCTAGTAGATTGCGCGCCGCTGGTGTCAGCAGCGCCAACAGTACCAGACCGCTACTGCCAAGCAAAAACCGCCATACTGATACCTCAGGCCCGGAAACTCCGGACAGGACTGCCACGAACTCACTGGATGCGTGTCCACAGACGCCTAGAAATACGGCACCATAGGCAAACCATGGTCGTTGCCACATAGTTAAATCATCCTGGCGAAATTTACCAGTGCGTGAGCGAGCGCCTGTGGTTTCTCCAGCGGTAGCAGGTGACCCGCATCTTCCCAGTCAAGTCTAGTCACCTTGGGCAGGCGGGCGCAAAGCTGCGCCACTACCGAGGCATCGAAAAATACCCGATCCTGCAGGCCGCACACGACCAGGGTCGGCAACGACAACTGTTCCCACGGTAAATCCCAGTCGGTCTCTACGGCTGCCGTCATCAGTCGGGTGTAGCCATGTGTTGACGACAGGCCCTGGTAAGGGGTAGTCGCCAGAAAATCAGCATGATTGTCTGCCTGAAACGACTCGCCGGTCAGCAAAGGCAGGTACAAGTCGGCTAGCAAGCGGGTGCCGCCCAGGCTAATCACTCGGGCTAGCGCCTGGTTGACCCAGTGCAATCGCGGCCCGATCTGGCGCAGAGTATTGAGCAGTACCAGACCCTCAGCTGGAACACCGGCGAGAATGGCTCGCGCTGCGAACAGGCCACCGATGGATAACCCGCACAGAATTGGCCGGGGCGGTGCAAGTTCGGTGATCAGCCTGTTCAGGTCTGCAACAATCAATTCCTGGTCTAGGTTGCGGTGGGCCGCTGCGGGACTCTGTTCCTGGCCACGCAGGTTGTAGCGCAGACTTCCAAGACCTGCCTGCTGGCAGCCGTTTTCAATTACCCCAGCCCAAGCGTCGAGGTGGCCGGTAAGGGCATTGACGTAGATAATCGTTGGCCTGCCTTCAGCAGGTGGCTGGTATTCGTACCGTAGGCCGTCATCTGGACCGAGTGCTAGTAGCGACATTATAGAAGTACCTTATAATTCATAATTTGTAGTTTAATACAAATTTAATAATTAATAGTTCTTAATTAAATTTATAGACTCAACAGAACACTAGTTTCCTGTTGATAAAGATTAGATAAATATGCGAAGAATGGTTAGTAATTTGAATAAAGGTCGGGGAGCTAAATTAAGGATCAAGACATCTCCAGATGTCTTTTTTTTAACTCATTTTAATTCTACGGATATTGTTACTGGTATTGAATATAGTCAGATTGGATAGTATTACTTCATACTTTTTAGTAGAGTGTAAAGAAATAAAATCGTTCTATAAGTGGCTTACAGGCAATAAAAAAACGGTCAAATAAGACCGTTTAATACAAATTTAGTGGTGCGGAAGGAGAGACTCGAACTCTCACGTCTTGCGACACTGGAACCTAAATCCAGCGTGTCTACCAATTCCACCACTCCCGCGAAGAGATTTGAATTATACCCAAATAAAATGATTTTTTGACCAATAAGAAATAGAAATTTATCTATTCTCCATACCAGCCCAGTTTTTCCCGAAGACTAACAACCTCTCCAACAATCAATAATGTTGGAGCATGAATCTCTTTATCATTAATCAAGTCTGGAAATCCTGATAATGTTGTCGTGTAAACCTTTTGTTCTGGAGTTGTACCTCTTTCAATTAACGCAACAGGCATATCTATACGCATGCCATGATTAATCAATTGTTGGCATACATGATTTGCACTAGTTAGCGCCATGTAGAAAACGACTGTTTGCTGTTCAATAACAAATTCCTCCCATGGAAGATTATCTGAGCCATCCTTTAGATGGGCAGTGACAAATCTGCATGACTGCGAATAATCTCTATGTGTCAAAGGTATTCCAGCATAGGCGGAACAACCTGACGCTGCGGTAATACCAGGAACAACCTGAAATGAAATACCATTATCGGATAAAGTTTCAATCTCCTCTCCGCCTCTTCCAAAAATAAAAGGATCTCCACCTTTTAGACGACAAACTCTTTGACCAGAGTTAACTAAATCGACCATAAGCTTGTTTATTTCAACTTGATGGGAAGACTCTCCGCCCTTTTTCCCAACATATACCATTTCAGCATCACGCCTAACAAGCTCCAATACACCTTTGGATACAAGTCGATCGTATAAAACCACATCAGCCTGTTGCATTAATCTTAAAGCTTTAAAGGTGAGCAGATCAGGATCGCCTGGCCCAGCTCCCACTAGATATACTTCACCTAATCCCTCATCTTTCGTCTCAACAAGGCGCTTCTCGAGCTCTTTTTTTGCCTCTTGAGAGCGACCAGAAAAAACTTTTTCCGCAATGACGCCTGAAAAAGCCCCTTCCCAAAACTTTCTCCTTTCTTTTATATTGTTAAATCTTCGTTTTACTTTCTCTCTGTATTGTCCTGCTATTTCAGCTAGTTCTCCATAAGCGCTAGGAATAATTGTTTCCAATTTAGCACGAATGATGCGAGCTAGTACAGGCGCTCTGCCGGCTGAAGAGATTGCAATTACTACCGGTGAACGGTCTACAATGGAGGGCATAATAAAACTCGATAAATCCGGTGAATCGACTACGTTAACAGGTATTCCAGATTCATGAGCTACCTTGGAAACCAAGGTATTTAATGATTCGTCATTCGTTGCGGAGATAATAGCAGAGTAATTTCGAATATCCCCGGGCTCAAAATGTTTGGCAACTAAATCTATATCATTTGTCTTAGATAAAGCTATTAAATCATCACAAAAATTCATTGCAATACACTCTATCTTTGTTTGCGCCTTTAACAACAAATTTATCTTTCTTAGGGCAACACTACCCCCTCCAACAACTAGGCATTTTTTATTACGTAAGTTGATAAAAATAGGCAGGTATTCCATAAACTAATTTGCTAATTATCTTATTATAATGTTTTCAAATATAACAATGAGTTAAGAGTAGTTTCAGCGGTAATAGTGCTTATTAATCAAAACTATAGATTGATTATAAGGGCAATTAAAGGTTAAGAGTTTTCTTTACAAAGGGAATAGTAATGCCTTGTTTACTTTGTAATGAAGCCCGATCTAAAAGGTTTATAGAGCTTATTAAGATATTCAAATTTCGAGAATAATGCTTGAACAAGTATTCATAAACCTTGGTCTCTATAGTTAGATTTCTTTCATTCATTTGATTCTTTAAAACCTCCTTAGTTAAATCATCATTAAGTTCCTCTAGCTCAAAAACGGTTGCTAAACCAAGGCGAGTTTTCAAATCCTTCATAATACTTAAACTACTCGGGGCTGTTGGACCACTAACTATAATTGAGATCTCCGACAGCTTGGCTCTATTGTATAGATCAAAAAAAAGGTGTTGTTGTTGGCTATCGATTTGATTAATGTTGTCAATGCCAATCCAATCCAGCTGATCAATATAGTCAATGACATGCTCAGGCATAGGCTCGTTACAGTCTATATACATACCGTTCTTTTTTTTTGCAAGCGCCCTTGATATAGCGCCTTGCAAGAGATGTGTTTTGCCCTTACCTGTCTCACCATATACATAAATTTCAGCTGAATGATCTTGAAAGTATAGTTGATTTATAAAGTCAAGTATTTGTTGGTTTCCAACCAGATTTTCTAGCAACATCTTGGAGTCAAGTGTGATAGGCAGACCTAATTGATTCACTTATTTCTCTCTTGAAGGATAAATCGTCTAATCCATAACCAAGTATAGTCAGCGCCACTTAATGCAGTTGTAGTAGCGACAACAATAAATGCCATATCAAGCCATATTTTTAGTTCTATATAAAACTGAGCTAAAATCAAATATACTACTAACAATATTTGCAGAACCGTATTAAATTTACTAATCAAAGATGGCTCTAAGAGGTCGCTTTCACTAGTCATTTCTCCTAGAAAATAACCTACAGCAGCTGCAACTATCATTAAGTCACGTGCAAAAATAATTAACAACACCCACAGAGGCAACAAACCAACCCAGTAAAGGCTTATAAAAGTACAGGTTAATAAAATTTTATCGGCGGTTGGATCAAGTATTGAACCAAGTCTGGACTGTAGCGAATAGTGTTTTGCAATCCAACCATCCAAAGCATCGGTAATTCCGGCCAATATAAAAAGCAACAATACTAAAAAATATTGTTCTTTTAATACTGCTATAACAATCGGAACTGTTAAAATGATTCGAAATATCGAAAGTGTATTGGGTAGCATTGCAAAGCTCATAAATATGCCTGCCTCTAATCATTAATCTATAGACATTAATTATACGGAAAAACCAAGATGTCATCTTTGACTTACAAAGACTCAGGAGTAGACATAACTAAGGGGAACAACCTCATAGAAAAAATAAAACCTATTGCAAAGGCCACCTCACGTCCAGGTGTTTTAGAAGGATTAGGCGGATTTGGAGGTATGTTTGAAATACCTCTAAATAAATATCAAAACCCAGTTTTAATTTCAGGCACAGACGGAGTTGGCACAAAACTTAAGGTTGCAGAGACACTAAACCAGCACAACACTATTGGAATTGATTTGGTTGCGATGTGCGTTAATGACCTTATTGTTCAAGGCGCAGAGCCCCTGTTTTTTTTAGATTACTACGCAACAGGCTCATTAAACCCTGATATTGCAACCTCGGTTATATCTGGAATAGGTAAAGGTTGTATCGAATCTGGCTGTGCTCTTATCGGCGGGGAGACTGCAGAAATGCCTGACATGTATAAAGGTGAAGAGTACGATTTGGCTGGTTTTTGTGTAGGAATAGTAGAAAAAGATAAAATCATCGATGGATCTAAAGTTTCACTGGGGGATCATATTGTGGCTCTTGGCTCATCAGGACCTCACTCCAATGGCTACTCTTTGATAAGAAAAGTGCTTGAAAAGACAACAGCTAGACCAGACCAGCTCAAAGCACTAATAGAGCCAACTAAAATCTATGTTAATTCAATCCTTTCACTAATTAACAGTCTGCCAGTTAATGCTATATCACATATCACGGGTGGCGGGTTATTGGAAAACATACCAAGAGCTCTTCCTAATAATCTTGCAGCAAAATTGGATGCTAGTTCATGGACAATGCCAGACATTTTTAAGTGGCTTCAAACTGAAGGCAATATTGATTTAAAAGAAATGTATCGTGTCCTTAACTGTGGCGTCGGAATGGTCGTTGTTTCACCAAAGAACTCAAGTCAAGCGGTAATTGATTGCCTGAAAGATTCTGGTGAAAATGCGTGGCTAGTTGGTGAAATAGTTAATTCAACTGGCAATCAAGTAATTATCTAATCCAATGAACGGTGTAGTCCTGATTTCTGGTAGTGGTTCAAACTTGCAGTCAATCATAGACAACTCATCAGAGATTGACTTAAATATAAACTGTGTAATTAGTAGCAACTCAGAAGCCTACGGACTGAAGAGAGCAGAAAAGGCTGGCATACCTATTGCTATTATTGATCATAAATTATTCGATTCTAGACTTACAGCTGATAAAGAAATTATGAAAGTAATAGATGGCTCCAAAGCAGAAGTGATAATATTGGCTGGCTATATGAGAATTCTTTCTGCAGGAATTATTGATAATTATCTCGGGAAAATTCTTAACATACACCCTTCGCTATTGCCTAAGTTTAAAGGCCTAAATACACACCAAAGAGCTATTGATGCAGCGGAAAAAATACATGGCGCCAGCGTACATTTTGTTACTGAAGAGCTAGATGGTGGTCCAGTGATAGCGCAAAGTAGTGTTGAAATCGACTCCACAGATAACGCCAAAAGTCTAGCGAGCAAAGTCTTGAATAAAGAACATATTCTATATCCAAAAATTATTCATTGGTATACTCAGGGCAGAATAAAACTCATCAACAATAACAGTGTCCAACTAGATGGTCAAATAATATGAAAAAATACTTCATTCTTGCCATAATATTGACCCTTGTTACGCCGGTTTTTGCGCTTTCCTCTTATCAGGCGAAATTTTCTCTTTATGTAGAAACTGATCTTGGAAATCTTAAGATTGGCAAGGCTAATTTTGCATTAGATGCAAAAGACAAAAAGTATGTCTATACTTCAGATGCTTCTACTTCAATGCTTTGGAAGACTTTATATGACTATTCAAGAACTGAAACTAGTATTGGAATGAAAAATATTGATCAGTTAGTCAGTAGTTATTATATTGTAAATGAAAATGTCAAGGGTTCTACAAAAAATAAATACGAAATCAATATCTTTGCAGAGAAAAACTATGCAACATATAATGGCGAAAAATACGTCGGTGAGATAGAACCAGGAGGTCTTGTAGATAGTTTAAGCGTCTATCTAGCTCTATCTGAAGACATGAAATTAAATCCAGAACAAACAGTGTTCAACTATCAGGTGGCAAACTCGAAAGGAATCAAAAGGCAAGACTTTACAGTTGATGGAAGAGAAACAATAGCCATCAATGACACAGAAATAGAAACCATTAAAATTCTTTGTCCAGAATTAAACCTTTCACTTAACTTGGCAAAAGAATATGGTTACCTCCCTGTTATGATTAGAAAAGTTAATGGCAAGACTATTTTCAATATGAAATTAACAGAATACTCAGAGCTCTATGCTAAAGGTATTTCGTTAAATAATGACCAGTAAAAGATTTTTTATTTTTTGAAACATCCTCAGGGGTTCCATAGGCAATAATTTGACCCCCCTTGTTGCCACCTTCTGGACCAAGATCAACTACCCAATCTGCCATCTTAATAACATCAAGGTTATGCTCAATAATTACAATTGTGTTGTTTCGATCTTTGAGACGAGAGATTACTGAGAGTAGTTGTTTTATGTCATGGAAATGAAGACCAGTTGTGGGTTCATCTAAAATATAGAGTGTCCGACCAGTGTCTATTTTTGAGAGCTCTTTAGAAAGCTTAACTCGCTGAGCTTCGCCACCAGAAAGGGTAGTGGCATTTTGACCAAGCGTGATATAAGAAAGTCCAACGTCCATCAAAGTTTGTAATTTTTGAGTAATCTTAGGTATTGAATGAAAAAAATCAAGAGCATCTTCCACAGTCATATCTAAAACCTCTGCTATAGTTTTGCCTTTGTAACTCACCTCTAGAGTTTCACGATTATATCTATCGCCAGAACAGACATCACAAGATACATAAATATCTGGTAAAAAATGCATCTCGACCTTAATAAGGCCATCTCCTTTACACGCTTCACAACGACCACCAACAACGTTAAAGCTAAATCGACCCGATTTATATCCACGAGAACGTGACTCAAGTGTTTGTGCGAAGAGTTCACGAATTAAGGTAAATACCCCTGTATAAGTTGCAGGATTAGATCTTGGCGTTCTACCGATTGGACTTTGATTTATGTTTACTACCTTGTCTAAATATTGCAATCCATCAATTTCTTTATATGGGGCAACTGTAACCAGAGAGTTATTTAAAAATTTTGCCGCCAATTGATACAACGTATTGTTGATTAGGGTAGATTTACCTGAACCAGAAACACCTGTCACACAAGTTAATACTCCTATTGGAATTGATAAATCGACACATTTAAGATTATTTCCAGCTGCACCAATTACTCTCAACCATTCAGTTGCTTGTTTTCTTTTTTTGGGAATATTAATTGATTGACGACCGCTGAGATATTCACCAGTTAAAGATTTAGTGCTCGATATAACTTTTTCTGGCGGACCAGAAACAATAATTTCTCCGCCATGGATGCCTGCACCTGGACCAATATCTATTACATAATCTGCCTGTCTGATTGCATCTTCGTCATGCTCTACTACAATCACAGTGTTGCCCAATTCTTTTAAATAAATTAAGGTATCTAGCAATTTTTGATTATCGCGCTGATGAAGGCCGATGGAAGGCTCATCCAAAACATAAAGTACACCTATCAATCCAGCACCTATCTGGGATGCTAAACGAATACGCTGAGCCTCTCCTCCTGAAAGTGTATTTGCCCTTCTCTCCAGGCTAAGATAATCAAGCCCGACATTTATCAAGAACCTCAAACGCTGAGCAATCTCTTTAACTATCTTGTTGGCAATTTCACCTCTTTTACCCTCAAGTTGAAGGGTGTCAAAAAAATCAAATACCTGTTCAATCGAAAGTTTTGTCAAATCAGAAATATTATGATTGTTTATAAATACATTTCTAGCGGTCTTATTGAGTCTATCCCCTTGACAGCTGATGCATGGTTTGCTTACAACATATCTAGACAACTCTTCTCTCACCGTTCTAATTTCACTCTCTTCATATCGGCGAATCATTCTTGGAATAATCCCTTCGAAAGGCTTACTCTTATTAGTCCAACCCTTTCTACCTTTGATTTTGGAAAAATCTATAGCATGGTCTCCACTTCCATAAAGAATGATTTTTTGATGTTCTTTTGTTAACTCACAAAAAGGCTGGTCAACCCTGAAACCATAATATGCACCAACCAACGTTAACATTTGAAAAAAGTAGGCATTCTGTTTGCTCCAGCCATAAATCGCACCATCTTCTATACTTAGCTCAGGATTTGCAACAACTTTTTCTTCATCAAAGATATCCTTAACACCAAGACCACTGCAAGCTTCACAAGCTCCAACAGGGTTATTAAAAGAAAAGATTCTGGGTTCCAATTCATTTAAGGAATAGCCGCAATGCATGCATGAAAATTTTGATGAAAAAGTCATTTCTTGCCAATCTGAACTAGCATCCATTGGCACAAGTTTAGCGACTCCAGAGCTCATGTTTAATGCGGTCTCCAGAGATTCTGACAGTCTCGATGTTATATCTGACCTCATTTTTAAACGATCTATGACAATTTCTATAGTGTGATATTTTGCCCCATCCAATTCATCCAACTCTTCTAGAAAAATAATTTCATTGTCAACTCTTGCTCTTAAATAGCCTTGATTGGATAATTCCTGCAAAAGCTTTTGATGGCTACCTTTACGATTATGAATTATCGGCGCCAAGATCATTATCTTCTCCCCATCAGGGAGAGTTATGATCTCATCAACCATTTGAGAAATTGTTTGGGCTTCTAGAGGTATTTTGTGTTCTGGACATCTAGGTATTCCGGCTCTTGCAAACAGCAGCCTTAAATAATCATAAATCTCGGTTGTTGTTCCTACAGTTGAGCGAGGATTATGAGAGGTAGCTTTTTGTTCAATTGAGATAGCAGGAGAAAGGCCTTCAATATGATCTACATCAGGCTTCTCCATTAATGACAAAAACTGTCTTGCATATGCAGATAATGACTCGACATATCGCCTCTGGCCTTCAGCATAAATAGTGTCAAAAGCTAAAGATGATTTACCAGAACCGGACAATCCAGTAATAACGACAAGCTTGTTTCTAGGCAAGCTAACATTAACATTCTTTAGGTTATGAACTCTAGCGCCACGTATGCTGATTGCATCCATAAAATCAAGGTATTTTTTTTAGGGACAAAGGGTCAATTATACGTACCCCTTATATAAAATCAAAAATTTATCTAATTCTTTGATTTAATACAACAAACCGACTAATAACTTGTAAAAAAGCTGTTATTGGTAATAATTATGTTTTAGATAAGACAACTTTTACATTGAGTCTATAAAATAATATTTATATTTTTTGTATGTTTGAACTCACCAAAGCTTTATATAATATTCTGCAAGACAAATTAGTCATAATTACGTAAGCTTAAATGGAGATTTGTAATGATTAAAGAAATTCATAGTGATGCAGATGAGCGCATGAATAAAACCCTGGCTTCTCTAGAAGATCAATTTAGTAAAATTCGTGCTGGCAGAGCACATCCTTCACTGCTTGAACAAATTCAAGTTGAATATTATGGCGCAACTGTTCCTATCAACCAAGTATCAAACATCAGCGCGGAAGACTCGAGAACATTAAAAGTAACTCCATGGGAAAAAGATATGGTTGCGCCAATTGAAAAAGCAATTATGACCGCAGATTTAGGATTAAACCCAGCTTCAATGGGGCTAGTCATACGCATTCCACTACCCCCATTAACCGAAGAGAGGAGAAAGGAGTTAGTAAAAGTGGTAAGAGAAGAAGCTGAACATGCCAGGATAGCTATTCGTAACATTCGTAGAGATGCAATTTCAGATTACAGAGACCTGCTAAAGGAAAAAGAGGTATCGGAAGATGAAGCGCACAGCGCAGAAGAAAATATGCAAAAAATCACCGACCAACATATTCATCTGGTTGATAAATCACTTTCTGATAAAGAAAACTCTTTGATTGAAATTTAAACTATAAAATTAATAATCAATTCTTTTCTAATCATTCATTGTATGAGCCGATACAGCTTATATATTTATCCCATCTATTTGCTGAGAATTCTGTACCAAATTGATTAATTGGCCCAACATTATATAAATAATCGCCCGATAAGGATAATTTGAATAGAACAATATTTTGACTAGATAAGTTCAAGGTGTCTTTACAAGATTTGTGGCCTGCAACAGTTACTATTTCTCCAGAAATTGCACCTACAACTATTTCTTCTTCCAATCTAGCTGTAGCTTGCTCTACAAGTTCTTCGGCAAGTTGTGACTCAAATTCCCCTAGCTCTTTAGCTAATTCAAGTTCTCTTGCTAAATCTTCCATAATTTTGTTCACCTTGGATTCATAAGCAATCTTTGACTGATAGGCTGCAGTTGATGCAGCGGCAGCAGCTTTCTCTGCCTCTAGTTTTGCCTGGAACTCAGCGAGTCTCTTGGTGAGGACTTCTTCAGCAATCATTTCAGCCATCATCTGTTGCGCTGCAAGTTCTGCTTCGAGCTGAGCTTCGAATGCAGCAAGTTCTTTTTCTAATGCTAACTGATCCATAAGTTGGGCAACTTTCTTTTCGTATTCAACTTTCGACTGATAGGCTGCAGTTGATGCAGCGGCAGCAGCTTTCTCTGCCTCTAGTTTTGCCTGGAACTCAGCGAGTCTCTTGGTGAGGACTTCTTCAGCAATCATTTCAGCCATCATCTGTTGCGCTGCAAGTTCTGCTTCGAGCTGAGCTTCGAATGCAGCAAGTTCTT
>Ga0187833_10001896_pt1 | contig 23182 bp, 19 predicted proteins | sample ETNtaG_37_FD_167968 | JGI IMG/M metagenome (GOLD analysis project Ga0187833, IMG submission 167968) | Marine microbial and viral communities from oxygen minimum zone, Eastern Pacific Ocean - ETNP2014_SV_400_PacBio MetaG (Illumina Assembly) | ecosystem: Environmental > Aquatic > Marine > Hypoxic...
TAGAATTAGTTTGATAAAAGCTTACGCTTTTATGAGGCTCCTTTCAGTCACCCACTTGTTCATCTCCACACTAAAGTGTGGAATTGTATCCTCAAGTGAATGTAATAAATCCATGAGCAACAAAAGCTAAGCAGGTTCTACCTAAAAAATCAATACATAAGATTTAAATAATTTCCGAGAATACAATAAAACATGTCAGAAGAAGTAAAACATATCAAAGCAGGATCTTATGTATTATACAAAGATCAACCGTTTCAGGTTAAGAAGAACCAGATAGTTGTAACAGGAACGCATAGCCATACAAAAAACAGGCTGGACATGAAGGGTGTTTTTAGTGATCAAAATGAGTCAATTGTTTTTCCTCCGCATGAACGACTCGAAATACTTGAGATATTGCGGAAAAAAGCACAGATTATTTCTAAATCGCCAAGGCTTCAGATAATGGATATGGTTTCTTACGAGACAGTGGATGCAGAAGCTGATGAAAAGTTATTAAACGAATTGAATGAAGGAGATGAAGTGACTTATATCGAGTTTAATAATGCAAGAAAAGTGCTTGAAAAAAGAAGTTAAAGCACACGATTTTAATTCCAAAGGTTTTTATATCAATAAATAGCCAATATTGACTTATATGAAACCAGTCTATAAGTACATATTATGGACGATTTTCTTAGTCACATTTGTTTCAAGATTATATTTTGCATTTCAGACAGAAGGTTATAGTGATGACTCTGCGTATTATATAATAAGGGAAGTTGAACATATAAAAGAAACAGGATTGCCTCTATACAATGATGAACTAAGCTTCAGCGGAAGGACATATTTAAGTGCACCTTTGTATCATTATATACTTGCATTCTTTGATTACATTATCCCTTATTCATTCAAGATAATACCTAATCTGTTTGCGTCAATACTTATCTTCATAGTATTCTTTATTGCAATAGAAATATCAAAGAAAAACGTAGCTTCACTATTCACTGCGTTCATATCAGGTTTTGTGCCAATATTCTTTGGGAAAACAGTCAATAGCATCTCTGTTTATTCATTGGTCATTCCACTCACTTTCTTCATGATGTTATGTTTATTGAAGATAAATAATGATAAAAGGTTTATCCTTTATTTTATCATATCATCATTTGCGTTGGCGTTAACGCATGCATCTGCATTTCTTATCATGCTTGCGCTGCTTGTTTATTTGATATTTATTAAGATAGAAGATTTCACTGCATCAAAAGCTGAATTTGAACTTATACTCTTCTCAACATTATTGATTACATGGATACAATTCCTATTATACAAGAATGCTTTTCTTACACATGGAGTATCATTAATATGGCAAAACATACCAAAGGTTTTGCTTAGTGCTTATTTTGTAGAATTGGACTTATTAAAAGCAATCTATGTCATTGGACTTGTGCCTTTCATCTTTGGTATATACATAATATATCACTCTATATTCAGAGAAAAAAAGAAATATGTTTATCTGCTAATCAGTTTTATAGTAATAATACTATTGTTATTATGGCTAAGATTAGTTGAATTAGACAAAGGTCTAATTTTCCTTGGAATATTACTTACATTAATGTTCTCATACTTTCTTAGGCGATTTTTATTATTCTTAGAAAGAACAAGAGTGTCGGCTTACAAGAATTATTTTATATTTGGTTTTGTGATTGTTTTTATTATATCCTCAGTAATTCCTTCATTTATTCTTGCATCATCAGAGATTGAGCTATCATTCTCAGATGAAGAATTAAAAGCATTAACATGGCTAAGAGAAAATACAGAAGATGACTCTGTAATACTTGCCTCAGCACAGGAAGGAAACATTATAACTAATGTTGCAAAAAAGAAGAATGTATTAGATACAAACTTTTTATTGATAAATAATATTGATCAAAGAATAAAAGATGTGAAGATTATTTTTCTCACTGTATTGCAGACAGAAGCAATATCATTATTAAATAAGTATAATGTTGACTATATTTATTTCTCAGAAAGAGCTAAAGAAGAATATAGAATTGACAAAATATCTTACATTGATGATATTTGCTTTGATTTAATTTATGACAAAGGAATTGAGATATATGAAGTCAAGTGCAGATTGGAAGAACAATGAAACTAGATGAAAGAAAGTCAGTAATTGGGATGATTTTGTTAGTTGTCTTAATACTAGCTATCCCTCAATTGATCAGATATTTCTATTTTGATAATGCATTGCTTGGTGAAGTTAGTTATTACAATCAAAGGATTGCACAAGATATATTGAATGGAAAAAATGTGAGCCATGACAACCTTATATTTGAAGGAAGGGAATATGTTTTTGCACCTTATCATTATATGTTAGCCTATTTCTCATATTTTAGCGGAATCGAATTAGGGTCAAGGTTATTGCCCTTTATGTTAGGCATCTTATCTTTTATACTTTTTTATTACATACTGAAGAACACTGGATTCAAACTCGAGCTAAGATTAATAATATGTTCACTTACTGCAATATCACCTGCATTTATCTATGGATTTACTGTGAGCAATAAAGAAGCAGCGTTTGTATTTCTGTTTTTACTAGGCCTGTTCCTAATGGTTAAAGAAAACAGATATCTACAAAACATTTCATGGATTCCTTTTGCAATTATCCCTTTCTTTGGATTGTTTGAAACAGTCTTGTCTGTAATTGGATTGTTCGCAGTATATTTAATCTATAAAAGAAAAGGTTATGCTTTAATATCAATTGGAATCATTGCTCTAGTATCACTCGGATACTACATACATTTTTCTTATAATTATGCTCCACCTGAAAAAATTGATTTCATTGATAATAATCTGTTAGGGGGTTTGTTGAGTGATTTAGGTGCAAAGATAGGTTTTAGTATTTTTACTGTGTTCCTTGCATTAATCGGGATGATTCACTCATGGAAGAAAAAGTTAAGGCTTGCATCAGCCTATTTTGTTATCCTAATATTATTGATTGGATCCTATAATATAGGAGGATCAATCAATATTTATCTTAATTTTGTTATGGGGTTGTTTGCAGGCTTAAGTCTTTATGGACTCATAAAGAGAAAATGGGATCTCAATCTTGTAAAGTATCTTACAATATTTGTAATCGTATGCGGAATAATTTTCTCAGTTATATCTTTTGTTAATGTGTTTATAAGATCAGGTCCTGAAACAAATATGATAGGTGCATTGTATTTTCTTGAAAGACAAGAACCAGGTGTTGTATTAAGTCACTATTCTAATGGGTTTTTCATTGAGACGATAGCAAATAAGGAGACTGTTATGGATTCCCTATTGGATTCAACACGCAATGCAAACCAACGTTATGTCGATTCAAAGTTTATATTCCTCACAAGGTCTTTGCAGGATACAAAGAGGATGCTTAAATCCTATAATGTTGCTTACATATTCATTGATAAAAGTATGAAGTCAGGGTTAGTATGGGAAAAAGAGGAGCAAGGATTACTTTTCTTGTTCAGAAACAACGAAACATTTAAGAATATTTACCGAGCAAAGAATGCTGAAGTGTGGGAAGTTATTGGTTAAGAATGTCATTTGGATCTTTATTATTATACATAATATCTTACTTTAGCCTATTTACTGCTATATTCTTTTTTCTTACGTTGATGGAGAACAGAAAGAACTTAAAAAATCCTAAACACAAAAGTTTGCCAAGCATTACTGTGACAGTCCCTGCATACAATGAAGAAAAGACATTGGCAAAGACCATTAAATCATTACTTGAACTTGATTATCCGAAAAATAAATTAAATATAATCATAGTTGATGATGGTTCTACTGATGACACTTACAAGATAGCAAAGAGTTTCAGTAAGCAAGGAATAAAAGTATTTAGAAAAGAGAATCAAGGTAAGGCTGCTGCACTTAACTTAGCGTTAAAAAATTGTAAGACTGAATTTTTTGGGGCATTGGATGCAGATTCATTTGTTGATAAGAATGCATTAAAGAATATGATAGGATATTTTGAGAATAAGAAAATAATTGCTGTTACACCATCATTAAAGATATACAACCCAAGAACTTTCCTGCAAAAGATACAAAGGATTGAATATTTAATAGGAATATTTCTTAGAAAGATATTTGCATTCCTTGGAAGTATCCATGTAACACCTGGTCCGTTCACAATATACAGGAAAAAGTTTTTTGATAAGTATGGAAACTATGACTGTAATAATCTAACTGAAGATATTGAGGTTGCGCTAAGAATACAATCAAACAAATTCATGATAGAAAACTCTGTAGATGCTGTTGTTTATACAGTAGGTCCAAAGAATTTTCGAACATTACTGAAACAAAGAATCAGGTGGTACATGGGATTTATTGAGAATGTAATTGATTACAAGCATCTGTTCTCAGCAAAATATGGTAATTTGGGTTTATTTATCCTACCTGTATCATTTATATCTGTCGGACTTGTAATCATAACTTTATTTTATACATTAATAAGAACATTATCTAAGAGTGTACAAAACCTTATAAACTATAACTCAATTAACTTTGACTTATCACAATTGTTTAAATTCAACTTTGATATGTTTTATGTCAATGTAGGATCGTTGATGTTTTTATCAATACTGACATTGATGTTTGGCATCATGATAATTTATTTTGCAAAAAGAATATCAAAAGAAAATATGCCAATCAAGTTCCACTATATTTTTTATTTAGTCATTTACTGGGCATTATTCGGTTTTTGGTGGATTACTGCCAGCGCATATAAGTTATTAGGTAAACGTATTGAATGGGGACAGAGAACATTATGAATCCGATTAAGATATCAAAAACAAAGTATCTTGCAGTTTTTACAACAACAACATTAATATTTGTAATTGGATTGTTTTTTGGAAATTATATTTCAGATGCTAAATTATCAAACATAAACTTACTTGAGCAGGATTTCAGGACAGACATACTCGCTTTAGAAGTACAATATGCTTTGCTTGCAGAAGACCCATGTTCTAACTTAAATTCAAATGTTTTATCAAACGAACTTTATAGTATCGGTACAAGGCTAGATTTTATGGAGAATAAGCTTGGAGCAACTGAAAAGAATGTATTAAGATTAAAAGAGTACTACTCATTGCTTCAGATAAGGCATTGGTTGTTCCTCAATAAACAAAATAAGGAATGTGAAATAGAAAACAAAAATATACTTTATTTCTATTCTAACTTAGGTGATTGTAAGGAATGTAGAGAACAAGGTTTTGTTCTGAATTTCTTACATAAAAAGCACCCTAACATTAACATATATTCTTTTGATATTAACATTGACAATATTGCTTTAAGAACAATTAAAGAAAAGTATCAAGTGGATAAAGCGCCTACCTTAATAATAAATGGAAAAGAAAATAGTGGATTTAAGAAAAGTAGTGAGATTGAATCTATTCTAAAAAATAGATAAGAATATTATTCGTATGGATCATAGTTTCTTTCTGAAATAATTATAGAGTGAAAGGTTTGCAACATTATAGAGATAATTAATATACTCACTTTTATTTAGTTTGCTTGTTCCTTTGTGCCTGTCCTTAAAAGTAATTGGCACTTCTTTAATCTTTTTGTAATTGCCTTTCACAATAATCTCAAGGCATATCTTGTAACCTTTTGCACTAAGATAAACGTTATCAATCACTTTCTTTTTAATAAAGAAAAAACCAGACATAGGATCTTTAACATCAGTCAAATGTCTTGTTAACATAGTAGCACCCTTACTTATTATTTTCCTTGATAATGGCCAACCAACAACATCTCCATCGCCGACATATCTACTACCTATAGTAAAGTCTGCCTTACCCTTTATAATTGGATTTAACATGTCAGGGATTGAATCTGTTGGATGGGATAAGTCAGCATCCATGACTCCAAATATATCCCCTTTTGCTTCACTAAAACCTTCAATAACTGCGCTTGCTAATCCAAGCTTCTTTCTTCTATGAATAACTCTTACGGGATATTTCTTAGAAAGTGATTCAGCAATCTTGCCTGTACCATCGGGGCTGTTATCATCAACAAATATTATTTCTCCTTTAATCTTCTTTTTCTTAAAGATATCATCTATCTTTGAAGTTAGTTTCCTTATATTACTTTTCTCGTTATATGTAGGAATAATAATAGATATCATATTTTGTGTAGATAGAAGATTATTTAATAATTTTTCGATACTATTACTTTTTCTTAACCTTGATAAAATCACCAAGAGTAAATGAACCACTCTTTTCATGAACTATTGGTTTTCTTATCTCTTCATGAGTTTCAACAAGCTTGATATTAAGGAATTTCTCAAGTTTTCTTGCAAGTTCCATGGAAGGCTCAAATTCGCCGGTCTCCATCTTATGAATCAAAGATGCTTTTTCGTTTATCTTCATTGCAAAGTCTTCTTGTTTTAGACTAAGCTGTTCTCGTTTATCTCTTATAAGTTTAGAATAATTTGAGGTAATTATCTGCATTATTTCTTTTTCAGGTTCAGATGTAGTGTTAATTGCTTGATCTTCTGTTTTTGACTCTGGTTGCTCAATAATTACCCTAGATTTAATAGTCCCGTATTCTCCACATACACTACATACATTTAGTAGACTGCCTTCTATGTCTGCTACAAACGCTGCTTCCTTAGAACCACACATATCACAAAGTGACATATGATATAGTTTGATAAAGAACTATTTATATTTTATTATTATAAAACATATCAAAAACAGTTAACTTTAATAATTAGTTTATTCATAAAGTGATATATGCCAAGTTCTGAAGTAATATTGAGGTTCAAGGATGTATCTAAAGAGTATAATAACAAACTTGTTCTTAATAATATCAATCTAGAGGTATATAAGGGAGAAATTCTTGGTATTCTTGGTGGAAGTGGCTCTGGAAAGACAACTTTGTTGAGCACATTAATCGGATTTGTAGAACCAACAAAAGGAGATATTGAATATAAGAAAGATAATGAATTTAGTTCAGTATATGATAATATTAATGATGTAAGACAGATATTTGGTTTTGCTGCTCAAAACCCTTCTTTTTATTCAAGGCTTAATGTTAAAGATAATCTTAACTATTTTGGAGAATTATTAAACGTAAAGAAAGATACAAGGCAGAAGAATGTAAAAGCTTTGCTTAGCATGATGAAGCTTGCTAATGATGAGAATACTCCTGCAAAAAACTTATCTGGAGCTATGCAGAAACGGCTTGATATTGCATGTTCACTTATACATGCACCAAAAGTATTGATACTTGACGAACCTACTGCCGAACTTGATCCAATATTAAGAGGAGATATGTGGGATCTTATAAAATCAATACAAAGAAGAGGCACTAGTATTATCATTGCATCACATTTTCTAAAAGAACTAGGTACAATGTGTGACCGGCTTGTGATAATTGACAAGGGAAAGATACTTGACACAGGCACGCCTGATGAGATTACAGAAAGATATTCCAAGAACATGGAGATTCAACTAGAAACATCACAAAGAAAATATGCATCAATAATAAAGAAGTTAACTAAGAAGGCAGATATTGTTAAAGCATACAATAAGAAGAATAGACTGATAATATATACTCCAAAGGCAGAGAAAACACTTCACGCATTATTGCATATTATCGAGGATACAAACCAGACTTTGCTTGATATTGATGTTAATAAACCAAACCTTAATGAAGTGTTTGAATCCTTAACCAAAGGAAAACTTTGAAACTTAGTAAATAATTATATTAAAAAAAAGAGGGATAGATGAAATTAATCAATATCATTACAAAGAACCTTAAGCTTCTGCTAAATGCAAAAGGTTCTGCATTGATAATTCTACTTGGACCTTTGTTGATCATATTTTTAGTAGGAATTGCATTTGGATCTTCAAACGCATTTAATATTAACCTAGGTGTTTACTCAGAATCATATAGTGAGTTAACCAATTCATATGTAGATAGTTTAGGTGATAAGCAATTCAGTGTTAAAAAGTATGAAGAAGAAGATTTCTGTATTGATGAAATAAAAAAAGGAAGGCTGCAGGCATGTGTCGTGTTTCCTCCAGATATGGAGATTAACACTGACGTAATCAATGAGGTAGTATTCCATGTTGATTATTCAAAGATTAATATTGTATGGGTCATCCTTGAATCAATTAATAAGAAATTGGGTTCAAAAACAGAGGAATACAGTAAAGAACTGACGCAAGTACTTATTGATAAGCTTAAAGAGACACAGCAGGAACTAAATGATAAAAGCGATCTTCTTGTAACAATTAAGAGTGAGAGCAGTGAGATTGTATCAAGAATAGAAAGCTCAAGTGGAAATCTTGATTCAGTTTCACTTGATGTTGATGTGAATACTCTTAAAATCCCTGGACTTGCAGAAAAAAACAGTGCTTTATCAACTGAAATAAACAACATAGAAAATAATACTCTTGGAAAAGTAAATGATGTGGTATCACAGCTTAATTCTATTAAATCTGAACTCGAAACAATTAATTCATCAAACTTAAACATTGCAATATCTTTAACAAATAGCGCAATAGATAATATTGATGAGATCAAAAACAGACTAGAAAATACAATCAACTCTACAGAAAAGATTAGTGCAGACTTTGATGTTCTTATTGGAGAACTTCAATCTAATGTAAATTCAATTGAAGAAAATACTAATAAATTCTCAGACGCAAAAACTAGTTTGTCATCTAGCCTTACAGATACAAAACAAAAGATTGATTCAATGCTGAATAATATAATTGAAATACAGAAATCTTTCTACAAGATTGATGACAACATAAAATCAATACAAGTTACTGATGTATCAAAGATAGTAAGTCCAATTACAACTAGGATAGAACCAATTACAAACGAGAACACACAACTTAACTATATGTTCCCTAGTCTTGTCATGCTTGTCATAATGTTTGTGAGTATATTATTATCAAGTACATTAGTCATTATGGAGAAAAATTCAAAAGCGTATTTCAGGAATTTCATAACACCTACAAGAGATATAACATTCATAATAGCTACTTTCTTAACAGCTATGATCATCATGCTCTTCCAAGTAATTATTGTTGTTTTAATCGCATGGCTCTTCTTTAAGATACAAATATTAGCTACTTTATTAGCAACATCTGTGGTACTATTAATAGCTACGGGTTTCTTTGTATTGTTAGGAATGCTGATTGGTTATATTTTCAAATCAGAGGAGACAGCAACACTTGCTGCTGTTTCAGTAAGTGCTATCTTCCTGCTTCTTTCAAGCGTAATACTTCCAATAGAAGGGATGTCTGAGAATGTCCAGAAAGCTGCTAAGTTCAATCCATTTGTTATATCTGAATCATTATTGAAACAGTCATTATTGTTCAAAGAAGATATAATGGTTCAGTCACAGGATATATTATTCCTAGGTGCATATGCAATGCTTATATTTGGTATTATCTTAATAGGCCATCAAGTATTAAAGAAAAATTTCATCAAAAGATATTCGCTTAAATTGATGAACATAACACGGTCTAAAGATAAAAAAACTGATAAAAAAGATAAAGATAAAAAGAAAAAAGAACAACCGCCTAACATAAAAATAGAATTCTAATTCTAACCTAAATAATTAGGTTTTTCTTCTTTCATCTCTGCAGCACGAGCTGATGAGAAATGATCTTTTAAATCACTGTAAGCTTTCTCAATCTCTTTTGTTACTGAGGGTCTTACTTTCTCCAAAGCTTTCTCAAAATGCTGGACTGTTACCTGATCTGCCTTGATATCTTCTCTCAAGGCAAGCATTGCTGCTTCCCGACATACTGCTTCTATGTCCGCGCCGACATAACCCTCTGTTTTATTAGACAAGCTATCAAGAGTGACCCCTTTCAAAGGCATGTCTTTTGTGTGTACCTTGAATATTTCCAGCCTTGTGTCCTTATCAGGAACAGGTGTTAAGATAATCCTATCAAATCTACCAGGCCTTAGAAGTGCTGTATCAATTATGTCAGGTCTATTTGTTGCTGCGATTATAACAACGTCTTCAATCTCATCCAATCCATCCATCTCTGTCAGTAACTGGTTAACAACACGCTCTGTCACATGATTGTCTGAAGCGACTCCTCTCTTTGGAGCGATTGCGTCTATCTCATCAAAAAATATAATTGAAGGTGATACCTGCCGTGCTTTAGCAAATATTTTCCGAACGCCTTTTTCACTCTCACCTACCCATTTTGAGATAAGTTCTGGTCCCTTCACTGAAATAAAGTTTGCTTCAGCCTCTTTTGCAACAGCTTTTGCAAGCAAAGTTTTACCAGTACCAGGTGGACCATATAATAAGACTCCTCTTGGTGGTCTTACGCTCATCTTTTTGAAGATTTCAGGATTCTTCAATGGCCATTCAATAGCTTCATTCAATTCTTGTTTAACATCTTTCAGACCACCTATCTTATCCCAAGTTATGTTAGGTATTTCAATAAGGATTTCACGTAACGCAGAAGGCCTCACAACTTTAAGAGCATCTTTGAAATCTCTTTGTGATACTTTAAGTCTTTCAAGTAACTCTGGTGGTATAGATTCTTCTTGGTCTAATTTCAAATCAGGGAACACTTTTCTAAGAACAATCATTGCTGCCTCTTTTGCTAGTGCAGATAAATCGGCACCAACAAAACCATGAGTAATATCAGCAATCTCCTTAAGGTTAATGTTCTTTGCAAGAGGCATGTTTCTTGTATGAATCTTGAGTATAGTAAGTCTGCCTTTTTTACCAGGTACTCCTATTTCAATCTCTCGATCAAACCTACCTGGTCTCCTAAGTGCAGGATCAAGTGCATTGGGAATATTTGTTGCTGCAATAACAACTACTTTACCTCTGCTTTTCAAGCCATCCATAATGGCAAGCAGTTGTGCTACAACACGTCTTTCAACTTCACCGTGGGTTTCTTCTCTCTTGGATGCTATTGCGTCAATCTCATCAATGAAAATAATTGAAGGTGCATTTTTCTCAGCATCTTCAAACTTCTTACGAAGGTTTTCTTCGCTCTGTCCATAGAACTTACTCATTATTTCAGGACCGTTGATAAGTATAAAATTAGAATGTGTCTCGTTTGCAACAGCCTTAGCAAGCAATGTCTTTCCTGTTCCAGGAGGACCATGAAGCAAAATGCCTTTAGGAGGATCAATACCTAATCTCTCAAATATTTCGGGATGTTTAAGTGGAAGCTCAACCATCTCTCTAACTTTCTGTATCTCATCTTCCAAACCACCAAGATCTTCATAAGTTACCTCAAGAATAGCTTCTTCAGTAACTTCAACCGCTTCAGGATTGAAGATAATTTCAGTTGATTCAGTGATAATGACTGGTTGATTAGGATTTATGTCAGCAACAATGAACTTAATATCCCCAAAACCAAAGCCCATCACGTCTTCATCAAGCATGCCAAAGACATCTTCAAAGAATCTTGAATGGGACATTGTGGTTCTTCGTCTACTTGTTCCACCCAAAGAAACAATATCACCTTTAGTCACTGCTCTACCAAGTAATCCTTGTTTAAATATATTAGGAGATGCTTTGATTACAACGCCTTTTTTAGCTGGTGCAATTGTTATCTTTTTTGCTTCTTTAACTTCTGCTTTAGATATTTTTACAAGTTCACCAATCCCAGTCTTAGCATTTCTTCTGACAATTCCATCCATCCTGATTATGTTCAGGCCAATGTCTCCTGGATAAGCCCTATCAATGATTGCAACAGTCTTCCTTTCACCTTCAATCTCTACAATATCTCCAGATTTAACACTGACCTGCTGCATGAAATTAGAATCAATTCTAACTATACCTTTATTTACGTCATCCTGGATTGCTTCTGCAACTTTTAAGCGTGCACTGTTGGTACTGTCTTCTTTCTTGTCTTTCATTACATAAACACCCTTATTTTAACAGTATAAAATAGTGATTTTTAAAGGTTTCGCTATTAATTAAGAGATTATAGAAAATTTTACCCATTTGAAGAATGATGCTATTACAGGAATCATTCCATTGAATATTGCATTTGCAAGCCATACCTTCTTTGCACCAAAATCAGGTGTATAAGCCAAGAAGAATAAAATAAATGTTAACAGGAATACTATAGCTACAAATCTATTTGTTTTAAATAAGGTTATTAGGCCAAAAATGAATATTATAAATAATAAAAGATGAATTATAGTAATTATATTGAAATCAAGCATGTCTGTATCAGTAGGGTAGGGTCTTTCAATACCAAGAGCGATATATGCAATATATTTTAGTATTCCTCCACTAAAGTAATTAACTTGAGGAAAACCTTCGGCGTATTTTTTATAAAAAATATTGTGAAATGAAAATTGTCTGCAATGCCACTTTGAAAGCCAGCAAAAAAATATTGGCTCAGGGTTTCTTTCATCAAATCCTTTGAATTCTTCTTGATAAAGATGTTTATTTTCTGGATCAGCATACTCCCACACAGGTATTGGATACTGGATTTCTCCTCCAAAATTAGCAGGGAGAAATAGTTGTAAGAATACAAAAGGTAAGATTACTAAAGAAAAAGAAGCCACACCAATAATTATGTGTTTAATTAGTAGTTTGCCAGTCATTGTTTTCTTAAACCTTAAGATTATTAGAAACAGAATTAAAGGGAAAAGTAAATATTCAATAAAATTTATTTGAGGAGCAATCCCGACTAAGATAAATAAAAATACCAAATCTGTAAGCCTTCTCTTGTAAAAATAAATAAAGAGAGCAATTAAGATTAGGTTAACAAAGAGTACAGAGAAGAAAGTAGCATATCCATGTCTAAATAGGAGATTAAACAAAGGATGTATAGATGCTATAAAAACAGCCAACAAAGAGACAATATCATTATTCCAAATCATCTTTGTTAGTATAAACAATGTTAATAAGACAAATATACCGATGATGATAGAAAAACGTGGGAGTCCGTCCATAGGGATTATAAAATCTAATGCGCCAAGAAGAGTACTTGGTAATGAATTTATCTTAAATTTAGGACTATTGTCTAATAATGGTAAAAATATAGATAGAACTAAAGGATAAAAAGGGGCATCTTCTTCATAAGCACCTCTTGGATATTTATGATTGTTTGCTAAATAATATGATTCAAGAACATAGACATACGCTTCATTCTGTTCCTGGATCATTACACTGTTGTCTAGTCTGTCAAAATTAGAATTTAATAAATGAAAATTATATGTGTAAGAGAAAATTAACAAAAAAAATAGTATGATATAAGTTGGTTTATGATATTTAATATGCTTGATTATTCTTTTTTTGAAATAGTAAAGATAATATACAGAAAAAAAGATTACTACCAAGAATAATAATAACTCAAAATAATATAATGAGCTATATAGTAAGCTTCTTAATACTGGATTGATGATTTCAATCATTGTAAAATATGAAAAAAAAAGAATAAAAGTTTATATGAATATATGGTTATTGCTTCTGTTGCATTTTAGGCATTTCCAATGGAGATGGTAAATTAACTTCCTTGCTCAACAATAAAGCCTCAATATTACTCTTTGATAAAATTGTATTAAGGACTTGTTCTATTACTTTTGGATCAGCTTTTTTAGATTTCTTCCATTGGTCAATAAGTTCCTTTACTTTCTTACCTTCTGCAATATAGATTACATTACCTAATAAATTTATACTGCCTACATTTGGAGTATATGTTGTATCAAACCTGAAAAGGAATTTAACTGCTTCTTGTTTTGAGTCTCCAAGTGAGAGATCAGTCTTTTCAACACCTGTAATTTCTACATTACTTGATATATTAATCTTCTCCTTAACCATATCCTTCTTTTCAACTGTTATTCCTGTAAAATTAAATCCTACTATTGCCATACAAATCACCAAAAAGAGTTTTGGTATCTTATTATATAAATTTTATGATTTGTCAAGAACCATCAGTCACAGATACATGACATGTTGATAGCATAGCTAACATGATTTATATGGTCCTTGAGCATGTTCAGAAATATATATCTTCCTTGAATATATGCTGAACTTTGTTTATTTTATAGAAAGCGATTGTATATTTATGACATTTATAAAATCAAAAGGTTTATATAATTATAAACTAGTAAATGAGGCATGAGTAAAAAACATCACAAGCCAGTGCATAAAAAGTATCATCATAAAAAGATAAAGAGTAAGATTAATCTTACGCACATAATTCTTTCTTTGTTAATCATAATTGGAGCTATTGTTATATTCAATATATTCGATATAGGCTCGATGATTAAACAGGTTGATGATAATGGTCTTCCAACGATTAAGCTTAATATCATAAGAGACGCATCATGTACTGAATGTTATGGTTTAATAACAGAGATTGAGACTATTAAAGCAATGGACGTAAATGTTGATGAAAAGATAATTGATTATAACTCAAGGGAAGCAAGAAACCTTATTGATAAATATGACATAAAGAAGATTCCTGTAATACTAATCTTTGGAGACATTGAAGGACTAAAAGTGCCTAACTTTGAAAGAAGAGATGATGCATTGCTACTTGTACGAGTATTATCACCATATATAGATACAGCAAGCGGAGAAGTGCAAGGAGTAGTTGAATTAATTCATATAAGAAAATCGGATTGTGAGAAATGCATTGACTTAAACCCACTGATAAAACAATTTGAACAAACTGGTATGGCATTTACCAAGAAAACTAATTATGATGAGAATCAAGCAAAAGATTTGATAGAAAAATATGATGTCAAGAAATTACCAATTCTAATATTCTCTAAAGGTGCATCAGAATATGAAACAATAACACTTAGCTGGCAGCAACTTGGAACAATTGAAGAAGATGGATCATATATATTAAGGACAATAAACCCACCGTATTACAACCTTGAAGAGAATGCCGTAAAAGGGCTTATAAAACTAACAATGTTAGTAGATGAATCATGTCCTGAGTGTTATGAAGTAAGATTGCATAAACCAATATTAGATAGATTCAGTATTACAATCGATAGTGAAGAGACAGTTGATGTCTCAGGTGAGAAAGGCAAGAGCATTGTAGATATGTATAATATTAAAAAAGTGCCAACAATAATATTATCAAATGATGCTGGCGTTTATCCAATACTAAAACCAGTATGGAAACAGGTTGGAACAATTGAAGAAGATGGATCATATGTTTTCAGGAATGTTGAAGTAATGAAAGGGAAATATAGAAATCTTGAGACGAACGAAGTTAAAGAATGAAAAATATCAAAGATTATATGTTCTATACTGTACTGAAACTATGTAAAAATAATTATAAGCAGTTATTTCCCATTTTCTTATTTGACTTGCTTTTTGTGATTGCTTTGTATTCAACAAAGATATTCTTTGAGTTATTAAAACCAAGCAGTATTTTTAGCGTAATTATTATACAATTGATTTACCTGCTACTGTTCATTTTCATTTATTCATTGTTTAAATACAGCATACTACATTTCATAGCAAACATTACTGGAAAAAATGAGTTTAAATTTAGAAGAGTAGTTAATTTTTATTATCTGAATCTAATCTTAGTCATTGTATCTGCAGCGATATTTTACATTATTGAGTTAATTTATTCTTTCTTGATCAGGCCTGAATCAGGCCAGATTATTGCATTATTTATTTTTGTGATATACCTTGTATTACTGTATGTTTTTGTAAACATAAGCCATTCTTTTTTTATATTAGGCAATGGACTGAAACAAACCTTAAAAAAATCTTTTGTAGTCGTTAGAATGTTCAAAGCTTATGCAGGAACTTTATTGATACCTGTCTTGATCATGTTTGTTTACTATCTTACTTACACTTTAATCACGTTCATTGTAAGATTCTTAATCAAGAATCCAAGCAATAGTTTTTTGTCAAACTACTTCGGTTTTTTCATGATAGTCACCGGTATAATATCATATATAATTATATTATCTAACAGATTATACTTCTATCAGATTGTCAAGAAACAACTTAAGTAACTTTATAGATTATTATTCCTTTGTAAGAACCTACTCTTTGTAGATTGAATTTGGCATCAAAGTCTGAGCATGTTCCGGCAAAGTCAAGAAGTCTGCATTTTAGTGTCTTTAATAAATATGTTCTCTGTTCGGTCTGTTCTTTGAATGCAGTCATTTGATAGACAATTCTGTCTGTCTCAAAGTTGAGGATTCTAACTTCTGTAACCGATGGAACAATTAAGACAGATTCTTCTGGGATCTTTTTTATCAGTTCTAATAAAGGTCTATAGTCATCTTCAGCTTTAAAGAATTGTTTATGAGACATAATTGGTAAAGTAAATAATAGAATTACCAATAGGATGAATAGCTTATTATTCTTTTTTAGTAAAGAATAAACGTAGGATAAACCAATGCCAGTCAATATTGATATTGGTGCAATGAATGATATGGAATAGCGTTCAATCAGGGATGCAAAAAATCTTGTGTTACCCCAACTGCTATAAAAAAGAAGGAATGTTACAGTCCAGATTAATAAGAAGATTAGTTTATTTGAGAAACGTTTAAAGTAAGCCAATGAAACAATTGCAAATAACAAAAAGTACAATCGGAATTCTATTGTATAATTAAACAATATTGACATATTTAATCTTAATATCCCGATTGAATTCAATGATTCAGGTGACGAATCTGTTAAGCTCAGAATAAGCAGTTGATGATCATATAAGTAGATAAAGAGCAATATTGTTGAAATAATGATTACACTAATTACTGTAATTATTTTCAGGTCCTTTGGAAAAATGAATCTTGTTTTTTTATTTAATATTAGGAATATACTAATTGGAATGATTATCAGAGCATTCTCAATTCTGATTTGGATAGTGAATAACAATGACAACCAGAAAAGGTTCTTTAAGTCAGGTTTCTTCTTATCAATTAGTATAAAGAATAATAATACTGTGAACAAAATCGATAAGATGGATAATGTTTCTAACTCACCAGTACCTGAATATATTATGAATTCTCTGTATACTGCTATAGAAAGGGCTGAAAGAAGAGCAATAATCTTATTCTTAAACAAATACATTGATAATATGAATATGAATAATGTTGTTAGTAAAGCAAATATTACGTTTAAGAAAACAATCAAATGGCTGTTTATTCCAAACAAGAAAGTGATTAAGCTGATAACTAATGGATATCCAACTGGATGTACTGGAACTTCTCTTGTTATACAATAAGGCAAGCAAGAACCATAATTGCCCTTTAGCAAGAGCTCTTTTGCGCTTAACTTATATTCCCAACCATTTGAATGGTTTGGATCAAGAAGAGGAGAAAATAATAAGATTAAGATGAGATTTAATAGAAGTATCGGTGTTAAGAGAATATATGTTTTTTTATCAATCTTCTTGAGAACTTCTTTGAATGTTTTATTATTTCTTATTAAGAAAAAAATAAAGAGTGCAAAATTAATCAATATAATATAAGGATAAATGTTCTTAAGAAAAGTAATGATTAACTCCATAATTAGTAATTTGATTATACTTTATAAAAAAATTACTCAGAAAAAAATAAATTGGGCAGTTATAAGCCACCTTTTGTCAGACTCTAAGCGCAGAACGCCTCATTGATAGTCTGTCTTAACATTTTACTAAGCGTGTACAATGACACTTGCACAAGCCAGGACTCGCCGTTTCATCCATTCTCTAAGGAACGTCTGTGGGTTATCTAACCTCTGTCACCAAAGGCTTCTCCAACGTCATCCTCCCTTAAAGCGGTATCGTTTCTGAGCGGTTGCCATCCTTTACAAAATCTCACTTCCGTGAGTGGCTGCTCAGATGACCAGTCAAGCATTTAAGCTTTCCCAATCATCGTCAGTGAGTGGACTTTCCTAAGCGCTAGAAGCACCTGCTGTTAAGTAACTGCCCAATAGAAAATATGTGGTTTTGTAGGTTTATAAAGTTATTGTTTGGAAAATTATATAGGAATAACTGGCTGATGAACTATACGGTCAACCCCTAATGACTCTAAATTATCAGGAAGTTTATCATTCTTGAAGAATTGTGTGTTGCCTTTTAGATATAATTCAGTAGGCATTGATTTATGTGTTAATGTTGCTTCAAAATCCTGACATTCTTTTTTACAAGGAAATATTGTAATCCACTCTTTCTTTGACTTGTCTTTAGAACCGTTAGCTAAACAATAACGAGTTGTAGTGACATAACCATATGGTATGTATAAAGATTTCTTAAGTTTTGATGGTTTTGTTAGGATACCATGCAATAGATTATCCAATTCAATCCGTTGTATCTTATTTTTAATCAGGAAGTCTTGATATATCGATGCACTAGTGTTATTGTTCCTAAAATGTTCCAATGATTCTTGAGAAATTTTATCTAGAAAATTAAGTATGCGTGGACCTCTTTTTTGTTTATTGAGTAATCTTCCAAGTATTAGATTAGAAAAATTAAAATGTTTGTTTAGCATATTTAAAACACCGAAGTCATTTACAACTATTTCGGATGAAGGAACACTTTTACTAAGAATATCAAATATCTTTCTAAGCTTATCAATTCCTTCATTTGTGACAAATGGTGTGACAAAGGTCAGTTTAGTATTATTCTGTTCAATAAACTCAATTATATTACTAATATCTTCTTTTGTAGGCAATAGTGTCTGGCAGAACTCGTTCCCATAATATAATCTAATGTATTTCTTAGTCCAATATTTCAAATCGGATATTTTTGTAATAAATAATGCATGTTCCATTCTTAGTTTTTTATTAAAGCATGAGGATAATAACAACGAGGTATTTTGCAATCAGCCTTGAACGTAGTTCTATAAAGTTCCTGAGAATCTTTTATAAAATCATTTTGTGATTTATTCTTATCTAATAAACTCAATGCCTGATGTAGAAACGAAACATGTTTTATCTTATCGTGTGTTGCGTTGTCTCTCCCAACTATCTTTACTGAATTAATTCCAAACTTCTTGAACTCAGATAAAGCACAGATACCACAGGCTTCTTGAACCATATAGTTAAAACTATAACTGTTACTAATTCTGTCTCTTATCATCTTTGCGTCAAGGTTATTGGTTTTAACTTTAACATCGTACTCTAACCAACATGCTGGTAGGTTACTTGCAAGCTTTGTTTTTTTAATGTTCTTAGCGATGATATTTGGAGTATAACGGACAAGTTTAGATAAGATAGGATTATCTCTTATAGCCAAAGGTGCATCTCCGATTGAATTATGTTCTCTTAGACCATGATGAAAAGTGCAAAAGCCATCAATGTTTGCATCAATCCCATAAAACACAAAAGCAGCTAGTTCAATTCCTTTAGACCTCTTTGCAATATCACCAATCTCTTCAATAGTAAGCTGCCTAGGCAATACAATTCTTGATACACCTAGATCTTTATAGAAATCTATTGTCTCTGAATTAAATGCTGTTCCACCTGTGCTGAGATGGATCTTAATCCCTGAATCTAGTTTATTCAATTGCAATAAATAAGGTAAGTCAGTGATTATTAGCGCATCAATATCAACCGCTAGTATTTCATTGGTAAGTTTCATCAGATGTGAATGCTGTTTCTCTGTGTAAAGAGCATTCATGGTGACAAACACAGGCACATTATGTGATTTAGCAATATCAACAACTTGTTTAAGTTCATGAGCGTTACTCAGATTACCTAAAGAATGTTCATTACGGTTAGTACATCCTATTATTGCATACTTGTTCTTCCAATCAGGTGGACATACACCACAGTATAATTCATTAGCACCTGCCTCTATTAATTTCTCAGTCTCTTCTACTCTGCTCAAAGGTGATTCAATTTTCATTTTGTAATGTCTAATAACGTGTTAGCAATGGAATGAACTTCTTTCTTAGTAAGGAATGAACTTACTGGTATATCCAGTATGTCTTTGCCAAGAGTAGTTGCATTAGGACAATGTGCATTATAACCTCTAAAGATATCTAGATTTGAACATACTTGGACCTGATTCCTTCTAACATCAACTGATTTTAAAAGTAGTTTATCAGCTACAGAATACTTATTTTTAACTTTAACTGCATAATTAAGAAATATATGTTTAGTACCATCTCTTTTTTGAGGTAATACAATATCATTATTCTCTGCAATCACATCTGAAAATAATTGACAGTTCTTAATCCTCTTATCATTAACTTCATCTAAAAGTGTGAGATGTTTCATACCAATCTTTGCCTGGAAATCACTAAATTTGTGCTTGTTGGGTAGTTTATCTAATAACTCAATCTTTTCTCTGAACAATTTATCAAGCAAATCAACACCCATTGAATTCAAGGAAAAGATAAGTGGATAAATTAAAGACCCAAAGATATAGGGATTAGTAATATATTTCATGGCGAAATTGAGTAAGAGTTTCTTTGATAAATATTTTCTTGATGGATCTTGTAATGTTTCTAACTGTCTTCTGATCTTTTCTGCTAACTTGTCATTGTTGGTTGTTATCATACCGCCACCAAATGTTGTAAGGTTCTTAAATTTATTAAAACTAAAAATGCCAAAATCACCTAATCCTCCAACCTTTCTTCTTTTGTATTCCGCGCCGCATGCCGGTGCACAATCTTCAATAACAGTTATATCTTTATTTTTAACTGCATCAAGAACTCCATCCATATCGCATGGCTGACCAAACATGTGTGTTGGTAAGACAACTTTTGTTTTCTTTGATAATTTATTTTTTATTAAATCATGATTAACAGTATAATAATCATCAATATCAACAAAGACTGGTTTGAATCCAGTTAAAAGTGCCATGTTAGGTATTGTCCAGAAAGTGTAAGCAGGCATAATTATTTCTGATTGTACAAGTCCTAAAGATTTCAGGATATGGTATGTTCCGGATGTAGCTGAAGGTACTGCAATTGCATGATCTACAGATATATATCTTGCAAACTGTTCTTCAAATCTAGCAATGGATTCTGTATCATTTAACAGATCAAAGAAAGCTTCTTTTAAACCGATGAAATTATGTGGTCTAAAGCGAGGTATGGTTTTGAACATTTATCAGAATAATTGTAAAATATATTTAAATATTTAGATAGAGAAAAAGAATTAAATGTAACTAATCATCTCTTAACGAAAACCCAAACTAAGATCTTAACACTACCTTGCCATACGTCTCTTTTATCTTTTAGTTTAAACCCATGCTTCTTTGCATAATCATCCAGGTTGTCATTTGAAATGACAACAATATATCCATTATCTTTGAGAACATATTTTGCCTGATAAAACAGTTCATTATAAGTCTTATCAATTATCTCTTTATCAGAATACTTAGATAATGAAGGTGGTTGTGTAATAATTTTATCAATGCTCTTTTCCTTATGCTTTGTGTCAAGCCATTCTGCTTCAATCCGTGAAAAGTTGATAAGTTTATTGATACCTGCAATCTTAGCGTTCTTCTGAGAGGCTTTGACATAACGCATCTGTATATCATAAGCGTTTATCTTTGCAGTTGTCTTCTTAGTTTTCTCATGTTTCTCAAAATCAAAATCAATAAAACGAGTGAACTGAAGTTTATTCTTTCTGTAATAATTAATCGCCTGTTTTGAGATAAAGAAAGCTGCTTCAATGGGTATGGTAGCAGAGCCACAAAAAGGATCAAGTATCACTTGTTTATCTTTAAACCCTGAAATCCTTACTAAACTATAAGCAATAGTTCCTTTCAGGCTGTTTGGATGAGTGAAAATTTTATAATCGCGCTTGCTGAGATCCATTCCTGCAAAGTCAACACCAAAATAACAATCTTTGTCATTGATATATATATAAAATATAATCTCAGGACTATCAAGATTAACTTTCTTCTTTATCTTATCCTTGATTAAGCCACCTAATTCTGTTTCAATATCCTGGCTTGAGAAATCATGATTGCCTACACGATGGCATTTAAGTGCAAAGCTTTTTTTGAATTGTGTAAAGTCTGCTTTTTTAATGCTTTCTTCAAGTTGTTTGATTACATCTTTCTTAATCCTAAAACTATCAAATAAATACATAACTTTATTGATTGACTGAGCTTTATAGCAGAGCAAACATAAGTCGTCCATCTTTTTGATGTCAAAAGTTACAACAGTTTCACCAATAGAAGAATCTACTTTAATCAATTCTTTAACTTCTTTGGCAGCTATATCCTCTATGCCTTTATTTGTTATGATAAGTCCTTTCATTAAGAATTAAGTGATTAAAAAGGTTATATAAAACTATTTATTGGGTTTATTCTTTTTGTTCTTCTTCTGTTTCAGAACTATCTTCTTCAATGTCATCTCCATTACTATCCTCATGATCGTTGCCATTACCATTAGTTTCTTTGATGATATCCATCACGTCTTCTTCTTTCTCTTTTTCTTCAATTTTGCTTATGTCTTCAATTACTTCTTCTGGTTCTTCTTTCTCGTCTTCCTTGAGACTTTCTGCTGTAATGCTAGCTGCGCTTACAACTCTATCATTATCTTTAAGCTTCATTACTCTTACACCCTGCGTACTTCTTCCAATGACTGTTATATCTCTTGCAGGGATTCTTATGATTATACCACTTTTACTAACAAACATAAGCTCATCTTCATCAACAACAGACCTAACTGATATTACCTTGCCATTTCTTTCATTACAAATAATATTTCTTACACCTGAACCGCCTCTTTTAATAAGCCTATAATCAGAAACCTTGGTTCTTTTCCCATAACCGTTCTCAGTGATTGTGAACAAAGTTTTGTTCTCTTCAATTTTTACAAGTGCAATTATTTCATCGCCTGGTTTTAATCTTGCGCCTCTTGAACCTCTTGAAGTTCTTCCAACTGCCCTTACATCTTTTTCATGGAAACGAACTGCCTGGCCGTTCTTTGTAGAGATAATTACTTCATTCTGGCCACTTGTCTTAACAACATTGACAAGATCATCTCCTTCGTCAAATATGATTGCTTTGATACCGCCAGCCCTTGGCTTTGAGTAAGCAATAAGATTAGTTTTCTTGACAATTCCTTTTCTTGTAGCCATAAGTAGATAATGTTCATTATCAAACTCTTTCACTGGTATGAATGTAGTGATTTGTTCATTCTCTTCAAGATTAAGAAGATTGACTATTGCAGACCCTTTTGAATGTCTGCTGCCTTCTGGTAGTTTGTATACTTTTATCCAGTAAACTTTTCCTTTATTAGTAAAGAATAATATTTGACTGTGTGTGCTTGCAAC